>WNFL01359654.1_pt2 | contig 19816 bp, 27 predicted proteins | sample 5400361 | NCBI WGS metagenome assembly WNFL01 (sample SAMN13153351, study PRJNA577476) | soil metagenome | isolation source: 40 cm soil on Douglas fir-dominated hillslope | place: USA:California | collected 2013-09-17
TGATCGGTGGGGCAATTGCAAGGGCAAGGGCAAGATAAGGGGATAGGGGGAATATTGAATGACGTAGTTCCTGTGCATTGCATACGAGCCATACAGCAACACCGAGCGTTTCACCCTTTTGTGAAAGGCAGTTTGTCGCTACATTTCTTTAGGTCTTGAAAGCGGTAATGGCTATCCATAATGTCCCTTGTTCGCACACGGATCACTGGTTCATCTCCGATAGGATAAGCCGCTGCTAGTAACGAAGGCGAGTTTCAACTCTTGATTTTCTTTTTCCCAGTTTGTACTCGTTCTGCGACGTCACTTCCACGAACCCCCAGTAGAAAATGGGGCAAATACCGCAGCATGCACTAGCCAATCTGAAGAAGTACAAATACTCTGGCGTTGACAAGTAGCTTGTCCTTCCATACCGTTTCGACGCAACGTTGACATCCGCTCCACCATCTGTACAGATCGATATCCTCAAAATATGCACTCAACTACTACTGGAACTGGCTCGTGACATGTGTCCCAACCACTGTTGCACCAAATACTGTTAGTCAATTGTTCCAACCCACGTCCTCCCCGCGTTGAAAACTACATCATAACGCGTGCCTGTAGATCACCTTGACCGGCCTATCGCTCGTCTTGTTCAACTTCTGCACGCTCCTCTATTATGATCCCGGATACTTAGGAGAGAAGGAAGGCGCGACACAACCCCCACAGTGGATATATTGGACGTGGGGCCTTTCGCTCTTTATGTACCAGAGTTTGGATGCTATCGACGGGTGCGCAGTTTTACTTCATCTAAAATACACCTGTGCTGAATATTCGCCAAATACAGAAAGCAGGCGCGAAGGACTGGCATGGCTGGTCCTCTTGGCGAAATGTTCGACCACGGTAAGAAGCAACCATCCCACTGATTACGGTTTGCCTGCTAATCTCTCCACTTTAGGCTGCGATGCCCTCAATACAACAGTGAGAGATTCCCGCTTTCTGGTTCCCGATCGCAGTGTTCATTGCCTCATTAGCTCGAAGTGATTCTCGCATCGAGGGCTTTGAACCTCTGTCGATCCCGGTGGACCGTCTCGTCACAGATGGCTACTCTTGCGAATTTTTACCTCACCACTTGGGAGGAGTACCATACTGGTATGCTCGTCAAACCGCTGACTGTCATCTCGTTCTGAGGTGCATATAGGCACCTTGTACCTCGGTCACTTCTCTGGACCTGCCGAGGGTATCCTCATGATTGTTGCCATTTATCTAGTTACAGCCGTCAAGGGTCAGCCCCACTGGTAAATCATGGTCTCCCCTGACATTTTCATAGGCACGCAAATCTGGGACCAAGGCATTCTGACTCTATTGGGCCTGGAAAAGGTAGAATGGATTACATCGAGGGTTCCCGACTATGGCCTCAACGAAGCCTTCATGGTGTTTGGTGGCTTCGCGCTGGCCTTTAATGTCGTCATCAGGTCGGCACTCCGTACCACTCCTACTGTTTCCTATATATGACTGAAATTGTTGTTTACAGCTACCACAATGTGTACTCCCACCAGAAGTCGGTCAAAAAATCCGTTCTCGCTCCTTTGCTCCGATTACTACCCTTCCCGGTCATGGTCGGCCTTCAGCTCCTCTGGCTCTCCTATCCGACCTATGATGATTCGGCTATCATCCACTCCACGCTGTTCATCCCGTTCCTTTGCGCATGGGGCCTACAATTTGCGCATCAAGTGGGAAGGATGATCCTGGCACATGTCACGGAACAGCCCTTCCCCCTCTTTGATCCTTTATGGATCGTGACTGGGCTCCTGGGCTTGGATGCCAATGCGGAGTGGTTGTTCAACAGGTATGCGTTCAATTTGCGGTCTTTGGCTACCCAAAGCTAGGACTGACCAGTAGACTAGGAAAACTATCTTGCAAACTACCCCTCAACGCCGAGCTCTTGTCATCTATGCGTACTTGTTCATTTCGTTTGCCATCTATGGCCATTTCGTCTATCGCGTCATCAACGATATCACCAACTATCTCGGTATCGCGTGCTTCACTGTGCGTAAGAGAGACAAGTCAGGACATTGGCAGGATGCGAAGAAAGTCGATGCCCAGAAGCAGGCATAAGAGGTTGTTATACAGAACTGTCCTTTCCCGAAACACTCGGCTGGTGTAGATGAGGGCTGTGTAATATTTGTGACTAGAACCCTGATGCCCAATGAACAGCGAAACCACTCTGTCGGGGCATTAATTGCATACAGGGAACAACCAAGGAACAGCTAAAGATTGATTGTCCGTGCTGAAAGGATGGTCGAATAGCGGGTTCCGAGTACGCCTTCCGTCCTAGCCTAGGTCCGTATTGTCTCCAGAGCACCCTCCAAGGTATAGCAACGATCCGGGAGACTAGAATAGCAACTCTATTGTTCAGTCCCCAAGCACAACGTGTACATTCTGGTTGGAAGGGCTCTCCAAACCATCAAAATAAATTCTCGGCCCTCGAATGAATGTAGACACTCAAGAGTGAGGGCAGTAACGGATCGGATTCGCGACTGATGCGCCATGGAATAAGGTCATATGCTTCTTCCACGCTCGGTATCCTGGTTACAGTCGTTTGACAAGTATCAGTTCCAAAATATGAAAGGCTGCTTTCCGAAGAATTTTCTATCTTTGAGGCCTCAAGGGCCCCTTAATATCATGCCGAATGCATACCTCGAAATCGACGTGAACGAAGTGGCATATGCTTATATCTGACAACCTAGATTCGGGGTCCTTCTCGCGTCGGAGAGCCAGTACGACCTTTACGTAGTGTCCATGTTAGCCTGTACAATTGAAATGATATTTTGAGATTCGACGTAGAGGTCGATGGAACGATCGAACCTACTGCCAAGATCGATTTGGCTCCTTGCCTTGCCTTCATTTTCACAACTTTGAAGATTGAGATCGATAAAATATCATCAACTTGGGTTTACGTTATCGGTTGGAGCCGCTCTCCGGGTCCAAGAGGAGCATAGCTCGAACCGTCCGCCATCTTCTTGCACCGCTTTTGGCTCTACTCAAACGTTGGGGAGTAGAACAGCATACAGTGAAAATAGATGGATTTCGGCTTGACTGCCCCTCTCCCCTCTTCTATCACCATTTCCCCCTGTAGCAAATGTCCTTGTAACTCTGTTCGTATGGTCACTAGTATTCTCATCATCACCCCTCTCTTTATACACAGGTTCTATCTCCTCTTGGAGAGCCCCCTTCCTGTCACAGATTCAGATCCACCATCTTCGAATAAAAGTCGATGTCGTTCCTATATACCCAGTGTACACTAGTGGACGAAACTCCAGTCCGAATATTGTCTACGTTTTGTTCAATAATTCTACGCGTCCACTTGGGCCTAGCTCGTTTAATTGTCCCCGAAATCTTCCCCTTTTATTCAATATTATATTCAAACTTGGGCAAATACCAAACAACTCCTATTCCTAACAAAATATTAGTCCACTGATCCCGAAGGCCGTTCCGTTCCCCTTTGATGTTAGCAAGGACCAAGCTTCAGAGGTAGAGTGCTAAGATTTGATGGTACATTAGGGTGTCATCAACTGGATACCTCATCAACTGGACACCTAATACTGACCATCATCTCATCTTGAGGATACCCCGCAGATCAATGTGAGGAGACGTAGACTGTCGTAACAGTTTGGTTGGGACTTGTGGAAAGAGTACCGGTTTTCGTATTGAAAGACTGCAATAATCCGAGACATCTTCTGAGGATCATCTCGTGTATTTGTGCACCACCAGCGACTTCTGGTCATTGTTTGTGCCGAAGCTTGGCCCCAGCTTGGCCCCGCTTCCTTCCCCAGGGATGAGTGCCGTCCGTCGGCTCTTCGCTGTTGCAATCTTCGCCGGCATTGCACGAGGCCATGGAGGCCATGCGCCAAAGGGGGGGAAGAGCGATGCGACATGGGACGCTGAAGGATATGCCGCTGAACATGTAGGTAACGTCCCTGCAGCCTTACTTTATTCGACGTGCTTACATTGCTATTAGATGCACAAGGAGCACCATATGTATGTCTAGAGAACGTCCAAAGTCAATGCCACATCAAGTGTCAGCTAATGCCTTACGAATGCAAACAGAGATTCCTTCGACTTGGCGAGCTTCTTCCAATTACATGACCTCAACAGAGATGGTCAATGGGACAAAGAGGAGATTGAGGCCGTCTACGGAATGCACCACGAATATTCCAAGGCATTGAGCCCAAATGAGCAAGTCCAAAAGGAGCGGGCAGAGGCGGTTGTCAAGGCAGTATTAGACAAGGTTACTACTGAATCTTTTCGCTTACACCTACCCCTTGGCTTAACCCCCGTTCCAGATTGATACAAATAAGGACGGCTTCATTGACCAGAAGGAATTCGAAGCTGCTGGATGGAAGGGACTCGAGTCCTTCAAAGACATGGGTGCTGACGGGCATCACTACGATGTAGAGAGCGGTAAGTGGTCCCAGGTGGGCCATTCACCAGGAACGGGACTCTCATTTTTGGTCACAGAGTTCTTCCTCCATCATGAAGAGTTATATCATAGCACACCAGAAACGCAAACAGAGTCAGTAGTTTAACAAGTGACGGAACGTCTTAGTCTGACCGGTAGTTTCGTTGCAGCGGTTCCTATGTACATGCCGAGGACCTCGAGCACTTCGCGAGGCATGAAGCCATCGAGCTCGAAGAGGAGAATAAGGAACGAAGATACAAGGGCATGCCCGAAATCAAGAACCTCAAGGACGCCCACCAGGAAGACTCCGATCCGCTATTCCTTGGCTCTGAACCACCATCGGATGTCCCTCGAGGACAGAAACCGATCACTCGCCAAACGCCTCCGGAGAAACAGCCCCCTTCTGTAAAGTACAAGGGTGTGCCAGAGCAGGCGAAGGAGAAGCCTGAATGGGGAGAAGGAGAGGCTGGATACAAGCGGCCCAAGAACGCGGCCGACAAGCTCAGAAAGAATATGCCATACAAGGTGAGTGGACGAACACCCGCTGTGTCCATGTTTTATTTCTCTCCGTCGCTGGCGATTTGCTTGTTGACAGGGATCTCTTTTGACAGTATCGCTTCCGCAGGAGTTGGGGAGACTTTTGAACATGTACATCGAGTCCGGTTCTCGTCCTTACCAGTTTTTGGAGTGAATTATTTGTTTGTCGCTTCGTGCATGAAGTGAATACTGATGGTAGCACTTAGCTGTGTTCCATGATGTGCAAATGATAAGAGTCTGCCCGTGAAGCAAGCCACGAACGAAATTGGCTCCGTTATTACCACTAGCATGCTCAAAAAGTAACTATGACCAGCATGTGGGTATCGAGGATAGAAGGTGAGGAATATTCGTATATAGTACGTCAGGACGTCCGTTCTTAAAAACGGATAGCGTAGGAATCGAGAAGCTATCAGTTCTATACGTAGGGGTCGTGATGCGAGAACGAATCCCTTCACTCCAACGTCAAGTCAATCATATCGTTCTGCGGCTTGGGTACAGGTGTGGATATGCGCTTGGCGATATTCGTAACATTGGAATAGAGTGTCCTAAGTTGGTCGAGAGTTTGCCGATGAGCCGGATTGTTGTCTCGCTCCAGGTGCTCTATTGACTTTTTCATTGCCACTGGGCCCAGTTTGACAACACCACAATTTAACAACGGGTGCGGAGGCTGGTTTCCACATACTGGACACATTGCAAGTTGTGGCGGCGTCATGGCGGGTGGACCGTTCTGCGAAGCCTGCCACGCCAAAACGGTATGGTGTTTAGGGCGTTTGCTAGCTCGTTCGTCTGTTGAGATGCCTTGAGCTGGGCGTTTGGTTGAAGAAGATGGACCGGGCATGGGTGGTCTTAGAGCTCCTTGAGGCCACAAGCCGGTAGGAGGGTTTCGGGGAGGTGCGGCAGCGCCCAAGAATACACCAAAGGGCTCAGCTGACGTGGGTACAAGTGGCTTGGGTGCGAGAGTTCGCTGTCGTGCCTTGGCTTGGGCGATGAGGTTGTCAATCTCTCGCAGAGCGTCTCGCTGAGATAATCGTCAGGATAAATCCATTGCTAGGGTGTATCCACTCACGCGCTCCTCCAAGGTTTCAATTCCAGGCTCATTCTGCATTTGCTCTCTGAGGAAGTAGAGGGACGGCAGGTCATGAAGAGCGGGGCATTTGCCAGGCTCGTGGGGGCCAGAACAGAGAGGACAGGGTGGAGGTTGCTTCACGCGCCCCTGAGGGTTGTTGCGGGAGATTTGAGAAGCGGACAAATTCGGGGCGTGGCGAGTCGTCGAACCACCAGAAGCGGGGGTCGGATATTGAATAGGAACGACTGCTGAAGGGAGTGCTTGGCCGTTCGGGTGAGCTGTGAACGCTGTCTGCGTCGCTTTCTGCGCCCATTCTTGAGCAGCACGCTCCACAGCAGCGCGTTCCTGAGCAGCCTTCTCTTGTTGCTTGCGCAATCGTCTGGCTTTAGCCTGTTCGTTGCGACGGCGCATTTTCTCCAGCTCTTTGCGCTGCGCCTCGAGAATTTCTGCCTGGGAAGGTGCTGCAGGCAGCACTGACAGTACTGGCAACACCGGCGCTGTAGAGACGCCGAACTGTTGGGGATTGGAGATGTGAGGGGGTGGTTGCAAGGGGTCTGGAACTCGAAAAACGGTCATAGAGCCACTAGGGAGTACAGCACCGGGGAAGAGCGGACTATCAGGGGCTGCATCCATGGACGACCCAGACTCAGATTCGCTCGCATTGGACCCTCGGTACTCGATGTCAGAGGCTGCGGATGCTCGGCTGCCCTTTGTGGGTTTCTTTGTCGAATGATCCAAGTCCAGCAGCTGTTTTGTATACTACGGGATAACGGGGATTAGATGGAGAAATAAGGAAAAAATGGGGACTGACAGAGGCGACCGCCGCGGCAGCCTTTCGTCGTACCCCTCGGCCCATCTTCTCCTTTGCCTCGTCCTCTTTCTGCTTGGACTCCTCGAGAATTTTTGCCCAAAAATCATCGTCACCTTGAATTAAACTCGGATCTTCAGTAACCTCTTCTAGACTACCACGTGTCGGTTCCCAAATCTTAGCGAAGTCGAATTTCAAACCACTCTCCGATGTGAGGGACTCGGTAGTGGCTGACGCCTGTTCTGTCCGTTCAATGAGATTCTCAATATCTTGGTCTGAGTCTGTGCCATTGTTAATCTATGATATTGGAGATCGGGGAAGATTTCCTACTGACAATGGATATCGTTTTGCTCTGAGCCTGTCTCAAAGAGAGCTTTGGCGCCATAAAGGAGGATGGACTGGACATCGTCCGAAGTCTCCGCTTCGTTCTCCATCGATTGAACGATAAGATGATCCAATGCGAGCTTCTTCTTACCGATCTGCATGATACGCTCTAGCGATAAAATGAGTTTCATTATCACTCAAAGGAAATACACACACCTTCGGCGGTCTGCTTTCCCATGAAACGGAAGATAAGGCATGTTTTCTTCTGCCCAAAGCGATGAGCGCGTGCAATGGCCTGGTGTTGCAATCAGGAATTGGAGTCAAAACCCGCCATCAAGTACCAACCTGAATGTCCTGGTGGGGGTTGAAATCCGGGTCGAAAATAATTACGGTGTCTGCTGTAGCAAGATTGATTCTAGGTGCGGATAAGATATCTACTAGGAGACTCAATCGGTGGACGTACCCAACCCCTCCGGCACGAGTCGAGAGAATCATGATGAAGACGTCGCTATTTGGGTCGTTGTAACGATCTATGTCTCGTTGGCGGAGCGATGTTTTCTGGTTGCCATCCTATATTCTCATATGAGATAAATAAGCCAACGAAATACCAAGCACTGACCAAGCGCAAGAATTTATGGCCTTCTGCAACCAAGAAGTCTTCGATGATATCAAGATTGATGACAAACTAGGTATTTGTGAATAAGACAAGGTGCGCAAACGACCCTCATTGTATGCACCTGGGAAAACAGGAGGACACGGTGGCCGCGAAGTTTGAGTTTATTAAGCATGACCTTGAGGAAGGAGAGTTTTCCGCTGGCTTCGACTAAACACTTGTGAGAATCTGCTGCGGAGAGATTAGGAGGCTCGAGATCTTGATCGATCAAATAAGGGTGTTGGACCGTCCTAAGACCCCTGAGATTCATAGATCATGGGAAAAGCGGGTATGCTTACTTCCTCAACTGCATTAGCAGATTGAGCAGATTGCTCTTTCTGATCTTGGTTGTCGTTCCGTTGTTCTCTAGCACCCGATTGAGGAGTTCAAAGTCATGCTCTAGAACAATATCAGTTATCATGAAGAATAGGCACAATTATACGTACCAAGCACACTCTTATATACCCTTCTTTGCATGGAAGCCATTGAGATAGGAACAATCACCTCATTCTTTGGTGGCAAATTGAGAATTTCTTTCGTTCTGCGGATAAAGTAAGGGCGCAATGCTTCATGAAGTTTCTTGATCGCATCCTCATTAAGATCTTCATGTTCCTTCGCTCGCTCCTCGGGGTCAGGCCACGTATCAGGGTCGATAAAATACATCAGATTGAAAAGTTCCTCTATGTTGTTGTTCAAGGGTGTCTAGGCGAAAATGAGCCCCATTCCAACATTTGTCAACCAACGTTACTTACTCCAGTCATCAGGATACGATGTCCGACCCTCAGGGTGTTGAGCTCTTGGAAAAGTTTGGAGTCGTCGTTTTTCACTGGCATACCTTGAGAAGGTCACACGGACGAGTAACGATAATGCTTACACCGTTGGCCCTCATCAACGACCAGAATTTCCCAACGGCTTGGCCCATTGAAGATGGAGGACCAGTCCTTATCACCTCTTCTGTTGTTGAACGTCTCGTACGTGGTGAGAAGAACGTGAAACTTGAGCTTGGTGAAACTCGGTCTAGCTTTTCCGTGAAAGACTTCGTACTTCTTCATGATTTCTCGGGAAGCTGCTTCTCCGAAATATGGCACTGCGCGAATCTGGGGTGCCCAAGCCTCAAATTCGCGAATCCAATTCATGATTGTCGAGTTGGGAACAACAACCAGAGCAGGGAATCGGCTATGCTTGAGTGTAATTCGCCCGAGTAGTGTCACGATCTGCACAGTCTTGCCCTTCAAGGATTGTCAATAATCATACACTCGAAGAGTAATCGATTCACATACAAGGCCCTGTATTAATAGGCCGACGTCAGTGGGAAGATGTGCAGATGATTAGAATATGGCACACCATCTCGTCTGCAAGGATCGTCCCCGATTGTCTACTCCACCATTTATAGTAAAGCCAATTGACGCCTTCAATCTGATACAACAGCATGGGCAAGGAGAAGCAGGATATGTCAGGGTGCTTACTTGGAAGTCGCGAAGCTTGAGATTTTCAATGAGGCCTTGGTTGATCTTGAAATTCTTTCTATGAAAGTCTTCGGCCAGTCGGTCATCACTTTCTCTGAGTTGCGTCCGCGATAGCGTTGGGACTCGGACATTGCGTCCGGAAACGAAGAAACCGAACGCTTTCTCGAAACAATCCCAAGCGGGATCGTCTCGTCTCGGTGGGCTGTCCCAAGAAGCTGTTAGTGAAAGGATTAGCTTCAATTCTAACTATGGAAAATAACGTGCAACTACACACCCTCGGCATAATCCAGGCCCTCCCACTTGAAGTAACACCAAATCACCTGGTCAATAAATTCAATCGTGAAGCTTTGGCTAGTCCGGGCCATCCATTCATCAACGGTTTCAAGGTACCCCTCGTAAGGTTCCTGGCCGAGCCGGTAGGCGTTCTCTCGTTGGTTGTTGGCAGCAAGGCCATTCTCGATGATCTCCACTTCCTCAGGCTCATCATCGCTGCTGATAACCTTCTGAACCCCCTTCCTTTTCTTTCCGCTTCTACCGTTCTTTTGAGCTGGAGTGAGCTCTTTCTTTTCCGTGGTCCATAACCTTACATCCAAGACACGGTCGACACGAAGCCAAGCCTCAGGGATGCAACCTTCAGCGTTAGGTAAGGCCGTAGGAGGTTTTGGGTCGCCATCGTCCTCGACATAAACGCGATGCCTCACACCCTCTTCTCCTTCTTTCGACCTGATGATTCTGGTATGTTCCAGCTGTATTTTTGGCCCTTTTCCGTCTAGGAAGTTCCTGAGCTTGCCTTGAGCCCTCGCGAGCAACCAAAGATGTGGGACCCAAGACGTTCGGCGATAACTTTTGCCTGCCCACTTGACAAGGTATTCGCGCGGGAGGGTATCGCGATAATATGCTTCGTCAGGTTTGGCTTCTTCGGCATTTGGGGGATACGGACGCCATGCAATGATCTTGTCAATAGTGGATGGGAACGAGGAGCAATCGTCGCAAAGCCAACTTTTGTCCTCTTGGTAAGCTCGGGCAATTTCGACAAGAGTGGGTTCATCAGTGAACGGATTCTCAAGGTGTTCATAGTGAGCAGCACGTTTGCAGGTCCCGCAGCGGAAGAGAAGTTGCCGTTTGTCTTTGGTTTTCGTCAACCCTTGTACCTCGTTCCCGGAAACCTTATCATTCTGTTGGCCATCAATGGTAGGGACCTCGGGTTTGGGAGCATTTGTTTTTTTTTGAATGGCAGGCGCACTTGCTGGTTGATGGCAAACCATGCATATTCCGCCCCTCGCGCAATGAGGGCACAGGACTTCGGTAGTATCATAAGGCGAGAGTCCCTGCCACTTTGGTGCATCAGGCGCTTGCCGTTCTCGAACGGCTCGCGTAATATCCGTGCGGCTCTGAGGTGACAAGCAGTTCCAATGGTAGGCAAGGGGGCATCGGAGGCTGAGAATAAGTTAGTAACGGGTTTGGAATGCACGTTGAAGTACGACCAACCATCGCACCCAACCACCCAATCTCTCAAATGTAGCTTCTCCGTCGCTCGATTCCAGCAGGTCAGCATCAATGTCGTTCCTCGACCACTTCTTCCTCCCTTTCTTGCTTTTCCGCGTCCAACCTGAGAGCAAGACGTGGGCGGCCGCGCGACCGCACTTTTCGCAAGTGTCATGGTGTGCACGCAAAGGGGCCGTCTCGTCGTCAGAGTCGTACATTTGCTCCACTTCCCTCACGATTCCGTAAGCCGGTTGGACGGTACGCGGGGGACGCTTGATTCGTATGCCGGTGAACTTTGGTAGCTCATCCTCGGAATCGTCCTGGGAGGTAAGGTCGACAAACACGGGGTCCCTCTGGCGGGCGGATGCCCTAGTCGGTCTTGTTTTCCTCGGCTTATTTGTGCCAAACCAATCCTCGATGGATATCTGTCTTCTGTTTGGTGCGACGCGCCTCCGACCTTCTGCAACGTGAAGAACTTAGTGACCTCCAAATAAGAAAATGTATAACGGACTTACCGCGCCCATTGGACTCTGTTTCATAATCTTCACTTTCGTCCGACTGTGTAACACCAGCATCGAAGTCGGTGTCCGTTTCAGCAGGGATGGTGCTGCCGCTTGTACTGGATCTTGCTATTTCCATAGCGCGAGTGATTTTCACTCTTGATCTCTCATGAACATTTGGAGCATTGGGATCGAAAGGATCCAGCGTTCCTCTCGCCTTCTCGCTTCCTGAAAATTCAAAACCGCGTCAAGCTCCAGGAAAAGACATGATCATGAGACAATAACATATATAATGTACGTTAAACTTACTGTAGGCTTCCGCGAGGTCGTGATGATGTTTAGTAAAGTCTGCAGCAGGAAACTACAAATTCCTCAGTCAGCGAACTGGAGCACGAGACAGAGTAAACACTGCGATATTTACACACCCTTCTTATTATGTTATCCTCAAATAGCACAAAGAAGTGGCGAACGTGATTGATGCGGTACTCGCCAACAACCTCCACGGGCTCACCACGCTCCTCAACGTCAGTATCTTCGTAGTCACTGGGGACAACGGAAGACTCTATTTCTCTTCGAGTAGGAGAGCGGGGGGGAACCGCGACATAAAGAAAACGGCCTCTTGGGGCAGGGATGAACGCGTCGCAGTCGACGTCTTGCGCGTTGCTCTGAGCAGGTATACACTCGTAGTCGGTTAGAAGGGCATCAACCTCCATGTTCGACGCGACAGAACGCGATCGAGCGCGCTCGCCGGACATGGTAGGGTCCAAGTTTATGGAGAAGGGAAGACGGGCCAGGCGTGGTGGGATCGCGGCGCTCAAGAAAGCTCCTCAAATGCATTCATTACGCACGCACCGGGCCCATGTGGCTACCACCCGTCTTATTGGGTCTTTATGGCCATGGCCATGCCGGTTCGGTTAAGTGGTTCCTTCCAAAGATTGAAGTGCCAATTTCTAGCCCTGCACCTGCAGGACCGTAGCTCGACTAGCCCCAACAAGGCGTTGAAAGGCTGTACAAGTGGCGAAAAGCATGGTCTCAATCACGCCCAACGCCGACGATAGGATCCTGCCCTCTGTGCGTGTGCAACATTCGTATCACGCCCGTATCACAATATATGCGTGTATTCATTCATTCACGATCGCCACCGGATATACAGAAGCTACAACTAACTGCAAGTGATAAGCTCCGTTGATTTCTATCGAACTGTGATCCTTCCACAGATACTCAAACACCGTTGAAGAACAAACCGTCATCTGTGTCGGTGCTGGATATTGGGCAAGTCGTACGATTCAATGGGCAAGGTCTCGCGGAGTCATTCTCCGACTTCAAATGTGCAATTATTTGAGTTCATGTCAGGCCATTAAGTACACAAGTCTAATCACGGAACTCGGTCGAAAAAAAAACAACAGACAAAAAGTGGCACTTGGATCGTGTCGAGGCAGAACTTCTGGCGGTTGTGTGCAGTAAGCACCTTAGCGTGCTGTAAGTCATCTCGACTTAGTCCTCGCAAGGCAGTTCAAACTTCACCAAAAGGCGTGGGTCGGCGGCTTAAACCAACAAAACAATCGCAAAGTCGGGAACAAAATTAGGTGGGACGCCCCGAGTCCGAGGTGCTGAGGGTCAAGAGCTTCTTCACGGCGGGATCCGACACGACCAAAACATTAGAAGGGATCAGTGGGGTCTGGTCCCTCGCATCTACCGTGGCCCGACTGCCATATGAGCCTTGGACGACTTGAAGGGGTTTCGAGGATGAGCACCAGATTGATATACCTTTTAGAAACAGGAGAGTAAATGAGTGCTCCGCCCCGGATGATGATCAATAAATTTAGTCTATACACAGGGATAAAATCCCTTGCTAGACGTGTCGTGTGGCAAGTCCAGCACTATCAACAGCTATCTAAAAGATGAGAGTCGTCAAATGGTGTACGTTCAGCACTGGTCCTCGAATACGATTTTTACATCGTTTGTCGATAGGGTTTAAACCAGCGGGCGCTGTTTGGGAAAAGAAGGATGCGAAGATGAAACAGAAATGTACGAATCGGATTGACTTTCGATTGGAAGTGGGAGGGGATCGAACTGTCACCCAAGGAAAAGAGTGTCCCGACCAAGAAAACAAATTGTATTCAAAACGACTGGAGGCGAAGAAGGTGTGAGTGCGATGTGGGCAGTAAAAGGGTTGGGTATCCTCAGACAGTAGGGACAAAGTGACGTGGTGATGGAGGCTCGCTTGGAGTGGACGAGTAAATGAACGTTGCGAGATAGATAATTTAGCACGCGTGCGGAATTCGTGATTTCTTGTCTTCTCTCTACACTCACTCCTTCTCAACCGCATGAGAAGGGGAGAGTGTAACAGGTAGGAGGGATGCTTGTTCGAGGTAGGAGCGGTTTTCGTGAACATGCGCGACTTGATGGATGCAAATAAGAGTAGGCGGGTGGATACGATATTGATAAAGAGCTGAGACAAGCGCGGGCGAGCGTATATACCGATTGGCGTAACCGTGCGGGCGCGCAATGGGTCTAAACGCGAGGAGCGCCTCCAGGACAACGAAAGGGCGACTGCAACGGCTAACACTGGCCTAATAGCTTATTGCGTGGCAGGGGCTGTTTATAGTCATCCTTTATTCGGGCATCATCAGCCTGTATAGGAAACGTCGAGGTGATGGACGTACCTCCCAAGTTGTCAGGTTAGGATTGGTGTATGCCTCGATAAATCTAATAGCAACGCCATCATTAAGCAATTAAACCAATGGGTGGAAGACGACGCACGCATTGATATAGTTGTTCGTCGGGTAACCTGGTGGGTCGCAGCCAATGTTGATGCGATCGGGATGCTGATACACGCGGATATAGTCGACCACCATCTTCGTCGGGAAGACCAAGTTATCAAAGTCGATCGCGCCGAAGTTTAGCGAGAGACCCAAGTTCATGATCAGGTACTATACGTTTTGTGTTGAAGTTAGTCCCTACCGCCACGAAGAAGCCTGACAACAATACTAACCATCGGCTCTTTCGGGACAGGACGGGCACTGATTTGAGACAATTCATTCGCCCCCACACCTCCGGCTCCCACTCTCCACACATACTCCCCATCGTTAATCCAAGAAATGTAGGCATCTACACAAATAGGAGTCTTAAGCATTTAAAGGTAAAACCAAAAGAACTGCACTCACTATCCTTCTCGTATCCCTCCTTGTATTCAAACCCGTACACAGAGAAGCAGCCCGTATTCCCATAGTAGCAGTCCTGATTCGTCTTGGACACAACAGATGTAGTCTGCTGGTACACCGACCCTCTGTACGTGTTGAGTTCCGAGATAGCGGGGTCCTTGATGGCCAGATAACTTGCATTGTTCCATGAGTAAAATGCATCAAACGGCGCCCATTGTCCCTATTAAATGCAAACCATCAGCAACACGGCGCAGATCATAATCCAGAAGTATGAGTCATTCTTACAGATTGAGAGACATGCCCGATCCGCGTGTCCTGCGAGACCTGCGCCTCGAACATATCGATTTCGGGTGCTGCACGTCCCAGATAGCTTCCATCCGAGAGAATAGGACCGGGGTGCGCCTCACCGGGGCATGTACACGAGCTGAGTTTTTGGCCGATCAGGTAACTTAGCTCGCCGCCAAAGTTTTGGTCACCTGACGTGAGAGCCAATGGAGGGCCACCATTGAACGTCTGGTTGGGAAGGGTCCCGAGGTCGCACGCCTCGTAAGTGTATGGCCACATTCCGTCCAAAGAGGCACCGTATCCCGCACGACCAAGGTTGCCCATCGTCCAGATGGCGGGCCAGAGCCCGTAGACGTCCGAACGACCAGGGAGTACGACGCTTGCGACGACGAGACCACCGGTGAAGCAGAACTTGTTCCAGGTGGAGATCATGCCGCCCATATAGTCTAGGCCGTGATTTTTTATCTTGTCAAGCGTAATTTCCAGGTGACCACTACGGGTTATGGCTTGCTGAGGGTCATACCTTTGGAGATACCGTCAATTTCGCAGTGGTCAAGGAAGAGACGAGAGCGAGACGCACCACTCCAAGTTGTTCGTACCCCAGTAATGTAGGTCAGCGGTTTCCCAAAAAGGATCATCACCGGGGTAGAATGTTCGTCCTTCCACGTTAAACTCGTCCGAGAATACCAGCTGCCAGTCCTTTCCATCCTCCACCGACTTGTGGGTTTGGGCGTTCGCTGGGGTGTCAGGGTCGATAAGTGCAAACATCGTCTGCATCACTTGACCTGTGGCATTGATGCCCCCAAGATTGAACGCCCCAAGATTGGTTAATGGCTTGGTGAGAAAGTGTGAAAGGATTGGGTAACCTCCAAAAAGGCCAACAATGGCGCTCGCAAGGATGAGAATGCACCCCAAGTTTGCGATACCACGCAGTGAGCATATCGAGCCTGTGTCGTCAACTCCCTTCTTGTCCGGTGTGTGGAGGTAATCATCCGCCTCCGGGTGGTTGGGTGATAGGTCCGCACCCCATGACGAAGGATCTGGTGAAAGGGAGAACTGATGGGAAGGTCAGAATTTGAATGGCCGCGGTGGGAAGGAAACCGCCCAGAAGCGGACCAAGCGGCCTCGGCGCCATGTGCCTCCTCCAGCAACATGGGCAAGCGACCAGGACTGAGCCCTTAGCGATTGTTGCGAGCCGTAAGCCCCACACTCTGGTCGTGTCAAGAGGAGTGTGACGCTATAGCTTCTTTCTGGCGTGCGTCACTTAGCCGGGATCTCTTTTTGAGGCTGATGCTGTGGCCGTTGACCGAGGTATACAGCCCATCAACAGATTCACGGAAAGACTCGTCGTGCATTTGCGAGAAATAGAAGATGCGCCTGGGATGCCGCACATGGCAACGGGGGTGGTTGTCCTATCTTTGGCATCAAGTGGAGCGTGGCTCTCAGGCAAAGAATGCGCGAGGGATTAATGTCGATTTCTAGCATGTTTCTTACCTTGTCTGAGATTGTGTGGGCCGGTCCTCGGACCTGGGCATTGAAGGGATTCGAGTGCTGCAGAGAACGGGGAGCAATGTGAGCGGGTGGGTTGAGTGGAACCATTGGAAATACGTACAACCGAGTCTGAGCCTGCATCGCGCTGACCGGGCGGTAGGAGAGAAACGGCAGAAGCAGCACCTGGGGCTGCGGTATAACCTCGTCGAGGGGCATTTGGGGGCTGTGGCTGCTGCTGCTGATAACGGTTGTATAACTGTTGCTGAGATGAGGAAGCCGCGGAGGGGTTTGAGCTAGCAAACGCGTAGGGCTGTCTTGGTGGGAGTGGCATTTCGCCAGGGAGGTCGCTGTTGCGAAGTGGTCGAGTTGGACGAAATTATTTGGGCTAATAGTACGCCGGCGTCGTGTCGTGTGGGTGGGTAGAGAGGGAGAGGATGCAGCTAAGTAGTGAGGAAGTTGCAGACAACGGCGGCGGCGGCGAAACAAAATAGCGACCGGGATGAAGAAGGGGCGGATCCACGTTTGGAAAACAAACCAAACACAGCTATGTCTGGTCGCCTGCTATCGTTCATCAACAGACGCTCATTTCACACTTCGTCAGCATCGTCAGCACCGTCAGCACCGTCGTCGTTGTCGTCGTTTTCGTGTTCATTTTCATCTCCCCATCGCCGTGAGCAGCGTCGACAATCAGTCCTCGCGGCTGGACAGACACACGCTATAAGACAAACGGCAGGAGCCCCAGGATATCTCATATCCCTTTCATAAACTACCAACTCCAACTCCAGAGTTGAGAATTCCCGCGCAAATTCGGCCTTTCCCTGACAGGGGCATATGGAAGCGTCGGTTTGTCACACAATCGGCAATGGACACCACTTGGACTTGTCATCGGTCTTCCGATGTTGACGCGCGTGCGAGAGGGCATAGATTGGTACATCCAACATCCATTGCTGGTCAGTGGAGTCAAGATGGGAATGAGATGAAAGCGGGTCCAATTTCATCCCAGATACCTTCTCTTAAATCTCTTGGTCCCACCATAATTAATGCGGCGGTGCCCTGTCGCCATCCACTGTCCTTGCGCCTCTCTCACTGATCACACTAACAACGATTGCTCAATACTTAACGTTTCCATGAGCCCGAAGCAATGGCCTTCGGGAAGGCGCCTAAGGATGCCCGACCTCGCAAGCAGCTGATAATCGATGCTCATGGCTTGCTCGCCGTTCACATTGCCTAATGTTGCATAGCTGTAATGGGAAATGCTACTCGATTCCTTTACACTCACCACTACCGCACACAAGTCCTGCACGAGGTTCGCTCCGATATTTGGTTCCCCGGCGGTCAATCCGAAGCCCATGGACCGGTAAAACGACTAAGTTCGTTATATGCGACATGATATATCAACACTGTTCCCATTCTCCAGGGCTCTGGACCTGTTTTCCCGGAGAACTTGACATCGCCCTTGCTGGAGGCGGCCCTTGTGCTCTCGTAACCAACCCCATATCTAAGGAGTTCTCTTCGTATTATATTTCGCCGCAGTCGAAGTATACGGACCTCCCACCAATTATGAGCCACCTAGCAGGCTAACAGTGTACAGTACACAGCGAGATTTCTCCGCCACTTACTCTCAGTATACAATCACATTCACTCTTCCCTCCCCTTCAGTAGTGGACTAACTCCCTGATTTTGCTGCGGGCGACAACGCTACGTAGCAAGCACGAACGCTGGGTACATACAACTGAGGGTTTGCTTGCCTATTTTCTCGATCATCGCTCATGATGCTTATGCCGGAAAACTAGTCTATTAGGCCCTACGGGACACCTCTTGCGAGTACAGTCGATGGTAAGAGGGGATGAACGGAATACATGTTGTAATAATCAAGCCGCCGCTTTCCCCTTACCACGGATTTATTGGTCCCCGACGGTAGGCTTTACTTAATGCACAGTGCAGAAGTGTTTTGGGGAGAATTCTGCCCACAGGGGAGGTTCAGGTGGATAGTACGCTGATGAAAATGATGGCGTCGCTGGAAGATGTGGCCAAGGTCCGCTTGTAGGAGGTCTAAGACACTGTAAGATTCAATTGTTGGGCCCTTATGCGCTGGTGGCATGCATTGCTCACCGTATCTACAGGCACGGCCCACCAACGTCGATTGGTGCTTGTTTGGCGTCAAGCTGTCCTCTCCTGTCCCTCCTGTCCCCTCTCCCCCTACGTTCTCCGCTACTCCCCGACTTCTGGGGCAATCGTCTCCAGTACACATCGGCCAACAGTTACCACCATCCAGTGAGCCGATGGGAGGCGAGCAGACCGGTCTACCGGGGGATCAATTACTTTCAAAGGTCTATAGTGATTTAGGACTGTTTGAGGTGCGAGTGTCATGAATGGTCAGTATATGCGTTATTTATTCCACGTTTTAGAATTCAAGCCTTCTTTTCAGGTGCGTCTACCTTCTGTACTTGTCACTACAAGACATATGTGGACTGTTTCCGCCATTTCACACACCATCCATCATTAACGCTCCCCGACTCTGTTTGTTGTGGAAAAGGGTGCTTATTAATGAGGACAAAGGAAAGGCATGTCGAGCTGGTCGACTGCTTTATCGAGAGTATTGGTACGTGGCTGCTTTACAGGCGTATTCTATGAACTCGGGCAAGAGTAACACCTCTGTAATACCATTGAGTATTGCAGTCCTTTGTGGACGTCGCTGATCTCCTGTCACCTCACATCACGCTATCTCTTCTCGTGTTGATCCGCGATTACCACTTCATGGCAATATTGCCGCGAAAGTTACGATTAATTGATGTGGTTGGAGGACCACAGCCTGGAAGCGTTTGGTGGTACGGTTACTGAAGGGAGGTTCGGGGATTAAGCAGGGATCCCGTATCTAGGTATTGAAACTTCCATGCTGAGGCCATTGGTTCCAGTGTATTCATTGCGTATATCGACATGACGACATTCGAATCATGAATGTCGATGACCTTCTCTTCGCGGTCAAACTCGAAAACAGCCCTGAAATTCTGTGGCCACCATCTAGGAGAGTGTTGGGATAGCTTTCCTCTCCCACGAGTCGTGCGTTGTTGACGAATGTTAGGGGCATCCGGCGCAATGAGCGGCAATCACCCTGCCTTCTCGAGTTTCAGGTCACCCAATGTGGCAAGTTCATAAATTTTCTATAGAGGTCCAACCATTTACAGTGTTGCTCTCCTCAACTTTGAATACTTCGCCTTCGTCACCGAAGATAAACCAGGTGTGCGAACTGACATCGATATTTCCTTACACGTACTACTCAGTATTCTAATCGCATCGACCTTTGAATGTGACAGCCAAACGCCCTGACCAATAACTACATTATTTCGTTAACTCCTCTCCTGAGCCTTCGTGTTAGACTTCAAGCCCCAATTGGACAGGTGGGAACAGGATTTCAACAGGCATGACTGAGTAATGACCACAGGGATGGGTATTATCTCTCGCTAACAGTTTTTTGTCACCATCTCCCCGATACCCAAATCACTACAGTAGTTGGCCAGTCGCCTGGCCACCTTTTGCCCTTTGACCCATTATGAGTGGAAATTTGTATGGTTAGTATTGGGGCATGAATATATTATTTTA
>WNFL01367994.1_pt1 | contig 19809 bp, 15 predicted proteins | sample 5400361 | NCBI WGS metagenome assembly WNFL01 (sample SAMN13153351, study PRJNA577476) | soil metagenome | isolation source: 40 cm soil on Douglas fir-dominated hillslope | place: USA:California | collected 2013-09-17
TAAACAAAGAGGGATTCGGTACAAATACACAGGCCCCAAGGTCTGGAAACGTGGTGTTTCTGGGATTCCATCTCCTCGTGAACCACAGTAGAGAAATTCCCCCACTCTTTCTATTATTCCTGAACACCACGGGTAATACTCCCGCCGCCATGGTGTGGCGGCCCCTGTTGAATGGCGACTTCCAATTCTTGGGATGGGATTGCGCAGACAGGCATGTCAAGAAGCCAGAGGCCAAGTGGTCAAGAGGTTGTGGAGCCCGAAGGGATATCTGGGAGGAGCTCTTCCACGTAATAACCATGCGCGTACGACCTAAACCGAAAAAAAAGGTGGCGTAATACGACCATTCCCGACAAATGAGATTGTTGGATACGTGAATAACGTTGTCTTACACCTCTGTGTTAATACGCTTTGTGCTTTCTAGAAATATATATAATGGCGTTATGGTGGGCTGGAACAGCTGCCGCTCGCAGGTGGCGGCGCAACCGCGAAAGGGAAATTGGATAAGGAATTTAATAACTGAGCTCGACTACATGATTTGTCCTGGCGGCATTTGGCCCTGCTAAGGCGAATTTAAGACAGAGTGGGGGGAGATCAACGCTGGTCGGCCACAGCTTCGGTCAACCACGAAAGCCAGCACCACGATGCGTATTCAGGTGAAGTATTATGAACACACTCACTATAATCAGACTCGGTACTATCCCGATGAGACCTCCATGTAAGGGTTCTTGCACTACCGTTCTTATATTTGGACCACGTTACTATATAATCCCTTAGATCTTCGATGCTTGTAGAATATCGCCCTGTGAAGCACATCCTACTAGTAAACTTGGTGGTCTACTGACCTTCTTGTACATCATGATTAGCTCACACAGAAGCTTTTTATTAACCACATCTGTAACGAAGTGGGACTCAGTTGTGGGTAACAAACTCTCATGTATAGACCGAACCTGTAACGAAGTGGCTATACATGATGATAAGCTGACATAATAGAGACACAACAAGATGACTTACGACTCAGTTGTGGGTAACAAACTGAGTCTCAAGTCGTACAAGAAAGCGAGACCTTATATACTACGAGCGGAATGACATAAAGGGGAAGACAGGGGCTTGGGCGCAAGCGGGGAGCACAGATCATGGAACGGCAATCCAAACAACATCTTTCCGTGGTGGTGTTACCACAACCCCTCAGCAATCCTCGAACCCGAGCGCTCGAACAAACCTTAATCATAAATATGCGTCTCTTCATCTCTCAATTGCAGCTATATCCTCCTTCGTAAGAGTACGTACTTTCAAACGAAAATGGAGGGGGCCCTGGACAGCATTCTACTTCCGGATATTGGTTCTGCCTTGTCCTTCATCTCAATCGGGTCATTGATGGAACGAGGCTAGTCAACCAAGTCGATATCCTGCCTGGTATGAGCGATCCCTTCGGCTGTGCAGTTCCAAAAACAATGTGCAGTGCTCCGGCCCACGGAAATGCTGACAGCGGGGCGCCCCACGGCTGGAGGGTGACCCTTTCGGAATCCTTTGTCTCTCTTGGAAGACGGCCTTAAATGGTCGAATGCCAGCCCAGATTCTGGACAATTACGTGACAAGCAGCGTTGGCCCTCTGAGCGGAGTTCGATTTGAGAGCGCGAAAAGAACAGAGAGAACGGAGGTACGGGCTTGCCCATGGGGCCACGAGGAAAGTTTACGGTTAGAATGATCGCACATAGCCGATAGCCGTAACCGGAGCAAGTTTGGCGCTCTTTGCCACCCTTTCTCTGCCATTCGTTTTCGGTGTCTCGGTTAATCTACCCTTTGATCTGTAAATGGCCATTGTCAACAAGGTGTAAAGCGATCGTTCATCTTATCCAGATGTTCGACAAACCACCATCGTTAATCGGTTTACCAGCCCACCCACTCAAAGCGTTCTCCCCTCATGATTCGCCGGTGTCCGGAGCGTAGGAAAATGACCTGGTCCCACTCACCTTTTGACTATTTGTGGACAGCCAGAACTTGGACATATAAAGCCTTTTCCCATGGAAGCTGGCCTCGGTACCCTCTACTCTCATTTCTTGGTCCTATCGATCCCAGAAAGAAAGTGAACTGGTCCTCAAGCCATTCTCGAGAAACGTGGAATTAGAAAATGTATAGTGAGTAGAGGGAGGCACGGAGCGTCACATATACATACTCTACTGACTCCTGGAAGGATATAATGGTTTAGCTCTTGGCCAAGCGGAGCGACTGGGCCCCAAATTCCCACAGGCGATCCAATTGCTCGGAGTTCTGCTTGACGATGTCAAACGCTGGTATCCCAATCTCTCTGCAGAGGTTTTCCTCCGCAAGTTCATTATCACGATGGAGGAATCGCTTCGACCAGAGGGCACCATTTTGCTCCAGAGTATCCTTAACCACTGCCTGGATATTTGGATGGGAGCGCCTCAGCAAGAGGTCCTCAATCTGCTTTATACTAGAAATTTCAACGAAAACGGCTACAACGGGAACGTTTGCCCTTTCATCGGGTGTTATCAACTCAAACCTGACGTCGATCCCATTAAACATTTGCAACTTCACATCAAGGGAGCTGCTGAAAAAGTTCAAAGTATGTGCATTCCGCTATTCGCTCCCTTTTTTTTGACCCGTCTCTTAGTGGAAGTTGTTCGGGAGCAAACAACGAAGATGTAGTTACGTCGGCGCTCACATTATTTCCCAATCCATTTCAATACGATATTACGTCCTGTTCGTTCGCATTTTATAGGTTAATGCAGTGATTTGGAGTGTTCTGGCCATCCCAGACATTGCAACATGAGTAAAACTATCCCCCCTTACCAAGCATTTCTCTGAGAGAGCAACTCTTTGAAGGTATATTTGGACGTCAAGTGTCAATCTCGCCAATGCGCTTTCCTCGAATGCGCGTGCCAATCCAGAGCACGCTCATACGACCTGAGGGTGGTTGAGGCACAACCGTTGGATTTTTTCTCTTGTCCATTCATGGTTCTACACAAGAACGACGCCTGCTGAGGGTCTCAGTGCTGTGGATGTGAGCGGTTGCAATATTCCGTACTGATTAGGTCACTCACATGGATTACGGCCCTTGTACACTCAATTAGGCAGGATTACAGTAGGGTAGCACACCGGAATCCAGGAGAGGTAGGTGCGGACTTAGTGGTTGGCACACATGCATCTGCGGATGCATGTTCCTTAATTGGTACTACAGAGTAACTTGCATCCGTGAACAAAGCCACTGATTACCTCTACCTCCACACTCCTGACTTCGCCGGGAAAGGCGTTCCATTCAACCGTGTATACTAGTTTAATGGACCAATGCTGAAGCTATTGATACAAAACAATTGTATAAATGACGGTGGGTCTAGTGTGCAATGTCACCTCACAGTAACCAGTGTGGAGAAAATGTACTCCAGCCTCCAACACAGACTCGTGAGAAAACATGGTACAAAGAACGTTATTGGGCTGACGAGTGTCCATTAAGGGGATACTATACTTTTTGTAACCACTTCCCTCGTCTTTATACCGATTCGCATCGAAATCACTCATTGTGACAGTTACAGTTACCATAAGGCACCGCGTCCGTCAAGAGGTTGATGGTACGGGCATCACATGCTTGCCTCAACCCCAACAATAGTGCTTCCGAGCCACTTCCCCGGGAGTGTGTGTGGAGTGTGTGCAGTTCTGGCCATCCTCCCCCATTGAGCGCATCGATAAGAGCAGTGGTGAAGCACCTCGTCGCATAGACTTCTTGCGCGTGGATAATCGAAAGGGCCGTCACTTCCCGCTCGTCGGCGTGGTCGACATCTAGGCGTTCGAGGACGCCAATGGTCCATGTTGGTGGTCCGGTGACAGCTTCGAACCAGGCATCGTCATCATAGCCGGAGCGAATGATGCCTAGCATCTGAAGCTGACCAAAGACGCCGTTTGCGACGTGCACTGCGAGAGCGCCGTGGTGCACACCCGCACAGGTCCGGATGACCAATTGCTTGAGCTTGCTAGCACTCGCCCATTGCGTCGGTTGATTGAAAAGCGCTCGGAGATTTGACTGAATGCTGGTTCGGAGGACGATCGAGTGGAGATGAGTAGCACGATCTCGAAGAGCCGTGAAGGTGGATGGGTGTAGGGGAAGTGAGGCGATATGAACGAAGCTTTCCAAGCAGAGGCCGTGTACCCCGAGTATGGCTTGGACTAGGTGATCGACAAAGTACCAAGGGGCAGACTCCCCCGGGTCTGTGGGCGTGACGGTCATATTGAGATTTGCTTCCTCGACATGCAACTCTTTCAAGGAAGTTCGTCTACAACACGCGGATATGAGATTGCTATACTGATGAGCATCTCCCTCGAGATAAATTACTGTCAAAATTGTGAGGTTGACCAGGGAGTCGAAGATAGAGGACAGAATTGATTCGTCCTCTGAATCCAGCGTCACGAGACTGATCGAGAGCCTGTAGACATAACGCCCGATGTCGGAGGTCGTTGTGAGGCCTTCAAAGCGCGAGGTCAGGTGCGACGGTGCAAGTGGTGGTGGACTTTTGAAGAGGTTCTGCGAACAAATTCGACGGAGGCGACGGCAGACCCTGCCATCGAGTAAGCAGCCATTTCAGGTGACCGAGATTAGCAGCGAACAAAGCTCACTGAGAAAGAGCAAGTACAGGGTGCTGAGAATCGCTAGCCTGGGCGGTCTCAGGGGATGGGCACTCAAGTTCCTTCATAATAACATAAAGGACTTCTGTGGGTAAAGAGGTGAGGCCAGACTCCCTGAGGTGTCCGTGGACAGGGCGGCCGCGGGGCAGCAAGATCAATTGATCACGAACTGTCAAGAGGAAGATCGCCACTCTCCCTAAAAGTATCCAGGCGAGCATTAAAGGAATTAATATGAGTTCGATCATAGCAGTCTGGTGAATGGTTGCGGCTTGTGGGGGGTATGAAACAGGTACGAGACGGTGAGTGTGGAACGACAAGGCGCTGCCTATGTAGGGATGCTGGCATTGTGGCATTGTGCAGGCGCTGACAAATCAGGAACAGACGGCCCCAGGCACCCAATGAATGGCGGAACGGACTGGAGGAGAGAATAGAATATAGCATGTGATCGTGCACGGTCCTACTCCAAGTCGAAGATCTCAAAGTTAATCAGTCATCGCCACGGACAGTCTGCCATATAGAAGTACGAGTCACGAGGGGCATTCCTAACATACTATGTGACTTGGAATGACGTCTGGGCCCCACAGCAGACCTTGAGACAAGCGCCGAGGGTAAAGATTGATTCACGACGCTCATTAGTCGAATCGGTGGTCCCTAAAGAATACTTATTTTGCACTGGATATCAATTCAAAGGAAGAGTTGCAGCGATGGGAGCGATGTCTAGCTTTCAACGCAAGAAATGAGCATACGGTCCACGGCTTGAGATACGCGATGTGCTCGTCTGACGGCGACATATCCTGGTATTGACTTACCCCTCGGGCATGCGTCGGCTTCGTGGCGGAATGCTCCACATCTTTCGTCAGAGTTTGATGCCACAAGCTGAGAAGGTCCGCAAATCATAATCCCATAACACGTCCATAGACTTTGCCTCTACTAGTGATAGGTTTAGGGACCAATATGCAGGTTGAGAGCCGACGAAGTCGTCAGAATGTAATTCGGAGTGCATGTGGCCGTGGGGATATGGTTGCAGCAGGGAAGCGAGAACCCTCACAGTCGCAGTTATGCACGGGTTAAATATGTACGGAGGTTGTCCCAAGGGTCTACGTGCACTGCACTCCGAAATTATGATTGAATATCGCTCCATCATGGGTGGGGCAGTAATGATCGGTACCTCGAGGGAGCCTCCATATCTGGTTTGTTTCTACGGCCAATCGGCTGACTTGTAACTGCTTTCTTTGTCAACAGTTGCTTTCTTGGGGTTAGTGAGGGAAAAGTCGCGCTTCACATACTCTAATACCAAACGCAGAAGTGGAAAGCGTTGCGGTTCCTCATAAGATGAATAGCTACTTGGGCTATTGTACCGCGTACCCGCCCTACCGGTTGCCCCTTCTCAATCATTATTGTCAACAGCTAGGCATCTTCGTTGTGGGAGATTCAGATACTTCCCTGGGTCCCCATCCAAAATTGAGGAACTTTAATCCGAACTGTCGGCATCCTGTTTGGAGAGCTCTGTGGCGCACGAGGGATTTCTGGCTCCCAGGAATGGCATAATATTGACGGAGAGTGGTCGAAGGGTGTGAAAGCAGAGGAATGATAAGAGAAAACACAAGGCGTATAGGCCGGGTCGAGAAAGGCCCGACTAGTTCTGCCTCTCCAGGCGGGAAGGAAGCGGTCAGGACGAAGATTTAGCGGAGGTCGGAAACTGTACGGCGAAATTCGAGACCACGTATTTGAGTATGAGTTTGTGATGGGGGAGTGCGCGTGTGGGCTGCGTGTTTGGCCTCACCGCCATCGCAAATTGACTTTAAAGTTTATTATTGTCCGTTTCAAGCTCGTCTCGGCGGGCCGGCATGCCATACCGCTTCCCCTGTCACAGTCACAGTCACCAACACCGTCCACTTTTGGTGAAAACGGTAACAAAGTCGTGTCCGAACCGCACACGCGCCTAATGTTCGAAGCGAGACAACCGCGGACACCCCTTAAAGCCACGGATTGTAGTGTTCATTTGTGACCCGTGTATATAGACTAATAAATAAGATTCAACACCGGTAATTAGTAACTCGATTCAACTTTATATGAACAAATACTGCATGCAAGCCCGATGCCCGCCTCATTTCGCAGTGTAAGCAACACCCTGTGAACAAATTTGATCTCAACTACAACCATTCAGGGCGCAGTCCTTATCAGCAGTCTCCAATGAGCCCCCAGTCCGTATCTGCGATTTACAAATGGATTGGACGCACGGATACCTGCGGGCGCCATTCAAACATCACAAGCTGGAAAGACGTTTAATTTATCACCCACGTACAGATCTTGGGTTGTCCAGCTCTCGACGAAGACGAGGTCTGATCTCGCGCCGGGTGCAGCTTCGTTCACGCGATGCTCCGAATTTTATATTGCAGAATAGACGTCGGATCCTGTCCTATCCATTTATATGATGTGTGTATGTAGGAATGTGGGATGCAGTGTATGAGCCTCAGTACTGATTTGATCAGAGGATCTTAAGGCGGGGGGTGGCCACAGCCATTCCTCCACTTATAACGTCCTGAATTAGTACATCTTGTAACCTTACGTGCTCGTGGCGGGCCCCAAAAAACACGATTCTCTTGTTGTGCAAACGGCTGCGCGGATATTTAAACAGTGTAGACAGACCTAACGCACGAAGAGGTGAGTCTCAACCGTAAGGTATAAGTAATATTGTACCTAACGTACGACGAGATGAGAGAGAACCCTCAGTGAGTGTAAGGCTTCGATCCTCTTCGACCTTATTTCTTATGTAGACGTCCGAGTACAATCGAATCCCTTTATATTGAAAGGAGACAAGGGTGTACTAGTTTGAACGTGCGGGTAAGAGTGTTGTGGTGGAGGAGTAAAATCGAATTGGATACAGGAAGACGCAAGCGACAGGTTTATAAAGGCGTGAAATATATTACGTAATAGTAAGCGGGAATAGCCGCAAGTGAATCCTGACAGTGAGCCTCTCATCCAGTCGTGCGCTATCAATACAAATACGTGCTCTCTTGTCTTCGTAACCTGTCCAACAAGTGACCATAAAGAAGCCCAAATACTATGCGTAAAGTGTGATAGGCCGCATACCGTCAACAGAGTGCATCAGGGTCAAGTCGTGGGCAAAGTGGGCTTCGAAAAATAAAATAAAATGAATTTTATAAAAACATAAATTCATGTAGCCTAATTAGTTGTCAATGCGTACAGAAGCCCCCCAAAAGAGCGCCGGTCGGCAGATGCCGTTAATCACAACCCCCAGTGTTGCAAACTTGGAGCGGGCTAATTTTGGAATTGAAAACCGAGAACCTCTTCCATTCCATACTTTGCGAATTCTGTTTGGAATTACTGACTGGACAGTCTGCGAGGAACATGTAACGAATGTAATATGTGTCTATTACTAGTACATCAAGTAAAGGCTATTGCAAACTAGTCGGTACCACCCAATCTCATATTCTCGTGCCCTCAACTTCCTCGGCGTGGCAAGTGCAACTACCATAGGGAATGGCTCCAACACGAAGCTGAACATCCCGATCAGCGCAAGCCTTTCTAAACTCTGGAAACAACATCTCTGCGTCGTCGTTCCAATGTTGGACCTTCAAGACTTTCAAGCCGGGGAATCCCTCTTGTGTCAACGCGCTGACGATTGCGTGACGGAAGACTCTGGTCACATGGACCTCTTTTGCTGGGATGATAGCTAATGAAAATACTTCCCAGTCGAAAGCATGGTCAATCTCCAAGAGGTCCAGTGCTCGAATTGATCGCACTGGTCGCCGTAAGGCCAGGAGGCTTTTGTCGATATAGCCGGAGCCAATGATTATTAAATGCTTCAGGTGTCCGAAGACACCTGTGACGACATGACGAGCGATGGTGGCATAATGGGTCCCCGAACAGGCGCGGATGATGAGCTCCTCAAGCGTCGCTGAGCTTGACCACTGAGAGGGTTCATTGAAGAGCTCCCGGAGACCGTATCGGATACTTGATCGAAGCGTAAGTGTGCGGAGTTGAGTAGGCTGTGTGCGAAGGGTACGAAAGACGGTGGGATGGAGGGAGGAACTGGAAATATGATCGAAATATTGGATATGGATGCTGTCGCTGGACAGGAGACTATTAAGCACGTGATCAACGAAGTGGTGGCTACGTTCGGCTTCGTCATAGCCTGGCACTTCGGTCATGTCGATGTCAGCCTCTTCGACTCTGAGCCTTGACATATATCTCAGGCTACAAAGGGATTTGATGAGTGCAGGGCGAACTTGCTTGTCGTCTTTGTCATATATTAGAGTAAGATCATCTAGTTGCTTGAGGTTCACGACAATAGTCGAGAAAAGAGCGTCGAGCGAAGGGTCCAAGTCGTTAATATTGATAGTAATTCGTCGGACGAGTCCTCCGATATCGGGGGCGGTTGCTAGTCGAGCACGGAAATTCAATGCGGTGAGAGGCTTGGCAAACTTGAAAAGTTGGCGTTTTCCAATCTCACGAAAGCGTGAATGCACGCTGGATATTAATCAGGCGGTAAGATCAGCCCGAGATACTGCTATCAGTAGGGATGAGAACTCACATCCGCAAGGCAAGGAGTGGATGCGAAGAGTTTTCGCTTTGGGAAGTTTTCGCTTTGGGAGGCAAGGTAATCCTCGTGCAGAACATCCGCAATGTCGTAATAGAGCTCTACAGGGAGATCTAGGAAGGGTGCTGGCGCCAATGGCCTGGTTTAGGGTAGAAACGACGGTAAGCGAGCAGCGACACAAGAACGCAACGGCGCTTTCAGGGTAATTCGAGGCGTTAAATGGAACTGAGCGAGTCACCTGATGCAAGTTACCGCCATTTTGTCTTTGGAACCAGTTGGGATCCGGTCTAGAAGCCTCGCTCAGTGACGGTGATGTTCAAAATTTCTGAGAAAAGCAAGGCCCCTTTTATAGTACATGCCCTTTTCAGACCCGAGATGCTTGGAAATCATGTTCTATCGGCCGGCCTGTATGCGGTGGACAGGTGAGGATCCGGAGTCAGGTCGATTGAGTCCGACCATCATATCGAAATTGTATGGATACGATTGTAATTGTATGGGTCGGAGTGTGTCCCTCTTGAATTGCATGCCAGTTGCACCTCGGCAAGATTTGCAAAACCAGGCCCTTCCTTTCGGATTGATTATCCTCAAGAGACCATGAAAACGAGCTTGCGTGATAATCTGTGGGCTATTCCACTATTTCAAGACCGCGCACGCCCGGGATATAATAAGCAAAACAGGACGAATGGGATCGTGGAATCGTAGACGTGAGACGGTTATCAGATACAGATCAATGTGCTACCGACCACAACGCCCAACCGCAACAGAATCACAAGGACATGAATAGTCAACAAGATTAGCTAGCCGAGAGAGAAGACCCCACTCTATTGTATGCGAATACAGTACTGGTGACTTGTCCGCTTTGACAGCGAAGATACGCGACGCAATGGAATGACAACTGACCTCGAAAGATCCTTCCGAGACAGTCAGTGGTTGATTATCCGAGTACCCTGGCGGGTTCCAAGCTATAAAGCCGAAAGCCATGACTATTTTCGAGCTCTGCAGAGCCGACATGACGGAATGGAATACAAAGTGCCTCATTGTCCATCTGCACAGGCGATTTATTGTGTAGTCGGATTTCCAAAAGGTCACCGGGATCGACAGGCGATCGCGCTAAGCAGGGTGATGTGATGCTCCACGTCCACTCAAAAGCTTAAGATATATATACGTGGGTAACAATCACGCAGCCTCCAAGGATAATTGACCGGAATATTAGATGAATAGCCCACTCGAGCCCGTGTACACCATGCTGCGGCGACTCCCTCTCCTCCTAATTGCCTTGATCGCTGCTCCTTCGTGTGCATGCATTACAGCGACCAACGGTTCCACTCAAAATATCACGGACCAGCTCGGCTCTACGACCACGATAATGGGCCATCTGGCACATTTCAGGAGGCCACATAGTATTAAATCGCTGCAAAGGGAAGCAGTGGAAATATAAATGTGGGTTTGTTTGTTTCTCGCCGCCGATAGACGAACCTAGTCCTGACCGGATCCGCTCAGGGAGCGCTTGTGCGCGTAGGTGGAGATCTTAAACCAGAGGATTACCGTCAGTACATAATATATATATTTCTTACTCCGCACTTAGCTTTGACTTCAGATCATGGATTGCCTTAATTACTTGCAACAACGGTGTATCGATGGGAGATGACATCTTTACATCGTTCGTAACCATTGTGCCATAGGGGGAGTGCGTTACTTTTTCTCTCTCGTCTACTCTCGCGTAGTCCTTATTATCCAATCTTAGCTCCTATACTCAAACCATTCAGCCGCTTGCCTTGTCAATGAGGCGTACAAGTACTAAGAAGACCTCGGCAGCAACGTGAGATCATCTTACCTTCTAGGCTGACGTGCCTTCTCATAGTTTCAAACTATTTCATTTCAGTAGGATGAACTACAATTATACACGTTACAACCACGAGTTACACAATGACTCAGCCGCCATATTGAGTGCACCCATTGAGCTCAAGGCCTACCAATTTTCTCCTTTCGCGACTGCAAGCCTTCGGGCGTGGAACGCAACAGAAGATAAGACGCTGAAACCAGGTGTTCATGGAGGGTCCCCGAACAATTATTTGGTTGTGGTCATCCTTTACGGAATAACAAGCCCCGTGTCGGCTTGATTCCTTCTCGTGGTCCTAACCGAAGTCAGAATCTTTTGGTCACTTAGAATTTTCCCAGTCATAGTTGATTCCAGGTGTGAGAGAAGTGAATAGTTGGCTTACATAAGCAGATAACGGCCGCCGACCGATTGCCCAGCCTCGAACATCGATCAATACAACTGGAGCTCACAATCCATCGGCGCCACTCCTCCCCAAATCCGTGCGTATGGCACAGCTTCAATTCCAATGGATACGCAACTGGCATGGCCGTCCAACGTCGCATTCGCGTTGCGGAAGACTGAACTCCACAGGCAACCAAGGCTCATAAGTATAACCAATAGGCAGAAAACGACGGGTGAGGGGCATGAAGAGCAACTCTAATAGAAGTACCAACGGGACATGATGAAAGAGTGATGACTTCAGGTGGGCGGGGGGGAGGCATCATTTGACAGTGGATCGACAATAGAAAGTTATCTTAGTGCCTGTGAACGGTCGGAATCCAGAGCGAGTTGAGTACATGAGTGAAGCGTGCAGGGTACGATACCAGGGAGAGGGTCACGCCAAGGGGAGCAAATCGAGCGAAAAGGCAACGGCGGCTGATGCTGAAGTCGCTGAGTGGAGAGCGTTCGATCACTTCCAATTGCTAAATTGACATGATTACCGAATGTAGAGGGCCTATTGGCGGAGCGCGAGCAGCAGCGTCATGCACCGTAACGCCTCCGGCACGGCCTGCCAGTGGGCCTATTCGCCCGTCGCCACATCCCCTTATGTGAAGTCGACGGTCGGACCTGTTTTAAGGTCAAGATTGGCCAGCCGCTTGTCCGCCCATAAGGACCGGAGTTCCCGCGAGCAGCAGCGAACTTGGGAACCCTACGTGTGGCTGTTTTCCATTCTTTCAAAGGCTCGCTGGTACAGTATATCGACTCCCTCAGGGCTTTCCGGCCTGCGTGGGCCCTTCATTATCGGCCCCTGCGTACCGTAATTGGGAAAAGTCGAGACAAAGTCTGAACAAGTTGAGTACTTTTCATTTTTAGCAAGACTATGACAAGTGAACAAGAGACTTTTCTCTTGGTGTCAGGTAACAGAAAGTGGCTCTAGCATGTGGGCACCTCACTCCCTAATATAAGTCCTCCCCTTCGGGATGGGCTTGGCAATCACAGGCACATCGTCAAATTCGTCATCTCCAGCAATAGTATACCCATCGTCTCCCACCTCATAAATGCGCGGCGCAGCTGCGCGAGCCCTTCGAGCAGGCTCGGAAACGTAAACCACGCGCTCAGCAGGCGGCCGCCTCGGACGAGCGACGGTGTAGCGAACGGGCGGGGGAGCACTCTCCTTGACCGTGATAGTAACGTCGGTGTTGGTATTGGGAACGCGGAAAGACATCGACTTGGGCTGGGCGTCTTCCGATCTGGAGCAGGGGCGTAGTACAGTTCGCCATCTTCATACTCCTCCTCGCCATCGTAGACGTAGACATATTGGGGGTGCGCTTGCTGATACACAACCCTTTGCTTCGTAGGAACGGAGTCACGAAGGACGGTTTCTCGTCCGCGCGCGAGCGGCGGGCGCGTTTCCTGGTAGATATACTCGTACTCGTCTTCGTCTTCGTCCTCCAGCCCATCCTCGTAGACAATCCTCCCCCCCGTCTTGCGCACGACTGTACCACGAGTATGCCTGGCCGGTGGCACTCCGGACATGGCAACCTTCGTGAGCCTCCGCCCGGTCGTCGTCGTCGTCCCCGCAGAGGTATACCCAGTATCGAGGGTCGTGGCGGTGAGGGTCGGCGAGCCAGCCCTGCGAGAGCGAGAAGAGACATATGAATACGGAGCTGAGCGGCGAGTGCGCGTCGGGGTCGTCGGCGGCGGAGTAATATCGCCGTCCTCATCTCCAGCGTCTTCCTCATCAGGAGGTTCTTCAACTTGCGGTGGCTGTGATCTATTTGTCGGGGGGCTAACGGACAGGCATTAGCGATGTGGCGATCAGGACAGAAACAATAAATATACCGTGTATAATCCTTACGAGCACGTTCACCGAGCACGCGGCGAATCATGCCTTCGGTTTGCTTGGAGTCCAGCACCTTTTTCGTTATTGTTCCTGTGCCCCAGCTCGCATCACCCTCGACAGTCCGTGAAGCTCCACTTCTAGCGGCTGTAGATGGAGCAGGTGGTCCACCGCCCCCTTTGTGCGCTCCAACTGGACGGTATGGATTTCGTCCATCGCTCGGGGGTGGGGCCGCGTCCCAGGCATTCCCTGTTCGAGGAAGAGCCCACCCCTCCCTCTCTTCTGGCGTCGGCTTCTCGATCTTGGACTCTGGCGGTAAGCCCCACGAGGCTTCGACGTCCTTAGCCAGAGATGTGTCCCAAGTCGTATTATTCTTCGTCGAATAGGCGGGATCGATAGCTGGACGATCGGTGGTATTGTTATTATATCCCCTATCGTTGTTCGAAGCCTTCCAGGGGCCATTATCATTGCGGCATCCACCCGAATCTTGGTAGTCGCGACGACCACCTTTAAATCTGCAGAGCGCACATTAGCATAATGAAACAATGGAGGGGTCTAGCGTTAATATGACGAATCACCCACGTACCCACCACGCTGTCGGAATCCCTCCCATCCGCCGTCCCTCTCGGGAGGTTGCCAGAAAGTTCGATCACGCCGAAAGCCACCCTGACCATAGCCTCGATCATCGCTCCTCTTTGTATTATTCTTCCACCCTCCACCGCCCTCCCCGCCGTTATTGGGAGACTCTCCCTTCGTCTCAGTTCCCCGAGTTGCTGCAGCAGTCGCCTCGTTATTTGATCCCCACGCGTCATCAGGATTTGCATCAGGTGCCGCAATTGTTCCAACACCCCATGCATCCGCTGCATTCATATTATCGTTGCTGGGTGCTGGCCAGGCCTCATCGACCTCTTCTTGTGAGGGAGTGAGCTGGGCAGCGAGGGAGAGGGATTCTGGAGTAGGTGGAGAATCGGTGGTACTAAGGGGATCTAGGAGGACGTCCGAGAGGACGAGCGGCGAGGCCTTGTCAATTCGCTTGTGAGCGTCGTTCTCGCTCGGCATTGGTTCGACGTCCAGGATGCGGGCTTCGACTTCTTGCTCTGCATTGGAGTGGGTAGTACGCGGTTCTTCATGGCACTCGATGAGGTCTCCGGTTGACTTGCTACCGTCATCATCGCTGCAACCAGGTGAGGGTATGAACTCGAACGGATCTGTTGGACTCTCTGCGTTCTCTGCATGGGGAGTGGTAGATGGGGAGGCGATAGCAGTCTCTGAGGTAATGGCTGAGGTCCAGAACTCGTCTGCGAACTTCTCTGCGACAGTCAGGAATGAAGGAATGGTGGGGGGTTCAGTGGGTGCGTCAGTGGGTGCGTCAGCGTTGTCGATATGAGGGGTCAAGTTGGCGTCGGGCCCAGGGGTCTCTGGGTTGCTAGTAACCTGAACGTCGCCCTCGCTGGGGAGGGCGCTCGTTGGGTAGGTGGGTTGTCTTGGGTGTACTGGATGTCTTGGATGGCTCCCTGCTGGGATTAGCGTTAGTAATAAGCAAGGTCGTCGTCGACAAGAATACGCGAGACATACACCGTCGCAATATCGCAGTTGCAGAACCTGCAGGCTGTCGTTCTCCATCAACATCGGGTCGTCTATCTTCAGTAGGACCCGGTCACCAACACCGACGAGGACGAGGACGAGGACGATGAGGAAGGAGGATCCCAAGTTTCAGAAAAGAAAAAATGTTTTGTGGATCGAGCGTAAATAAAGCGGCAAATTTGGCCGAAGTAGAGCTTGTCACACCCAGCCCCGGACCGGGTTACCGCACCACCGCACCTCTCCAGCGCTCGCTTCCATTTGGATGTATGTAGAGCCTGGATTTGCGCCGCAGAGTCAAATGAGTTTGGCCACTATAACGGAGAGGATCGATGGGCTGCCTCACTGGTATTCTACACCCCATCCGTTGCACGCCAACGCAACTTAAAAAAGCCGCGCGGGAAGAGCGGTCGGTCCGGTTTGGCATTTGGTAGTCGTTTTTTTGCATTTACGAAAGTGGAAAATGTTACTGAAGGAGTTTGCAATATTTTTAACACCGATACAGAACTCGGGCGGTAGTTGTTTGAGAAAGCCTGCCTGCGCCCTCTTCTTGACTCTGGGGATCTCTTCTCTCAAGTTGCAACTTGCAAGCCGCGGCTGTTGGTACAAATGTGGGAGCAAGTCACCTATTTAACGTCGATATTGAGTGATTGATGGCATAGTAGCGAGTGGCAACCGAAGAGAAAGGATCGGGTGAGAGCTCCAAGGTTCACTAACGCGAAGTTTCTGCGCACATAGGGTGTCAAATATCTGAGAGAAGGGAGAAGCGGAAGAAGCGGCAATACCAATCTGCCTGAATGCACACATATTGCACGTAGGAGTTCATAATTACATAATGCTTAATGTCCTCGAATACAATCGAATCCCAATATATTTGAGATAGATGCTACGAGGAAGACTGACCCGTAGATTGTTGCTAAGAACAGAATAGAGCAAGTGCATGGCGATGGTGCGAGTAAAAAGATTATTGACAAAACAAACAAACGATAACGAGATCCAAACAAGCCAACCCCTTTATGTGAACACAAGTTGTGATACGAAGGAATCAAAGAGATCAGAGACTACATTTTAGGTGCACTTACATTCGTGCTCTCTCCAATAGGCTTCGCCCTTCAACGATATACCTTCTCCTTGGTTCTAGGTCCCCCCAGAACCAGATTCTAGAAAGGCGCACCTTTGTAAATTTGACTCCATGATGTCCCAAAAGCAAAGTCGTCAAAATCAAGAGTAACAGTTCCCTTATGATATGTAAGGGGGATTATCATGACGGCAGGTGAATGCACGCGTTTACGAGAGTCGAGTGGTACCCAGTATAGTAAACCACCCTCTGAGTCCTTGACCCAACCATCCTTGTCGGGTTTTGCACGAAAACTAGGATGCGATGGGTTACAAGAGGAAGGTCGCATAGAAGGAGATAGATATGGGTCAGATACACGGGTAGTGTTGTCATAAGACTCAGAGTTGGCGTCCTTCCCGTCAGGAGAGTGTGCAATGGACTGGACGGAGTGAGTATGCTCCCCACAAGGCTTTCTAGCTGCAGTATGAGCCTCAGCATCCCAGGTTCTAACGGTGCTGTCATCAGATCCGGAGACGATATGCCGCCCATCGGGAGAGAAAGCAACAGATCGAACCCAGTCGGTGTGCCCCTCGAGAGGTTCGCCGACTGGAGCACCAGTCTCGGCGTCCCAAATCCTAATGGTACTGTCATAGGATCCAGAGATGATGTGGCGCCCATCGGGAGAGTAGGCAACAGACTCCACCCAGTTGGCGTGCCCCTTGAGGGGATCGCCGACTGGAGCACCAGTCACGGCATCCCAAATTCGAATGGTACTGTCAGAGGATCCGGAGGTGATGTGCTGCCCATTGGGAGAATAAGCAACGGACCGCACCCAGTCAGTGTGCCCCTCGAGAGGATCGCCAACTGGAACACCAGTCTCGGCATCCCAGATTCGAATCGTGTGGTCGCCGGATCCGGAGATGATGTGCCGCCCATCGGGGGAGTACGCAACAGACCACACCCTGTAAGTGTGCCCCTTGAGAGGACCGCCGACTGGAGCACCAGTCTTGGCATCCCAGATTCGAATGGTGTGGTCGCCGGATCCCGATATGATGTGCTGTCCATCGGGAGAGTAAGCAACGGACAGCACGCAGTCAGTGTGCCCCTCAAGAGGATCGCCGACTGGAATACCAGTCACGGCATCCCAGATTCGAATAGTACAGTCTATGGATCCGGAGATGATGTGCTGCCCATCGGGAGAGTAAGCAACGGGCAGCACGCCGTCAGTGTGCCCCTCAAGAGGATCGCCGACTGGGGCACCAGTCTCGGCATCCCAGATTCGAATGGTACTGCCAGAGGATCCTGAGATGATGTGCTGCCCATCAGGAGAGTAAGCAACGGACCACACCGTGCCAGTATGTCCCTCGAGAGTATCGCCAACTGGAGCACCTGTCTCGGCATCCCAGATCCGAATGGTGCAGTCGAAGGATCCGGAGATGATGTGCCGTCCATTGGGAGAGTAAGCAACGGACCACACCCAGTTAGAGTGCCCCTCGAGAGGATCGCCGACTGGAGCACCAGTCTTGACATCCCAGACTCGAATGGTGCGGTCCTCGGATCCGGAGGTGATGCGCTGCCCATCGGGAGAGTAAACAACGGACCACACGTCGCCAGTGTGCCCCTCGAGAGGATCGCCGACTGGAGCACCTGTCTGGACATCCCAGATTCGAATCGTGCCGTCGTCGGACCCGGAGATGATGTGCTGCCCATCGGGAGAGTAAGCAACGGAGCATACTTCGCCAGCGTGCCCCTCGAGAGGACCGCCGACTGGAGCACCAGTCTCGGCATCCCAGATTCGAATGGTGTGGTCGCAGGATCCAGAGATGATGTGCCGCCCACCGGGAGAGTAAGCAACTGATTGCACCCAGTCAGTGTGCCCCTCGAGAGGTTCGCCGACTGGAGCCCCAGTCTCGGCATCCCAGATTCGAATGGTGTCGTCTTCAGATCCGGAGATGACGTGCTGCCCATCGGGAGAGTAAGCAACGGACAGCACCGAGCCTGTATGCTTCGAGAGGATCGCCGACTGGAGCACCAGTCTCGGCATCCCAGATTCGAATGGTGCGGTCGGAGGAGCCGGAGATGATGTACTGACCTTCGGGAGAGTGAGCCACAGAATTCACCTCCCCATGATGCCCCATAAGAGGCTCCCCAAATGTTGCACCAGACTCAGCATCCCAGATTCGAATCGTTTTGTCGTCGGATCCAGTGACAACGCGGGCCCCATTGGGCGAATAAATCACGCTCAGGATAGGACCGCCATGTCCAGTCCACTCTATGGGTGGTACTGGCCATGACGACTGCTTCCCCTCTTGTATCTTGATGGCTCTAGTAAATTCACTAGTGAAGATCCTTGATAAAGGCGACTGTGAAGGCAGGAATGGTCGCCCTGAAATATAGATGTGTGGAGTGCTGTGGGAGATGGGAGTGTGAAAAGTGATCAGGAAATGACAAATATCCTCAATTCTCTCAACAATTGTTGAATCCGCATCCTACAGCCAGTTAGAATCACCTTGGAATTCAAATCAACAGCGAGACTCACCCTGACCCAGGAGAGCAACTTTCGAAGGCTCGGAACACCAATTGGGACCATCGCCAAAATGCTCAACACTTCAATCCAAAATATTGGGTATAATCCTTCAAAGAACCTTCCCAATGCCAATACGCATTGACTGCAGTTGGCAGGAGGAAAGCAAAGATGGTCCAACCAATGGAGACAACTATACTGCAAGGGGTCCGAAATGTTCTGTTTCACTCGGGATGGGAGATCCTTAATGTTTGCATTAGCAATCCGGGAATCTTCGAGGTTGCAGATGTTGAAACGAAGTTGCGTGGTCATCACTTCGAGGCAAGCGATCCCCAGCTGCACGTCCGCGTCTCGGAGGTTCACTTGATAGTCACAGCGATCGCTGACAAAGAAATCGTAAACCGACAAATGCCGGACACGAATCCCTCTATTGGCCGCTTCATCTCGATATAGTAAAGAGCTGAGAGCATCCACCCACCTCTTAACGAGATTGGGTTTCACTCCCGCCAACTCTGCAATCGTCTCATCGCAAAGTGCGCGGTAGGGAGATGTTGAAAGAAGCACTCCAACCATCTGCTGAAACTCGGATTTTCTGTGCACTATTTGAGATTTGAGAATGTTGGAGTAAAGTGTGTATAGAGATTCTGAGCCAGTCCCGGCCGAGTCTTGCAAAGCTTCCTTTAACGACTCTTCAGGGTCCTCATAGCGTTCAAGAGCAAGAACAAGAGTCTTAACGTAGATGAAAAGACCGTTCGCCCGAGAAATGACTTTGTTGAAATCCGATTCTTCGGGCCATGGGGTGTCAAGGTGCCAACGCGTAGCCACCAAATCGAACTGGCTTCGGGCGAAGGTTCGCAGATCAGTACTGGCATCTCGATCTGTGCCTAGGTCATATGGTAAATACGACGACTGGGTGAGAGTATCAAAGAAATGGTGGATATCGACTTCGGTTCTGCTTGTGATGATGATCTTCAGCCACGAAGCTTGTGCGACTGCGTTGGTCAGGACCTTCAGGAGACGCGGGCGGCTTTTAGAATCGCCACACTCGTCAAGTGCGTCAATGACAAAGACGAGGGTGTGCTCAGGGTGGCTCGGAAGGGAGCGGATGAAATCAAGGAAGAGAGAGCCTTTCATCGACTCCGGAGTAAAGTTTGGGTCGTCGCGAAGATGTTTTGCCACAATTGCTCGAAAAGGGGGGAAGTGTATGGCGAGTTTGTAGATGAAAGTGGGAAGGATATTTATGGGTTCACTCAAATTCGGGTCGTCCCTCCGGCAGAAAAACGCTCCAGCAAGGTGGTTTCGCTCGTGAAGGCTTGCGCAGATCGAATGGGCTAACGACGTTTTTCCG
>WNFL01337664.1_pt3 | contig 19805 bp, 14 predicted proteins | sample 5400361 | NCBI WGS metagenome assembly WNFL01 (sample SAMN13153351, study PRJNA577476) | soil metagenome | isolation source: 40 cm soil on Douglas fir-dominated hillslope | place: USA:California | collected 2013-09-17
GTACACCGAGGAACAGCGCAGCACCATTCTCGCCGCCGCAAGGAAGGACGGCCTCACCGCCCTTCAGGTCCAGAGGAAGTTCGGCGTCACCCCGGTGACGCCCCCACCCACGATCAGGAACGAGAGCAGGCACCGGCGCTGCGCCTCGCTGCCCGCCTGCTCGGCCATCTCGAACAGCTCGACGACCCGCGCGCGCAGCGTCATCGCGTCCACCAGGGTCTTGAACGGCCGGGTGTGCTCGGCCGCGCCCGGCACCCCGTAGTAATTGGTCACGCTGCCCACCGCGATGACCAGCGTGTCGTAGGACTCGGTGAGCTGGTTGTGGAGCCGCACGCAGCGCGCCGCCAGATCGATCGCGATCGCCTTGTTCTTGTAGAAGCGCACGTGCCGGTGCCGCGCCATCTGCCGCAGCGGGTACACGATGTGCCGCGTCTCGACCGCCCCCACCGCCACCGCCGGCAGCAGCGGGTTGAACTGGAAGTAGTTCTCCTTGTCGATCAGCACCGTATCCCACCCCTCGCGCCCCACCCGCGACCGCCCAATCGCCCTGGCAACATCGAGCCCGCCAAACCCCCCACCCAAGATCACCAGCCGCTTTCGAGCCATAACCCCGAGGTTAGCAGAACCAACGCCCTCTCCCCCGACCCGACCCGATCCCGCCTCGNNNNGTCCCAACTCCCCGAGGCGGCGCGACGGCTGCGCCTCCGCGGCACGCTCCGCTCCGCATCCTGCTCCGCTGCGCTGCCCCGAGTCGCGGCTCCGCCATCCTGGCTACGCCGCGCCTCGGACGCACCGCGGAGGCGCACCCGCCGCGCCGCCTCGGGGCGCTCGATGCGAGCTCTTCAGTCGGAGCCGAGCGTGCCGCGGAGGCGCAGCCGACGCGCCGGCTCGGGCGCAGCAACGAGCTCAATCTGCGCGAAGGCCCCGAATTCGCCTTCGTTTCATAGCATTCACTCGGTAGTTACACCGATTACAAGGCCATTATTGAATGTGTCACGACAATGCCAACGAGTATCACCGCTTTCGTTTGACCCCGAGAGGCCGCTGTGGCTTAGTCGGGGATGCAGTTCATGAGGAGCATGCCCCCGCATGGAGGTTGAAATGTCGAAGTCCCGTCGCAAGCGTCACCAGTACACCGAGGAACAGCGCAGCACCATTCTCGCCGCCGCAAGGAAGGACGGCCTCACCGCCCTTCAGGTCCAGAGGAAGTTCGGCGTCACCCCGGTGACTACTCGTGGCGCAAGAAAACTGGCCTGACCGTCCGCCGCGGCGGCCTCGCCGCCGTCGTCGCCCACGGCGCCGACCTCAGCGGCCAGGTGCGCGCCGAGGTCCAGACCAAGGTGCGCCAGATGCTGCCCCGGATCGTGCGGAACGAGGTGAGCGCCTACCTCAACCAGATCTTCAGCACGCGACGCGCCCGCCGCGTGCGCACCTGAGCGTCGGCCTCCGGCGCCACAGCCCGCGAACCCCGTGGGCCGCCGCCCCGGACCGCACATCCCGCTTCGCCGCGTGACGATCGCGCCGCGCCGCTTCAGGTGATGGCCACCCGCCGCCTGGTACTCGGGCTCGGGCTGGTGATCGCGGGGCCGGTCCTGGTGGTCGCGGCCCTCGGACTGCTGGGGCAGAGCCGGGTGGCAGGCGTGGACCCGCGCCCGTTGCGGCCGCTGCGGGTGCGCGCCGACGCCGCGCTGCGCGAGCGCGGCCGCCACCTCGCCGAGCTGAGCCGCGTCGGCTGCCACAGCATCAACGATTCGCTCCCGCTCGCCGGCAGCGACATCAACTTCCTCCACGAGCCCGGTCGCCCCACGCTCGGCGTGCTGACGGCCCCCAACCTGACCCCCGGCGGCCCGCTCGCCGACGCCAGCGACGCCGAGCTGGGACGCGCGATCCGCGAGGGGCTCGGCCGCGACGGGCGCCCGTTGCTCGGCATGCCGGCCGGCGATTTCCACGGGCTCTCGGATCGCGACCTGGCGGCGTTGATCGCCTGCCTGCGCGCCCAGCCCGCGGTCGCGCGCGCCACGCCGCCGCGGCGGCTCTCGCCGCTCGCCTACGTGCTGCTCGGCGCGCGGTCGATCGAGACCAGCCGCCAGCCCGCGGTGGCGGGCGCGATCACGGCGCCGCGCGAGGGCGCGACGCCGGACTACGGCGCCTACCTCACCGCCTACCTGGGCTGCGCCGACTGCCACGGCGCCGACTTCCGCGGCGGCCGCAATCCGCTCGCGCCGCGCGGCCCCGACCTGCGCCCCATCGTGACCCGCGCCGCGCCCGAGACCTTCCGGCGCGCGCTCCAGGAGGGCGTGGGCCGCGACGGCCATGCCCTCGATCCCACGCTCATGCCGTGGCCGGTGTTCCGCCGGCTACGCGCGCACGAAGTCGCCGCGGTCCACCAGTGGCTGCGGCGCCAGACCGGGGCGGTACGCCCCGGGTCGTAGCCACCCGAACCTGAGGAGGCCGAGATGGGCAGGATCAATGCGGGGCGCGTGGTGTTGGGAGGCGTGCTGGCCGCGGTGTTCCTCTACCTCACCGAGTACGTCGTCCAGGGCGTGCTCATGAAGGCCCCGTGGGAGCAGGCCACGCGGGCGCTCGGCCACGATCCCAACGCCAACATGGGGATGGCGATGGGGATCTACGCGGTGTGGGCCCTGCTCGTGGGGTTGGCGATGGCGTGGGTCTACGCCGCGTGCCGTCCGCGCTTCGGCGCCGGCCCCGTCTCGGCGGCCAAGGTCGGGTTCACGCTGTGGATCGTCGGGTCGCTCGCCCCCATGCTCGGCATGCTCGCGACCGGGCTGTGGCCGCCGATGCTGCCGTGCTCGCGGCCATCATCGCCGCGGCGCCCTACCAGGAGACGGCGTAGCCTCAGGCCGTGCGCGGTGCGTCGGGGTCCGGGACCAGGCGCACCGCCGCGCGGTCGAGCAGCCACTCGCGCTCGCGCACCAGCCGGGCCGGGATCTGGTCGGGGTCGGTCGTGCCCTCGAGGGCGCGCGCCACCGCGTCGGCCTTGGCCGCCCCGGTCGCCAGCACCATGATCTCGCGCGCGTCGCGCAGCACCCGCGGCGTGATGGTGACCCGCCGCAGCGGCGGCCGGGGGCTGTCGCGCACCGCGACCACGCGCGCCACCGCCTCGCGCGCCACCGGCGAGCCCGGGAAGATCGAGGCGGTGTGGCCGTCCTCGCCGATCCCGAGCACGATGAGGTCGAGCACCGCCGGCAGCTCCGCGGCGTAGTCGCGCACCACCTGTTCAAGGTCCGGGTCCTCGGCGCGGATGCGGTGGACGTTGGCGTCCGGGATACGCGCCGGCACGATCAGCGCGGCACGCACCATGCCGTAGTTGCTCTCGGGGTGGTCGGGCGGCACCGCGCGCTCGTCGGCGAAGTAGACGTCGAGGCGGCGCCACTTTCTTTCGTCCAGCCACGGGCCGGCCGCCAGCCCCTGGTAGGTCGCGATCGGGGTGCGCCCGCCCGACAGCGCGATGCGGTAGCGCCCGCCCACGCCCATGCCGGCGACGATGCGCTGCGCGATCTTGCTCGCCGCCGCCTGCGCCAGCTCGGCGGCATCCGCGTACACGCGCACCTGGCCCACGGCTAGGCCCGCACGCTCACGGCCGCCGCCAGGCGCGGCGGTCGCGCCGCATCAGGGCGTGGCAGGATTCCGGGCCCCACGAGCCCGGCTCGTAGTTGGGGTAGTCGGTGGCCGGGTGGGCGGCGACGTGCTCGAGGATCGGGTTGATCCACGCCCACGACGCCTCGACCGCGTCGCGGCGCGAGAACAGCGTGGCGTCGCCGCGCATCGCGTCGAGCAGCAGCCGCTCGTAGGCCTCGGGCGGCTCGCCGCCGAACGCCTCTCGGTAGTTCATCTCCATCGCCACCGTGCCGATCATGACGTCCTGGCCCGGAATCTTCGAGGCGAACTGGAGCGTGATGCCCTCGTCGGGCTGGATGCGCAGCGTCAGCACGTTGGGCGCGATGTCGCACATCTCGGGGCGCCCGAACAGCGAGAGCGGGATCGGCTGCATGTGGAGCGCGATCTCGGTGACGCGCTTCGCCAGCTTCTTGCCGGTGCGCAGGTAGAACGGCACCCCCTGCCAGCGCCAGTTGTCCACCCACACCCGCAGCGCCGCGAAGGTCGGCGTCACCGAGTTCTTCGCCACATCGGGCTCGTCGCGATAGCCGCGGTACTGGCCCAGCACCACCTCGCGGTCGATGGTGTCGGCCACCGGGTCGCGCAGCGCGTTGAGGACCTTGAGCTTCTCGCCGCGCACGTCGTCGGCGCCGCCGGTCGTGGGCGGCTCCATCGCGGTCAGGCTCAGCACCTCGAGCAGGTGGTTCTGGACGATGTCGCGCAGCACGCCGGTCTGCTCGTAGAATGCGCCGCGCGTGCCCACCCCCACGGTCTCGGCGGCGGTGATCTCGACGTGGTGGATGTACTTCCGGCTCCACAGCGGCTCGAACATGCTGTTGCCGAAGCGGAACACGAGGATGTTCTGGACCGTCTCCTTGCCCAGGTAGTGGTCGATGCGGAAGGTCTGCGACTCATCGAGCACGTTGGCGACCAGGCGGTTGAGGGCCTGGGCGGTCTCGAGGTCGCGGCCGAACGGCTTCTCGATGATGACCCGCGTCCACGAGGCCTCGCGCGGGCCGTGGATCAGCCCGGCCTGCTTGAGCCGGTGCAGGATGGTCTCGAACTCGCTGGGGGCGGTGGCCAGGTAGTAGAGCCGGTTGCCACCCAGCTCGTGGTCGGCGTCGAGCTCGGCGAGGCGGCGCGTCAGGCTCTGGTAGGTCACCGGGTTCTCGAAGTCGCCCGCGACGTAGTGGAGGTTGGGGGCGAAGCGGCTCCACACCGCGTCGTCGAGTCCGTTGCGCCCGAACTCGCGCACCCCGGCGTTCATCTCGACCCGGAACACGTCGTCGTTCCACTCGCGCCGCGCCACGCCCAGCATCGCGAAGCGCTCGGGCAGCAGCCCGCGCTGGGCGAGCTGGTAGATCGCCGGCACCAGCTTGCGGCGCGTCAGGTCGCCGCTCGCCCCGAACACCACCAGCTGGCAGGGCGGCGCAGTGCGCGCGCCGCGCGCTTCGGCCGCCGCCGGGGTGGTGACCTCGATGCGTGCGGTCACACCTTGTCCTTCACCGCGTGGCCACCGAACTCGGCGCGCAGCGCGGCGATCACCTTGTCGCGGAACGAGTCGTCCTGGCGCGAGCGGAAGCGCGACATCAGCGCCAGCGTCAGCACCTCGGCCGGCACCCCGCGGTCGATCGCCTCCATCACCGTCCACCGACCCTCGCCGGAGTCCTCGACCCAGCCACGGATCGCCTCGAGCCCGGGGTCCTTCTCGAACGCGCGCCCGGCCAGCTCGAGCAGCCACGAGCGCACCACGCTGCCCCGGTTCCACAGCTGCGCGACCCGCGCCAGATCGTAGGCGTACTCGCCGGCCTTGAGCAGCTCGAAGCCCTCGGCGTAGGACTGCATCATGCCGTACTCGATGCCGTTGTGGATCATCTTGGCGTAGTGCCCGGCGCCGGGCGGGCCGACGTGGAGCCAGCCCTCGGGCGGCGCGAGCGAATCGAGCGCCGGGGCGAGCTTCGCGATCGGGCCCGGCTCGCCGCCCAGCATCATGCAGAAACCGTTCTCGAGCCCCCAGATCCCGCCCGACACCCCGGCGTCCACGAACCCGATCGCCGCGCCCTTGAGCCCCGCGAAGCGGCGGCGCGAGTCCTTGTAGTTCGAGTTCCCGCCGTCCACGAACACGTCGCCGGGCGAGAGCAGCAGCTGGATCTCGTCGATCAGGTCGTCCACCGGCCGCCCGGCCGGGATCATCGCCCACACCACGCGCGGCGGCTCGAGCGCCTGGACCAGCTCATCGAGCGAGGCGGCGGCGGTGGCGCCCTGCGCCCGCACCGTCTCGAGGCCGGCGGGTGCGCGGTCGAACGCCGCCACCTTGTGACGCGCGCGCAGCAGCCGCAGCGTCATGTTCGCGCCCATCCGTCCCAGGCCGACCATTCCGATTTGCATGCCGAGGTCCTTTCGGGGGGAGTTCGCGGAGCATGGTTGCGCGCCGTCCGCCGGCGCGCAAGCGGCCCCTCGCTAGTGCGGAGTCCAGTGCGGGACGGCGCGGAACAGCCCGTCCTGCCAGCCGATCTGCCAGATGAGCCATGCGCCGAAGCCGAGCGACAGCGCGCCGGTCAAGGCGCGCACGTGCCGCGCCGCCGCCGGGGCGAGCCGTCCGGCGAGCGCCAGCGGCGAGGCGATCCCGGTGGTGACGATCGCCATCCCGAGCAGCGTGCCGAGCCCGAACACCAGCAGGTAGCCGCACGCCCACCACGGATCGCGCACCGCGGCCAGCACCAGTAGTGCCACCGCGGCACTCCCCGCCAGCCCGTGGACCAGCCCGACCACGAAGGCGCGCAGCGCCGGCAGCGGCGCCGGGGCGCGCGCCGCCTCGGCCGCCGCTGGGCGCAGGTTCGAGAGCCCGATCGCGACCAGCGCCAGCGCCACCGCCAGCTCGAAGCTCAACCCCAGCCGCGCGGGCACGACCAGCTTGAACAGGATGATCGCGGCGCCGACCGCGAACAGCGTCACGGTGTGGCCCATGCCCCACGCGATGCCGAGCCAGGTCGCGGGCAGCAGGCGCCGCGTGCGGGCGCCGATGGCCGCGACCGCGACCACGTGATCGGGGTCCAGGGCGTGGCGCAGCCCGAGCAGCAGGCCGAGTCCGAGCAGCGGCAGCGGGTTCATGCGCCGCGCACTCTACCGCAGCCCCTCACTCGGCCGCGAACGCCGGCTCTGCCAGCTCGGGGGCGGGCCTCGCGACGCCCATGCGCGCCGGCAGCGCCAGCGCGCACGCCAGCCCGCCGGCCAGCACGCAGGCCAGCGACAGCAGCGCCACGTGGATCCCGCGCGCGTCGGCGAGCGCCCCGATCGGGCCGATCAGCAGCGCCCCCACCCCCCAGGCCGCCCCCATGAGCAGGCTCGAGATGGTCGAGGCGTGGCGCGGCGACAGCTCCTGGCCCAGCACCACGTTCACGGGCAGCGAGGACTGGAGCATGAAGCTGCCCAGGATCAGGCACGGCAGCCCGGCCGCGTCGGGCAGGAACAGGAACGCGACGTAGAGCGGAAAGGCGGCCACGAACGAGGCGCGCACCACGTTGCGTCCGCCCCAGCGCCCGGCGAGCCAGCCGCCGAAGAATCCGCCCAGCGCCCCGAGCGCGAGGTAGGCGGTGAGCAGCGCGCCGCCGTTCGCCACCGTGTAACCGCGCCGGTTGAGGTAGATGGGCAGGAACGTCATGAAGCCGTACGACACCGCCGAGCGGCACACCACCGCGAAGTAGAGCAGTGTGAGCGGGCGCGCCACCGGCTTGAGCTCGGCGAGCGTGGGGCGCGCTCCTTGTGGCCGGGGGTGCGGGTTGAGGCGCCCGAACTGGGACAGCAGCAGCAGCCCCATCAGCACGCCCGGGATCGCGGCGAGCCAGGTGCGCTCGAGGCCGAAGCGTCCCACCACCGTGACCGCGAGCCAGGGACCGAGCGAGAAGCCGAGCGTGCCGCCGGTCACGAACAGCGACATCGCGAGCGAGCGGCTGGTCGAGAGCCCGCTCGCCAGCGCCGCCGCCTGGGGGTGGAACGCCGCCACCCCGAACCCGCCCAGGACCAGCAGCCCCACCAGTGCTGCGAAGCTGGGCGCCAGGCCGATCGAGGCCAGGAACAGGGCCGCGACCGGCGGTCCCAGCGCCACGAACCACGGGCGGTGGACGCGGTCCGAGAGCCAGCCGAACAGCGGCTGCGAGAACGACGAGGCGAGCGAGGCCAGCGCCACCAGCGCGCCGACCCGGGTCAGGCTCAGGTGGAGCCGGCCCATCAGCAGCGGCAGCAGCGGCGAGAAGAAGCTCGAGTAGCCGTCGATCGAGAAGTGCGCGAGCGCCAGCAGGGCCAAGCGGGGCGGGATGATCCGACGCATGAAGGAGCGACTGTAGCACAGCGCTTGCGCGCGGGGCGCGCGCGGGCGTCAGGCGGCGTTGCGGAACGGCAGCGCTTCGATCGCCGCCTGGGCGCGCGACGCTTCGAGGGTCGCGCGCTTGAGCAGCGGCCCGGCGGCGGTGATGTCGCCGCCGATGCTCAGGGTCTCGAGCGCGCTGAACAGCTCGGCGCCGGCGCGCGCCCCGATCGTGCCCAGCATGCCCTTGAGGCCGTGGGCTTCGACCTCGACCTGGTGGGCGTCGCCCAGGCTCACCGCCTCGGCCAGCCGTTCGAGCCGCGGCCCGATCTCGGCCAGGAAGGTCTCGAGCAGCTGGTCGCGCAGCTTGGCGACCCCCATGCACATCTCCTCGAGGTGCTCGAGATCGAGCGTCGGCAGATCGCTGCCCCCCGTTCCGACGTGCCCGAACGCCAGCTCGTCCTCATCGCCCACCTCGACCACCTTGATGCGGCCGGTGTGCGGGGGCGGCGACTTGGGCGGCGGCTTCGCGGCCACCGGCCTGGCGACCGGAACGGGCTTGGGTGGCGCGAGCTTGGCGGCGGCCGGCGCCAGCGCGATGGCGGCCGGTACCGGGCCCGTGGGCTCGGTCATCTCGGAGGCGGCGGCGGTCTCGGCCTGGGCCTTGAGCCAGTGGGTCACGCAGCCGACCAGCGCCTCGAGATCCACCGGCTTGGGCAGGTAGTCGTCCATGCCCGCCGCCAGGCACTTCTCGCGCGTGCCGGGGTTGACGTCGGCGGTGATCGCCACGATCGGCGTGCGCGGCTGGCCGGCGGCGGCCTCGCGCTTGCGGATCGCCGCCACCACGTCGTAGCCGTTGCCGTCCGGGAGCTGGAGATCGAGCAGGATGATCGCGAAGCGGGTGCGGTCGCTGGCCTCGAGCGCCGCGGCCGCGGTGGCCGCCACTTCGACGCTGTAGCCCTGGCGCTCGAGCGCCCACTGCGAGACCAGCAGGTCCACCTGGCTGTCCTCGACCATCAGCACGCGCACGTCGCTGCGTCGCGTCTCGGCCAGGGTGTGGCGCGTGACCAGCTCGGTCGAGCCCGACGCCGCGCCCGCCAGCACCGCGCGCAGCGCCTCGTGCAGCTCGGCGGAGCGCAGCGGCTTCATGAGGTAGGCGCGGAAGCCGGCCGACGCGGAGTTGGCCGCGTCGCCGCGCTGCCCGGTGCCGGCGAGCAGCATCAACAGCGTCTGCTCGAGCTTCTTGTCCGCGCTCATCACCCGGGCCAGCTCGTAGCAGCCGCCGTCGGCCAGCTCCTTGTCGATGAGCGCGACCCGCACCGCCTTGCCGGCCGCCGCCGCCTTGCGCATGTGGATGAGCGCCAGCGCGCTGTTCTCGGCTTCGAGCGGCACGCACCCCCACTCGCGCAGCGAATCGCTCAGCGACTTGCGGGTGGTGGGCGAGGAGTCCACGACCATCACCATCATGCCCTCGAGCGCCTCGGCCTTGTGCTCCTTGCGCGACTTCTGCTGCGGGCTCACGGTCAGCACGGCCTGCTCGATCTTCTTCTCGACCTGCTTCTCGAGCTCGAGCTGGAACCACAGCGTGCTCTCGGTGCCGTGGTCGGCCACCCCGACCTCGACGCCGACCTCGCCGCCCATCATGAGCACCAGCCGGCGCGAGATCGCGAGCCCGAGCAACGCCCCGCCGAACCGCTGCCGCGGCGTGTCACTCGACTGCTGGAACGCCTCGAGCAGCCCTTCGAGGGACTCGCGCGACTCCTTGGCGATCGGGTGGGTGACCGCGAAGCGCAGGATGACGGACGCGTCGTCCTCGTCCACGCGTGCGACCTGAAGCCGGATTGCGCCCTTGGAGGTGAGCTTGACCGCCGTGCCGGCGAGGTTGAGCAGCACCTGGCGCAGCCGGCCGGGATCGCCCTTGAGACGCGAGGGCACGTCGTGGTCGACCGGGCACTCGAACGCCAGCCCCCTCTCGTTCGCGAGCGGCGCGAGCTGCTGCTCGACCTCGCCGATCGCGACCCGCAGGTCGAACTCGCGTTTCTGGACCTCGAGATCGCCGGCCTCGAGCTGCGAGAACTCGACCGTGTCGTTGATGAGGTTGAGCAGCGACTGCCCCGAGCTGCGGATGACCCCCACCAGCTTGCGCTGCTCGTCGTTGAGCGAGGTGTCGAGCAGCAGCTGAACCATGCTCATGACCGAGTCCATCGGCGTGCGCACGTCGCCGCTCATCGCCTCGAGGAACTCGCCGCGCACCAGCGCCCCGGCGCGCGCCTCGACGATCTGCGCCGCGATCTCCGCGACCCGTCCGCGCAGCGTCTCGCGATCGGCGCCCGGAGTCCCGAGCGCCCGCCCGACCCCCACGAACAGCCCGTCGCCGGGCCGGTCCTCGAGGTAGCGCACGCGCAGCGCCACGCGCGGGTGCTTCTTCTCCGCCGCGTTGAGCGCCACGTCCGACAGGTTCAGGATCGAGCGCTGCTGCTTCTGGCCGAGGTAATGGGTCGCGAGCTTGCGCGGATCGCCCGGGGCGACCAGCTTGGTGAACGGCTGGCCCAGGTACTCGGCCCGGTCGAGCCCCGACATGTAGCCGAAGGCGGTGTTGACCCACAGCAGCGCGCCGTCCGCGGCGGCGATGAAGATGAGGTCCTTCGAGAGGTCGAACACCTCGCGCAGGCCCAGGGGAAGCGTCTGGGCGTCGGAGCGTTTGGTGGCCGGGGCCCCGCGCTTGCGCGACCCGTCGTCGGGCGCGGGCGGTTCGGAGGAGGCTGCGGGCTTCTTGGTCATCTCGCCTGTCGTCCGGTCGGAGACGCGTCCATGCGTGCCGTCGGGACGGCGCGCGGTGGTAATCCGTGCGGGATGGTTATCGGCCGCCCGGGGGGGCCGGTTTAGGCCATGCGGGAAGGGCGGTTGCCGCGGCGGCCGCGATCGGGCGGGCGCGCCGGCCAGCCACGGCCGGGCAACGATGAGGGCTCCGGCCCTTGCGGACCGGAGCCCCCTGGACTTTTCGGTGTCGGCGACGCTGGGTGACCCCGTCCTGGGGTAGCCTCCTGGCGTCACGGCTGCCGGAGGTCCCCTACGAGGACGTCACCTCCACCGAACCCAAACGATTACTGTCCAATGGATCACCTCCTTTTCGGGGCCTCGAAGCACGGAGGGACCCAACCCTCCCGATCCGGACCAGCCGCCCCGGCCGCCCGGACCGCGCGCGGTGTGACGCGCGACGAACGCAACAAAAATAAAAGTGGCGCAGCCGTGTGTCAACCGGAAGTTGCCACCCGCCCGCGTCGACCCTGCCGCGGGCCGGCCGGTCGGCGATCAAGTAATCGGCACCGCGGTCCGAAGTATGAAGGATGCGAATCCTGCTCGCGGCCTACGGCACCCGGGGCGACGTCCAGCCCATGGTCGCGATCGGCCGGCGCCTGCGCGCCGACGGGCACGAGGTGGTGCTCGGCGCCGCACCCGGCTTCGCCGCCTGGGTGCGCGGCCACGGGCTCGAGTTCCGCACCATCGGCGCGGACATCGAGGCGCTCATCCACGGCTTCGGGCCCGATCTGACGCTGCGCCCCGCGCGTCTCACGGGGCGGCTGCTCCAGTCGCTGCGCGAGGAGACCGAACTGTCGTTCGGCCACACGCTCGAGGCCGCGCGCGACGCCGACCTGATCGTCGCCGGCATCCACCCGGCCGCCGCCTCGGTGGCCGAGGTGCTCGAGGTGCCGATGCGCACCCTCCTGTTCTGCCCCCAGATGATTCGGTCGGCGCACCATCCGCCGCCCGGGTTGCCGTGGTTCCGGCTGCCGGGCCCCGCGAACCGGCTCCTGTGGTGGGCGATGAGCCGCCTCCTCCATGGGGCGATGGGCACGGCGCTCAACCGTCACCGGCGCCGCCACGGCCTCGTGCCCGTCGCCGACATGCTCTCCCACCTCGTCGGCGCGCGCCCGATCGTGTGCTCCGACGCCCTGCTCGGCGGCCTGCCTCCCGACGCGCCGCCCGGGGTCGAGCAGATCGGCTCACTCGCGCTCCCCGCCGACGGCGCGCTCGACCCCGCGCTCGAGCGCTTCCTCGACCGCGGCGAGCCGCCCGTGTGTATCGGCTTCGGCAGCATGCCCGACGGCGACCCGCGCCGCACCACGCGCCTCCTGTTCGAGGCGCTCGAGCGCTGCGGCCGCCGCGGCGTCGTGCTCTCGGGCTGGGCCCGGCTCGGCGACGAGCAGGTGCCGCCCGGCGTGTTCGTCACGCCGCGCGCCCCTCACGCGGCGCTGCTGCCGCGCGTCGCCGCCCTGGTCCACCACGGTGGCGCCGGCACCACCGCCGCGGCGGCGCGGGCCGGGCTGCCCCAGGTCGTCGTGCCGTTCTTCGTGGACCAGATCTACTGGGCGCGCGAGGTCCACCGGCGCGGGCTCGGCAGCCGCCCGATCCCGCGCCCCCGGCTCACCGCCGAGCGGCTCGCGGACGCGATCGACGAAGCGCTCGGACGCCCCGCGATCCGCGAGCAGGCGCGCCGCGTCCAGCTCGGGCTCGCACACGCCGACGGCGTCGCGGCGCTGGCCGACCGGCTCTACGCCGCCGTGGGCGCTGACGACCGGCGCGCCGCGGCATGAGGCGCGCGGGCGGTGCCGCGTCGCGGCCGCGGCCCGGGACGCCGCGCGCGTTCGTACGGCCGGCCGCAACCGATCGGCTAGAGTGACGGCGTCATGCGCGGCATCCTGGTCCTCCTCGCCCTCGCGACCGCGGCGCTCTTCGGCGCGGGCGCGGCACCCTCGCGTACCCTGCCCGCAGCGCCCTCGCGCACCCTGCCCCCGGCGCTCGAGCGCGCCCTCGTGCGGCGGGATCCCGCGGCGTTCGCCGACCCCGCGCTGCCGCGGCTCGCGGCGCTCGACTCCGCCGGCCGCGCCGCGCTGGCTGCGCGCCTCGCGAGCTGGGACGTTGGCGCCCGGGTTGCGACCTGGGCGTTCCTCCAGGTGGGAACGCCCTACCGGCTCGGACCGCTCGGCGAGGAGGCGCCGCCCGACACCGATCCGCTGATCGAGTTTAAGACCACGGACTGCGCGGTGATCAACCTGGTCTCCGCCGCCCTCGCCCACGCACCCGAGGCGGGTGGCGAGCGCGCCGCGATGGCGATCGCCAACTATCGCCACGGCCGGATCGGCTACGCGACCCGGTTCCACTTCACCACCGACCGGCTCGACTCCTGCCCCTACTACCGCGACATCACGCGTAAGGTTTCGGGCTCCGCCTGCCGCCACCGCGAGGTCACGCTCAACCGCCGCGCGGGCGGCGGGCGCTGGGTTCCCATCGACTGGAGCCGCACGCGCGACGTGTACTACGTGCCGCGCGCCCTCGGTGGAAGCTTCGCGCGCTGGCACGACCAGGGGCGCATCCCCGACGCCATGGGGGTGGCGTTCGTCGAGGAGCCCAAGCTCGCCGACGGCCTCGACGTGGTGCACGAGTCCCTGCTCTGGAAGGGCCGCCGGCTCCTCCATGCCTCGAGCCGCACCGGCCGGGTGGTGACCCTGCCCTGGCCCGAATTCCTGGCCGGGCCGGGGCGCCGCTACGACGGCTTCGTGCTGTTCGAGTACCGCTGACCGCCCTGGCTGCAACCCGGCGGCCCCAGGCCTCGTAGTGAGCGATGGTCCCCCTGGCCACGCGGCCTTGCCCCTGAATCGCGAGGTGCCCCAATGAGAACTGCCCTTCTCGCCCTGCTCGGCCTGACCCTGGTGTCGGCGCCCGCCGCCCGGGCCGGCTCCCACGAGCTGTGCCGTTTCGAGTCCTCCTGCTGCGATCGCCCGGCGCGCTGGGCCGAGCGCTACGACGAGCGTGACGCGCGCGTCGCGATCACCAACCGGGAGGGCCAGGTCACGCTGCTCCTCACCCGGGACGTGGTGGCGATGCAGCTCTCCGACCGCACGCTCCGCCACATCCGCCGCGAGCTCCGGCACGACCACGGCGAGGACGACGACAACGCGTTCGCTCAAGCCATCAAGGCCGCGGTGGCCGCCAGCCTCGGGTCGATCCTCAACCATTCCGCCGAGTGCCCGATCCGCGACCTCAAGGACGTGGATTACCGCGACGGCCGGCTGGTCTTCATCACCAACGACGGCCGGAGCATCTTCGAGAGCGTGGAGATCGACGACGAGGACGCGCTGCGCGGCTTCTCGGCCAGCGACGCGCGCCTGTTCGTGAAGGAGTTCCGCCGCCTCAAGGGCCGGGAGAGCTGATCCTAGGGCCGGTTCGGCCGGCCGTTTGAGGGTTGCGCCGCCGCGAGCGCGGCGGGACAATCGGGGGAGCAGGGCAGACATCCCCCCTTGCCCCGAGTCGCGGCCATGCTGGAATCGAGCCCACACCCCGGATGGCGAGCCGCAACGACGCGGCTCGTCTCAACCTGCCTGCTCGCGCTCGCGGGCGTCACCCCCGCGCTCGGGCAGTCGGTCGAGGAGCAGCGCGGCGATCTGCCCGCCCGGCTCGCCACCTCGGCGATCCACAGCGCGGTGCCGCCCGGTCGCGGGACACGTGCACGGGCAGGAACCGCCGCCCGGGCGACCGGCGGACCCTTCTACAACACGATCTGGCTCGGCCACTCGGTGCAGACCGTGGTGCCCGGCACGCCCTCGACCTACAGCTTCGGCCCCTGGCACATCGGTCGCGGCAACAACCATCCGAGCGCCACCGGCTCCGCCGCGGACAACAGCGGCGTGTGGACCTGGAACGACTGGAACGCCGGCGAGTCCGACTCGCTCCAGGGCTGGTGGCCGATGCGGCGCGCCTACAGCACCACCGGCGCGCTCACGCTCAACGACGTGGACCGACCGTGGTGGGCGGTGGACGTCGGCAACCAGGGCAACTACGTCATGAACAGCGCCCAGGGCCGCACCTTCGGGGTGCTGAGCTACTGGCACGCCGACGGCGGCAACAAGAGCAACCCGCCGCCCTTCAACGGCAACGCGCTCCCCGCGATGACCTGGGCGCCGCTCGCCGGCAACGCCTCCGCCTGGTGCGGGCTGCGCAACCACGGCGACTTCTTCTACGCCGACCCCATCACCGGCAATCCCTACAACGCCTCGGTGCTCGAGACCCTGGGCGAAAACGGCGGCCTGACCTCCGGCCCCAACTACGGAACCAACAAGAAGCTCCCCGGCTACCCGGGCCAGATGGACCAGATGCTCTACCGCGACCTCGTGATCGACGCGCCCACCGCGACCCTCGACCTCTCGTTCCTCTACCGCACCGCGATGAGCACGGCCACCACCACCTCGGCCATCACCCGCACCGGCTGGTTCCAGTTCGACCCCACCATCGTGGGCCCGGTCGCGGTCGCGGGGCCCAACGCCGGCGTTCCCAACTACATCTCGAACACCGGCATCGGGCAGCCGGCCGACTCGTTCATGGTCTACCTCGGCGTGCCGGTGGACATCGACGACCTCTACCTCGCCGACGGCTCGCACAAGGTCGCGGGCGCGACCCCGCACGGCGTCTTCGATCTGCGCCGGCGCTGGCTCTCCGAGGTGCTGGCGCTCGACAAGCCGATCGCCGAGCTGCTCCACGTCGCCGGGAACACCAACACGAGCTTCGGCCAGACCGGGCTGACGCTCGCGAGCTTCTACAACGCGCAGGCCGGGCCCACCCACACCCTGCGCATCGTGTTCCGGGCCAAGACCAACCGGGGCACCGACGACTTGAGCGGCAGCAGCGCCGGGGCGTTCAGCTCGGGCGGCGTCGGCGCGGTGCTGGTGGACCAGGTCGCGATCGGCGGCAGCGGCATCTCGGGCGCCGCCGTCGGCACCAGCGGGTTCGAGAGCCCGGGCGAGATCGACAACGCCGAGGGCCCCGATCCCGGCCACGCGCTCGCCGCCTGGCGCGCGACCGGCAAGCCGCCCGCGATCTACTTCCACCCGCACCCGCTGGAAGGCGGCAACGTCGGCGGCGGCAACGTCTACGCGCCGCTGCTCTACGAGGACATCTGCGGTCCGCCCGGCGCCGCCGGGGTCCCGTGCGCCATGAAGGGGGTCGTCATCTCGGCCGGCGATCACGACCACGGCGAGGTCTCGAGCGGCACCTCCCCGACCGAGCGCGAACGCATGGACGGCCTGCTCTCCCCCACCATCCTGCTCGCCTCGTCGGGTCCCAACGACTACAACGCCTGCGGGCTCGACACCAACAACCGCTACCCCCAGGACGACTACTACCTGTGGTCCGAGGTGTATTCGGGGATCTTCAACCTGCTCTTCACCGGGGCGGCGTACACGTTCGGCGCGCAGAGCTATCCCGGCAAGCAATCGGACGGCGTGCGGTGCTGGGGCGAGCTGCGCGACCCCGGCTTCCAGGTCCTCTTCTCCGAGATCCGCTGTCAGCAGGACTGGCAGAGACTCCGCTACCTCGGGCTGGTTCGCACCTCGAACACCGGAGGCATCCCCGATTCCATCCGCATCTTCCTCGGCAAGAACTGCCAGTGCTTCCGATTCGGGATCACGCCCTCGGAGTGCCCGAGCAGCCGCGGCGCCTATTTCGACAACGTCTCGTTCCTGATCTCGAACGACTGCTGTGGCGCCGGTGGGCTGGGTGGCCCGATCGTGGACTCGTGGCGCTGGCTCAACGATACCTTCCCCGCGAACGACGGCGCCTCGCCCGTTCCGGGGGTCGCGGTCCAACCGGGCACCGCCGCCTTCGACACCGCGGCCGCGTTCATCAAGTCCGGGTTCAACAGCGCGCCGCCCACGACCGATCTCAACCGTTCCGCGATCCCCGGCGACTCGGTGGTCGCCATTGCCCTTAATGGCGGCGTTGACCGCCTCGACCTGGTGTTCCGGATCCTCCCCGGGGTCGGCAACTACCACGTCGTCGGCGATCCCTCGAGCGGCCTGCGGCCGGTGCCCACCGACCCCGTCAATGTCGTGGCCGCGGGCGATAACAGCTTCTGGGGCCAGTACCTCGCGAGCCCGGGGACGATGTCGAAGGGTGTCCACGGCAATCCCGGCGTCGCGGGCCCAGGCGGGGGGGCGAACTGGTGGAACAAGAACGTCTGGGACAGCGCCCGCTGCGACACCGCCGACGTCAACATCTTCCCGGTGCAGTCCAACGGCGCCGTGTTCGACATCACCAACAACTTCAACAATTTCGCGACCTGGATGGCGTGCTACCACGAGTCCGACCCCAAGTACGCCACGCTCGGCATCCCGCACAACCGCTGCTTCCTGGTGAACCCCGCCGGGGTCGCGAACAGCACCAACATCACCTGCTCGGGCGCTCCCGGCGGCTACGCGGCCGCGCAGGGCTACGACGGCGTGCCGACCACGAAGGAGGGCACCAAGATCATCCCCGACGGGCTCCTCACCCCCGGGGCGCACGTCCAGTACTTCTTCCGACTCCAGAACGACGGGCCGCGCGACGACCTGAACTTCGACGTCACCCCGGACACCTTCTTCGTCACGCCGCAATCCTCCGAGACCAGCTACGACGGCCATCGCTGGCAGCAGTTCGGCGTGCTTCCCGACCGCTGGAAGGACCTCGCCTTCGGAGGCCAGGGCATGGCCTGCATGCTGTACGTGGATCAGGTGGACCGGGCTGGAAACGAGCTGGCGTTCGTCTCGCTCGCCGACACGCTTGGCCTCACCGCGGCCGCCAAACGGGGCGCGCACAACGGCTGGCGCGCGCGCGGCGACCAGCCGATCGTGGACGCGTACGGGTTCCCGCTCGACATCAGCCACGATGCCTCGATCGCGCGTTACGACCACGGCGGCCAGCCCGGCACGGTGTGGGACATGTTCGGCGTGAAGGGAGGGGTGGACTCCCCGGCCATCTCGGCCGGCCATCTCGGCGACCGGATGGGAGCCCAGGCCACCGGGCTCGCGGCCGGCAAGGATGCCCGGTTCGGCCCCACGCCCGCCATGCTACGCACCTACTACAAGGTGCTCCTGTTCCTCACCGGCGACCTCGTCTCGGGGATCTTCGGGCGCTTCGTGAACAACGGGCAGGATGACATCGCGCTGCTCGACGACTTTCTGCGCAATCCCGCCCCCGGCGACATCAACACCACCCGCCGGGCGCTCATCGCCGAGGGCAGCGGCTTCGTTCAGAGCGAGACCGCGACCGGCTCGATGAGCCTGAACGCGGGCCACTTGGCACTCCTGCGCGACGACCTCGGCGTCACGCTCCGGGCCGCTTCCTACAGCTTCCCATCGGGCAACTTCGCCCCGCTCGTCGGGCTCACGAACGCCGCCGCCGGGCCGATCCCGGGCGGCTCGTACTCGCTCGCCAGCCCCTGCACCGCCGGGAACGACGTGCTCGCCGTAGCCCCCGGCGCCGCGGGGGGCGTGCCCGCCTCCTACTACGAGAACGCCGGCCTCAACGGCCCCTACATCGCGAGCGTCCACGTGCCCGTTCAGCCCGGAACCACGATCTACGAATCATTCGTGGACGGCTGGAACCTCGAGCGCATCTACAACACCGCTGGGACCAGCACGACCGGCCGCTTCGCCTACTACATGCGGCTGTTGAGCCAGGTCGGCGGGTTCACCGGATGCCAGCTCACCGGCCCCTGCCTGTGCACGCTCGACGTGCCCGGCGAGGGCGAACGCGCGCTGCTCGACTTCATGCGGCTCGCGAACAACCCGCTCGAGCGCGGCGAGGCGGTCATCACCTTCGGCCTCGGGCACACCGACCGGGTGACGGCGCGGATCTACGACCTCGCCGGGCGCGAGGTCCGCAGACTCGCCGATCGCGCCTTCGCCGCCGGCCCGCACGAGCTGCGCTGGGACGGCGCCGACGACCAGGGTCGCCGCCTCGCGCGCGGCGTGTACTTCGTGCGCCTGCGCTACGCCGCCGCGCGCTTCGACCGCACGACCAAGCTGATCGTGCTGCGCTAGCCCACCCCAACCAGTCGCGGACGCGGCGCTCGGGCGCGGGCCCGATCGGGCCCACCTGGACCGCGGGCTCCGCGAAGGATGGGGCGACGGCCGTCGCCGAGGGTCCTCGCCAAGCTTCCGCGGCAACCTAGGTTGCCAACATACTCCGCGTCAGACCGATGCCCACAAATCGTCGTCGCCCCGCGGAACGGTTTTGGCCGCACTCTCTGCTATGAGCTCGTCGGACGCGTGGACGACGATCTCCATCCATTCCACCAACTCGATCACGTCATTCCAGGATGTGCCATCGTCAAGGTCCCTTTGACCGTGAGCCAAGCTGTTCCTGAGATCCTCGGCACGCGCGAGGAGTGCGTGTGCGGCACTCTTCTCGCCGAGTTGCATCCTTCGGCGGACCTCGTCCCTGGCGAGGACGAGATCCCGCTTGTCGCAGAACTGCAGGCACCCGAGCAGACCCGAGTCCTGATTGCGTCGATGTCGTTCTGCTTGGAGCCCTCTGGCGGCATCGAGTCGCCTGGCGTTGAGTTCGCTCTGCCATGAGTCGCCGGGATAATCCGCCGCTATCCAAAAAACGAGGCGCGCGTGACAATCCCCCGGACCTCAGCACCGACCAACACGAAGGCGTGTGGCCGGTCCCTGAGCGTGGCCAGCAGGCCAGGGAGGGGAGTTGCCTCAGAGACAAGGTGCTCAGCGGAAATGGGCGTCAGGTGGTCCCGCACCGTGCCCCGCGTGAGAGCCTCCCTCGTGACAAGTCCGATTACCCGTCCGCCGCGTTCCGATTGAACTCCCGCGACGTCGAAATCCTTTTGCTTCAGTAGGTTCGCCATCTCTATGGCCGACACGTCGGCGGGGCACGACTGCAAGGGTTCGAGAATCGCGCGCGCGGTGATTCCAGCTCCGAGGAGCGATCGGAGTTCTGAGAGGCGTGTACCCGTGCGCCTATACCCGGTGATTGACGACGTCCAAAGTTGTTCCGCCATGTAGGAGAGCTCCTTAGCCAACAAGCCTCGCTAGCTCAGGCTTGAAGGCCTGCT
>WNFL01422068.1_pt1 | contig 19796 bp, 22 predicted proteins | sample 5400361 | NCBI WGS metagenome assembly WNFL01 (sample SAMN13153351, study PRJNA577476) | soil metagenome | isolation source: 40 cm soil on Douglas fir-dominated hillslope | place: USA:California | collected 2013-09-17
CGATCCAGCGGTCCACATCCGCCTGCATCGCCCGAAGTCTCGCCAGCGGGTCGTCAAGTCTGTTCCCGTGCTGCGTGAGCACCCAATCCGAAGCGCCGGGCACGAATGGCGGTCGCTTCAATCTGTTGCCCACCGTCGTACGCCATTCCTCGATGCCGACCGAATCGGGGTCTTCCCCATCCTGGTGAGCGCGCCATACAACGTCGCCGCGACTTACAGACCGGCCCAATACGATGAGAGCCCGGTGCCGTCGCCTCGTCATCCGGTGGAGTAAGAACATTGACGCTACGAACACGAGGCAACCTGCTACGAGGAAGCCGTAGCCCAGCCAGCGGAAGAGGTGTGCGGATTGTTCCGCCTGGGGGGCCATGATCGCCGCCCCGCCGACGATCAGAGCGACAGCTATTGTGACCGCCTGCCAGCCCCCCGCCCACGACAGGTTCATTCCGGGCTTGAAGCTGACCGCAAGATCTCAGCGCCGCACTCGCAGCTCATCCAGACCACCTCACCATCGACGCCGCCGTCTAGCTCACCGCAGCGGCGATGCTCCGGCACGAAGGCGTCGAGGGCATCGAGCAGCTCTGGCATGGTACACGGATGCTAGCCTCGATGGCCGCTCTCCGCCAGCGTCCACTGACCACACACCGAAAGCCATTTACTCCTTCGATGATCGGTCCACGTCCTGACTCCATCCACGCTCCTTGACGCGGTACTCGGACTGCTTCACCTTGAGCCAGGAGAGCGTGCGACCGCCCGCGTAGACCGACGCCTCGTCCTTGGCGAGGGTGCCATCGGGTGCCGGAAACGAGTCCGGGTGAGGCGAGAGGACCCGCGCTTCGGATACATCGGTCGTCACGTAGGGCGGTTGAGGCCCGGCGCGCGGGGTACCATCGCGCCATGGGGACCGGGCGATCAGAGCCGCTAGAGTGGACGCGGGCGTTGCTCCTGAGTGCCCTTGCCGCTGCCGCTTGCCTAGGCGGGTGCGCCACCGGCTCACCCATCTACACCCAGGCCGATCTAAAGGCTGAGTGCGACAGGCATCGAGGTTGGTGGCGGCCGGATGACTTGCGCGGTGGGTACTGCGAGTACGACAGTCACTTGTGAACCCACCTGGCTTGGCGAGCGCCGCCAACCTCAGTGACGAAGATTCAAGGCGCAGCCTCGCGAGGGCGGCTCATCCCCTTCGGGCAATGATCCGGGCGCCTCGGCTCGCACCCGGTAGCGTCAGCCTACCGCCGCTCGTGGTCGCAGGCTACGACTTGTGGAGCCCCCGCTGTCCCGCGCTACGTCAGAGTGAGTTGCTGCCCGCCTGCGGCATCGCCCGGCCCCCCCTCCGTAAGCCCGCTGTTAACTGATCCGGCTGTAAGAGGACCCTTCCGAAGATGGAGAAGACCGCACTCACCAGAGGTCTGTTGCTCGGCCTTCTGGTCGGTGTCGACGCTCATGTCGGGTACTACGAAAGAGAGGGCGGTCCGACATGAGCGACCCCGCTAAAAGAGCGGGGCTTTAGGCGCTGCGCGAACTCGATGCGACGTCGCTGCATGGCCTAGGTGCGAGCGCGACTGGTGCTGGAGTTAAAATCCGGCACGCGATCAATACGTCCTCAGATCTCTGTGTCATAGCCGACAAAGTCCCCCCGCTTCAAAGGCGCCGGGCATCACTTTCGGGGTAGAGGGGGTCGACGAATCCAAAAAAACATGAAGCGGAGGCAACCTCGCGATCACGCTGCGCGCTCTGCCGACTTCGGGCGTTCTCCGGTGGGGGCACCCACACAGTGGTCTACCGGTGGAGCAAGGAAAAAGGACCAGACTGGTTCTCGACTCCGCACCACTCACAGCAGACGCCCCGGGGTGCCTGAAGGATCGTGTACCGATGGTAGTGAACTGCAGCGACGGGAGGTGTCCAGCGGGCCCGGGATCCGCTCAGACGTGCGATCCGGCAACTGATCGGTTCACATCGTGCGGGGCCGCCCGAGGAGCGCCTGGCGCCGATCTGTGGTTCGGTGTGTGGGGAAACTGCTCCGAGCGGCAGTTTTCCCACAGCACCGGACTGTGGCACTACGCTCACGCGGTCGCTACGTGCCCGCGAATCGCCATCCTGGCTCTTGGGGCCTGCACTTGGTACCTCCGAGGGTACGCCGGTAGCGCCGCCGATGGCCGTGCCATAGCTAGGGCCAGAACGCTACCTAGAGCGGTATCCAGGGCATCACCGGATGCGCGACCGGTCCCCCCGTGCAACGCCTTATGCAACGCCTTAGAGACGCGAGATGGGCTCAGGTGTTGCAGAAACGAGCGATCTCCGTCGAGCAGCGGCTCCTTGAGCACGGTGCGCGGCCGCGTGCGTCTGCGCCCGTCTACAGCCCGCAGGTTCGGTGTGTGGGGAAACTGCTCCGAGCGGCAGTTTTCCCACAGCACCGGACTGTGGCACTACGCTCACGCGGTCGCTACGTGCCCGCGAATCGCCATTCGTCGCGTTTGCTCCGAGTTCTTCCTAGCGTCGCCCCGCCAGTGGCTTTGTTACACTCCTCCACCTAGGAGACCAGTGATCGAGCGACGAACGTTCCTCGGAATGATCGCGAGTGCCCTTCTCGCCGCGCCGCGCGCAGTCGGAGCGCAGCAAGGGGGCAAGGTCCCGCGTGTTGGCTTCGTCGAGGCCGGCGCGGTCGCCGTCAACCGGCACTACCTCGACGCGTTCCGCCAGGGGCTCCGCGACCTGGGCTACGTGGAGGGCCAGAGCATCGTGGTAGAGGATCGCTGGGCCGACGGCCGTAGCGAGCGCTTCCCGGAGCTACTCGATGAGCTGGTGCGGCGGCGCGTGGACGTGATCGTACAGGCCTCGACTCCCGGCGCCGTCGCCGCGAAGAAGGCAACCAGCACGGTCCCCGTGGTCTTCTGGGGTGTGACCGATCCGGTGGGCCTCGGGCTGGTCGCGAGTCTCGCGCATCCGGCTGGAAACATGACGGGCCTGGTCCTCGGGGCCGAGGAGGGGTTCGCCGGAAAGTGGCTGGAGATCCTCAAGGACGCCGTGCCGACGCTCTCCCGGGTCGGCGTGCTGTCAAATCCAGAGGCCCGCGGTCTCGAGCCCCGCGTGTCGGAGCTGGCGACGGCGGCCCCCCGCCTTGGGGTGGTCCTGCAGAGGTTTCCCGCACGCTCGGCCGACGAACTCAAGGCCGCCTTCGCGGCGATGGGCAAAGCGCGCATCGGTGGGTTGATCGTCATCACGGATCCATTGACGCTCCGCCACCGCGTCCAGATCGTCAACTCCGCGGCAGAAGCGCGACTTCCGACGGTCTACGGCTTCGGGGAGTTCGCCCGCTCGGGAGGGCTGATGGCATACGGCCCGAGCGTCGCGGACCTCGCCCGCCGGGCCGCGACGTATGTGGACAAGATCCTCAAGGGAGCCAAGCCCGCCGATCTCCCCGTCGAGCAGCCGACGAAGTTCGAACTCGTCATCAACCTCAAGACCGGGAAGGCCCTCGGCCTCACGATCCCACCGTCGCTCCTGCAGCGGGCGGATCACGTGATCGAATAGATCCCACGGTCGTCCCATCGCCGGCACGAGTGACGCCGCCTTCACGAGCCCCCGGAATTCCACGCCGTAGTGTAGTAGCGCGCGGCCCGCAATGCGCTTCCAGCAAGCCGCCGGCTTCCGGCTGCGGCGCGAGTTCTTGTGGACGGCGGAGCGCGAGTCGGGCATTCTCATGGCTGTCGATTTGGGCCATCTCTTGTCTCGCCGGAGCCAGCTCGGGAGTGACGCAAGTATGACTACGCGACTGATGCGGCTATTAGCTTTCATGGGCTTGCTGACCTTATCCCCATGGACAGGCCAGGCTCAGGAAGCTACCGGCCTGCGGATGCAATGGGAGGTGGACCCGCCGGTTAGTGGCCTGCAGACGGTGTGTGGGCGCGTGTTCAACGATAGACCGGTGGACGCCAAGCGCGTTCGGGTCCGGGTCGAGGGGCTGGACGAGCGCGGCGACGTGACCCGGCGCCGGGAGGGGGACGTCGGCCTGGTCTGGTCCAAGGGGATCGGGCGGTTTTGCCTCACCACGTCTGCAGGCGCCGCCACCTACCGGGTCACCATAGTCGGCGTCGAATGGGTGGCCGGACCGGAATCCCCCTGATAGCCGAGGGCAGCAAGGCCGCGATCTCACAGAACTAGCGCGCCTCCCCATCACGGAGGCGCGAGCTCGGCCCCTATCGCAGCATGAACATGAGCCCGTCCGTCCCGCACGAGCAGCGGCCAGGCGCGAACGGGGGCTGGCGCTCGCCCAGGTCGGTCAGGACACGCGACAGGGCGCTGCCGGGCTGCAGGTCGAGCTCCCGGGCCAGGCAAGCGGTGCAGCGGGCTTCTCCCGCGTGGTCTCGGAGGTGCTGCCGCACGAGACTCTCGGTGAGGTTTTCGTCTGGCATGCGGCTAGCGTAGCACGGGCCGGGCAGCGGACCGATCAGGCGGTCGAGTAGGCCGGCCGCCCCGGCCGGCGCAGCAGCCCTATCGCGATCCCGATGTTGAGCAGGTTCCACAGGATGCCGTTGAGGAACGCGGTCTGGTAGGAGCCGGTCAGGTCGAAGACCACGCCGGACATCCAGCCGCCGAGGGCCATGCCGAACACGGTGGCCATCAGCACGGTGGCAACCCGGACCCCGGCCTCCTCGGGCGGGAAGAACTCTCGGATGATGACCGCGTAGGCGGGCACGATCCCGCCCTGGAAGAGGCCGAACAGCGCCGACACGATGTAAAGCGAGGCGAGGCCGTCGAACGGCAGGAACAGGACCAGCGCCAGGGCCTGGAGGCTCGATCCCAGCAGCAGAGTCCGCCGCCCGCCGATCCGGTCGCAGATCCACCCCGAGGCGAGCCGGCTGACGATCCCGAAGCCCAGCATCAGCGACAGCATCTTCGCGCCACTCGCCGCGCCATGGCCCAGGTCGCCGGAGTACGCAACGATGTGGACCTGCGGCATCGACATCGCGACGCAGCAGGAGAGGCCGGCGATGATCAGCACGGTCTGGAGCGCGGCCGGCGCCATCCCCAGCGGCCGCCGCGACCACGAGGGTGCGTGCGAGGTCGGGAACGCGGAGGGCGCCGTGAGCGGGGACCGCCGCCGCAGGACCAGGGCGAGGGGTAACATGGTCGCCACGCAGAAGATCGCGATCCCCACGTACGTCCGGCGCCAGCCCGCGCTCTGGATGAAGTGCTGGACGACCGGCGGCCAGACCGTGCCCGCGAGGTAGCTGCCGCTCGCGATGATCGACACCGCCATCCCCCGATGACGGGTGAACCAGAGCGAGGTGTCGGCGATGATCGGCGCGAAGGTCGCCGAGCCGGCCACGCCCACCAGCAGGCCCTGAGTCAGGGCGAATTGCCAGAGGCTGGTCGCCTGGCTGGCCGCGACGTACCCGAGCCCGAGCGAGAGGGCACCGCCCACGACCGGAACCATGATCCCGAGACGATCGGAGAGGCGTCCCATCACGATGCCGCCGAGGCCGAAGGAGATCATCGTCACGGTGTAGGGGAGCGCCGCGGCGGAGCGGGCCACGCCGAATTCCGCCTGAACCGCCGGCAGGGCCACGATCACGGACCACATCCCGACATTGCCGATGGCCGACAGCACCAGCGCGGCACCGAGCCGGGTCCAGGCGTACGCGGACTCTAGGGAACTCCCGACCGCGGTGGCGGGCGTGGACATGATGGACGAGATCCAGTATCCATGCTCGCTCGCCGTTTGTACTCAGCCAATTCCGGCTTGCGCGGCCCTACCACTCAGGTCGCGACCTTCACTCCTCGCAGGATCTCGCGGTACTCCGGCTCGGGGAACGCGCGCATCGTGACGGTGCGCACATTGCCGGAAGCCCCGAGCGAAAGCGCGAGTGCGGCCATGGTCTCGTCGTCCGGAAGCGTCAGGACTGCCACCGTGTCGTAGGGTCCCATCGTCAGATAGAACGCCTCGACGGCGCCGCCGAGCTCGACGAGCCGCGTCTTCAATCCGTCGAGACGCCCGGCCGCGCGGTCGATGGCCCGGATACCCTGCTCGGTGTAGTTGAAGAGCACCATGTAGGTCGGCATGGTCCGCTCACACCATCACGTAGCCACCATTGACGTCGATGGTGGCGCCGGTGATGAACGACCCGCCGTCCGAGGCGAGAAACCGCACGACCGACGAGAGATCGGAGGGCTCGGCGAACCGCCCGAGCGGCATGTCGGCGAGGAGCCGCGCACGCGCCTCCTCGCTCAGGATCTCGAAGTTGCGCTCGACGCGCGCGGGCCCCGGCGCCACCGTGTTGACCAGGATCTTGTGGGACGCGTACTCCTTGGCCAGATGACGGGTCAGGCCGAGCACGCCGGCCTTGGCCGCGGTGTAGTGGCAGCCCAGCGCCGGGCTCGAGGTGCGGCCGGCGTTCGAGGAGAAGTTGATGATGCGCCCGCCTCCGGCGTCCATCATCGGGACCAGCACGTGCTTGCAGCAGAGGAAGGTGCCCTTGAGGTTGGAATCCACCACCAGGTCCCAGTCGGCCTCGGTCATCTCGTGGGTCTTGCGCCCGAGCGTGTAGCCGCCCGCCGCGTTCACGAGCACGTCGATCCGCTTGTGCGCGCCCATGATCTCCCGCACCATCGCGCGCACCGACGCCTCGTCCCGGATGTCGCACACCACCGGGATGGCCGCGCCGCCCACCGCGAGGATCTCCTTGACCACCGCCTGCGCGCGCTCGGGCACCAGGTCCACCACCGCGACGCGGGCCCCGTCGTTCGCGAAGTCGATGGCCACCTGGCGGGCGATGCCGCGGCCCGCCCCGGTGATCACGACGTTCTTGCCTTCGAACTGCCCAGTCTTCATGGTTGCCACGATATCGTCTCCATGTGAGGGGCGACGGCGGTCAGGCGCCGCCGCCGAGGATGGCTACCGCGTCGATCTCCACCAGGAACGGATGGCCGTCGCCCGTGAGGGCGGGGGCGAGACCGGCCACCTGGACGGTGGTGCGGGCCGGGAACTCCGAAATAAAGAATTCGGCGTACACCTCGTTCATCGCGCCATGATGAGCGATGTCGGTCAGGTAGACCGTGGTCTTGATCACGTCGCGCAGGGTGCCGCCCGCCGCCTCCACGACCGCGCGCACGTTCTCGAGCACCTGGCGCGTCTGCACGCGGACGTCGCCCCCGCCGACCACGTTGCCCTCGAGGTCGATGGCGAGCTGGCCGGCCACGTGCAGGGTCTGGCCGATGCGCACGCCGTTGGAGAAGGCGCGCCGGGGGGTGCGCACCTTGGGGCTCGTGATGATGTGGCGGGTCACGTGGTCAGAAGCCGAACAGGCGGGGAATGGCCAGCGGCATCGCCGGCCACATGGCGGTCAGCAGCGTCACGCCGAGCACCGCGGCCACGAACACCCAGACCTCGCGGTTGGCCTCCTCCATCGGACACTTCACGATGGAGGACACCACGTAGAGGCTGAGCGCCACCGGCGGGGTGAGCAGCGCGGTCTGGACCGTCATGACCACGATGAGGCCGAGGTGGTGGGGATCGATCTTGTAGGCGATCGCCGCGGGGGCCAGCACCGGGATCAGCATGATCATGATGGGCACCGCTTCGAGCGCGGTCCCCAGGGCGAACAGCACCAGGATGGTGACGATCAGGAAGACGTAGGGCGAGGTGGTGAGGTCGAGCGACCAGCGGGCCACCGTCTGCGGCACCTGGTTCCGCACCAGGATCCAGGACACCACGTTCGACGTGCCGAGCAGCAGGTACACGATCGCGCTCGTCTTGGCGCCGGTCATGAGGCTCGCGAGGAGGTCCCGGGGGCCGAGCGTGCGGAGCACGAACGCGCCGACCAGGACCCCGTAGAGCGCCGCCATGGCCCCCGCTTCGGTGGGCGTGAAAACGCCGCCCAGGATGCCGCCGATGATGATGACCGGCACCGCCAGGCCGAGCAGCGCCCCGCGCAGCGTGCGCAGCACCAGGCGGAGCGAGAACCGAGCCCCGCTCACCGGATACTTTCGCCGCCAGGAGATGACGCCAACCAGCAGCATCAGGCTCACGCCGACCAGCACGCCCGGGAGCACGCCCATGAGGAACAGCTTGCCCACCGAGATGCCGCCGCCGTAGACGTAGGCGAAGACGAGCATGGCCACGCTCGGCGGGATGATCGGGCCCATCACCGCGCCCCCCGCGATCACCGCCGAGGTGAACCCACCCGGATACCCCTGACGGACCATGCTCGGCCCCACCATGGCGCCGATGGCCGCGCACTCGGCCAGGGCCACCCCGGTCACGCCGGCGAAGAGCATGCTGGTGAGGATGACCACGTACGCCAGGCCGCCCCGCAGATGGCCGACCAGGCTATTGGCGAACTCCATCAGCTTCGGGAGCACGCCGCAGCGCTGCATCACGTCGCCCGCGATCACGAAGAAGGGGATGGCCAGGAGCGGAAACGAGTCCATGCCCGCGAACATCAGGGTGGGCAGCACCGCGATGGGAACGACACCCGACAGCACGATGAAGGCGAGCCCACCCAGCCCCAGGCAGAGGGCGATCGGTACCCCCAGGAACATGGTCAGCGCAAACACCGCGACGAGCACACCGATCAGCATCGCGTCAGATCTCGGCGGCCGGCTGGGTCGGGGGCAGGGGCTTGTCATAGCCGAGCAGCTGGGCCACGATGACCACGGCCATGAGGCCCGACCCGACCGGGATGGCCAGATAGAACCAGAAAATCGGGATGTTGATCGTGGTCAGATACTGATCCAGTTGACCCGGGAGCGTCTGCAGGCCGGCCCAGGTGAGCGTGAGCAGGAACACCAGCGACAGGAGGTCGGCGACGACGGCGATCACCCGCCGGCCGAGGGGCCCGAACCAGCCTCCGAGCCCCTCGGCGGCGATGTGTCCGCGCTCACGCATCAGCAGGACCGAGCCCAGGAACGCGATCCAGACCATCAGGTACCGCGACAGCTCCTCGGTCACGACCAGGGTCTCCCCCAGCGTGTACCGGAGGATGACCTCCGTCATGACCACCACCGACACGACCGCCATGGCCACCATGACGGCCACCTCGATCACGCGGACCAGGCCCTGCGGCATCGTCGGCTACTTGTTCAGGGCGACGCCCATGTCCACCAGCTGCTTGCCCCTGGGCCCAAGGTCCGGGATCGCCTCGGTGTAGATCCGCTGGGCGACCTTCCGGAGCTCGGCGAGGGTCGGCTCCGCCACCGCGTTGACCTGCATGCCGGTGGCGGCCAGCTTCTTCAGAATCTCCTCGTTGTCGCGCTGGCTCTCCGCCCGCTCCCACGTGGCGGTCTGCCGGGCCGCGGTCATGATCGCGGCCTGCACGTCCGCCGGCAGCTTCGACCAGCTCGCCGCGCTCATGAGCACGTTGCCGGCCTCGTTCACGTGCTGGGTCAGCGAGTAGTACTTCTGCACCTCGGGTAGCTTCTCGAAGAACACGATCCCGGGCGGATTCTCCTGTCCGTCCACGACCCCCTGCTGCAGGGCGGGGTAGACCTCGGCCCAGTCCATCGGCACCGGCGAGACGCCGAGCGCCCGGAAGAAGGCGATGTGCACCTTGGTCGGCAGGGTCCGGAGCTTGAGGCCCTTCAGATCCTCGGGCGCCCGGATCGGGCGCTTGTTGTTCGACACGTTGCGGAAGCCGTTGTCCCACCAGCCCACGACCTTGAAGCCCTTGTCGAGGAGCAGGGGCTCGATGATCTGGCCCATCTGCCCGTCGAGGGCGCCGAACATCGTCTCGGTGTCCTTCCACAGGTATGGCAGCACCAGGGTGCCCATCTCGGGCACGAAGCGGGAGAGGTGGGCGACGCCGCACAGCACGAAGTCCACCGACCCGAGGCGCACCATCTCGAGGCTCTCGCGGGTGGCGCCCAGCGAGTTGGAGTGGTAGATCTGCACCTCGACCTGGCCGCGGGTGCCCTCGGCCACGAGCTGCTTGAACTTCTCCGCCCCGCGCCCCCACGCGTGCTCCTTCGAGTTCGGTGAGGAGAAGCGCAGAACGTACTTGGGCTGCTGCGCGAGCGCGTCGCCCGCGATCGCGGCGACGATGAGGAGAGCCACGAACGTCCAAATGCGTCGCATCATCTGCCTCCAGTGAGGGTGGTGCTGGGTGGGGTGAGATGCTGCTCGAGCGTCATCGTGAATCGCTCGCTCGCGATCAGGATCAGCGAGTAGTGTAGCGGCGCGCCGCCGGGGCCGAGGAGGGCCCGGCGCACGTCGAGGAGCGGGTAGCCGAGCCGCACCGCCAGGGTCTGGGCCGCCCAGCTATCGGCCAGGCAGGCCCGGATCTCGTCGCGCATGCCGGTCGCCTTGATCCCGGTGGTGGTGAGCAGGATGTCCTGGAGCAGGCGGCGCTGCAGATCGCGGCGCCGCACGCGCGCCCCGACCTCGAGCGGCATGAACGCGCGGACGTGGGCAATGGGGCCGTCCGCGCCCACCAGCCGCCGCTCGTTGTAGGCCACGAGGCTGTCGGAGGCCAATCCGAGCGCCGCGCAGATCTCCTCGCTACCCCGCCGCCGGTCGTGCGCGATGATCTCCACCCGCCGGACGTGCCGCATGGAGAAGAGGCTCTCGAAGGAGCCCGACGGCGGCGCGGGCGCCGGCTCGCGGCCCAGCACGAAGGTTCCGCCCCGCCGGCCGCGGGCGCGCCGGACCGCGCCGTCGCGTCGCATGCTGTCCAGCGCCTGGCGCACCGTGACCCGGCTGACGCCGTAGAGCTCGGCCAGGCGGCGCTCGCTCGGCAGCCGGCTGCCCGGCGGGTGCGCCAGTGATTCGATGCCCCGGCTGAGCAGGACCTTCAGGCGGAAATAGAGCGGGGTGGGGTCTCCGCCATCGACCTGAAGCCGCGCCGGCGCCGAGAGCAGCATCGTGAATGGCTTATGCTTATAACCATTAGCCCAAACCCTGTCAAGACGGACTGCATCCGTCGCCCCCGGAGCGCCATCCAAAGGCCACAAAGGAGGCCGCTCATGAGTGAAGGCGCAGGCGCCCTGCACGTCACCACGGACACGATCGACGCGACCCTGGCGGGCTCCGCGGGCCCCGTCCTGCTCGACTTCTGGGCCCCCTGGTGCGGGCCCTGCAAGGCCATCGCGCCCATGATCGACGAGCTGGCGCGCGAGATGGCCGGGCAGGCCACTATCTGCAAGGTCAACGTCGAGGCCGAGCCCGCCATCGCGGAGCGGTTCGGCGTGCAGGCCCTGCCGTCGCTCGTGTTCCTCAAGGGCGGCCAGCGGGTGGACACGCTGGTGGGCCGGGTGCCGAAGACGGTGCTCGCCGACCGGCTACGGTCCCTGCGCGACTGAGGGGACGAGGAGCCCGCGCATGGCGAAGACCCTGAAGAGCGTCCTGGCCGAGGCCCGCACGCTGATCCCGGAGCAGCCCCCGGCCGAGGTCCAGCGGCGGCTCGAGGCCGGGGAGCCCGTCGTCCTCATCGACGTGCGCGATCCGGACGAGTACCGCGAAGGGTTCATCGAGCCGGCGACCAATATCAGCCGGGGCTTCCTCGAGTTCCGCGTGGCCGGCGTGGCGAAGGAGCCGGACACCCCGATCGTGCTCTATTGCCAGACCGGGCTGCGCTCGATGCTGGCCGCGAGGGCGCTCAGCGACCTCGGGTACTCCAACGTCGTCAGTCTCCAGGGCGGCCTCCAGAAGTGGGCCCAGGCCGGATTGCCGGTGGTGAAGGACAAGGCGATGGGACCCGAGCAGATCCAGCGCTACAGCCGGCACTTCCTGCTCGACGAGGTGGGTGAGAAGGGCCAGCGCAAGCTGCTGCGGTCCAAGGTGCTGCTGATCGGGGCGGGCGGACTGGGCTCTCCCACCGCGCTCTACCTGGCCGCGGCCGGGGTCGGCACCATCGGCCTCATGGACGCCGACGTGGTGGACGTGTCGAATCTCCAGCGCCAGGTGCTCCATACCACGGCCGACATCGGCAAGCCCAAGGTCGAGTCGGGCGCGCGGGCGCTCACCGCGCTCAATCCCGACGTCAACGTCATCCGCCTGCCCGAGCGCATCACCGTGGACAATGCGCTCGACATCGTGAGCGAGTACGACGTCGTGGTGGATGGCTCCGACAACTTCGGCACGCGATACCTGGTCAACGACGCCTGCTACCTGGCGGGCAAGCCGCACGTCCACGGGTCCATCTTCCAGTTCGAGGGGATGGCCTCGGTGTTCGCGCCCAACAAGGGCCCGTGCTACCGCTGCATCTATCCGTCGCCGCCGCCGGCGGGCCTCGTGCCCTCCTGCGCGGAAGCCGGCGTGCTCGGCGTGCTGCCCGGCATCGTGGGCGTGGTGCAGGCCACCGAGACGGTCAAGCTCCTCCTCGGCATCGGCGACCCGCTGATCGGGCGTCTCCTGACCTACGACGCCCTCGGCATGCGCTTCCGCGAGGTCAAGCTGCGGCGGGATCCGGCCTGCCCGCTCTGCGGCGTGACCCCGACCATCAAGGACCTCTCCGGGCACCCGATCGGGGAGGAGTACTGCGAGGAAGCGCCGGCTCTGCGCTGATATTTGTCTTCGGCGCGCGGTGAAACATCCACGCACCGAACGCGCTAAGCTTGGGCTCGTGACCGAACCCAACATCGCGTTCGTGGCGAACCTCCTGGCCGATCCCTCCCGCGCCGCCATGTGCCTGTCCCTGGCGGGAGGCGAAGCGCGACCGGCGGGTGAGCTGGCCGCCCGAGCCGGCATCTCCGCCCAGACCGCCAGCAATCACCTCGCCAAGCTCATCGCCGGCCGCCTCCTGCGCGTCGAGCGGCAGGGGCGCTGGCGCTACTACCGGCTGGCCGGCGCCGACGTGGGCCACGCCGTCGAGGCGCTCTCGGTCGTCGCGCCCGTCCCGCTGCAGCCGGCCCCCGTGAACGGCACCGCCGACGCCGCGCGGCGGATCAAGAGCGCGCGCACCTGCTACAGCCATCTGGCCGGGCGGCTGGGGGTCGCCCTGGCCGACGCGCTGCTCGCGCAGCGCTGGCTCGAGGACGACGGCCACCGCTATCGCGTCACGCCGACTGGGGCCCGCTCGCTGCGCGCGCTCGGCATCGAGGTCGCCCCCCGGCGCGCGCAGGCGCCCGCACGACGGTGCATCGACTGGACCGAGCGCCGCCCGCACGTGGCCGGCCCGGTGGGCACGGGGCTCGCGAAGCTGGCCCTCGACCGCGGCTGGGTACGACGCGTGCGGGGGACTCGCGCGGTCGCGGTCACCCCGCTGGGGCGCGCGCAGCTGGCCAAGGTGTTCAACCTGCGCTGGGAGGACAGACCATGATCACGCTCAGCATCCGCTACACGATCGACGCCCGGAAGCGGTCCGACTTCGAGCAGTACGCGCGGGCCCTGGGCCGGATCATCCCACGGTGCGGCGGGCTCGTGGTCGGCTACTGGCTGCCGACGAAGTTCGCCGGTCCGACGAACCAGGCCCTGGCCCTCATAGATTTCCCGAGCCTGGCTGCGTACGAGCAGTACCGCGAGCGCCTCGCAAAGGACGACGACAACCTCGAGAGCATCCGGCGCGCCGAGGAGAGCGGCTGCATCCTCGTCGAGGACCGCGGCTTCCTCGAGCGCGTCTAGCGCGCCGATCACACCCCCGCCATCGCCGGGATGACGCTCTTGCCCATGAGCTCGATGGACCGCATGGTGGTCGGGTGGTCCATGCGCGACTCCTGCGCCTCCAGGAGCAGGTGGCCGATACCCAGCTCCTTCTGCACGCGGGCGAAGCGGTCCGCCACCTCGTCGGGGGTGCTCGCCACGATGTAGTAGTTCTCGACCAGCTCCTCGTAGCTCATCTTGGAGAGCGAGATCGACCGCGCCTTGAGCGCGAACTGGCTCGCCGCCCGCGAGCGCATGCCGACCGGGGAGAAGTACTCGATCGGGCCGCGCAGCGTCGGACCCATCCGCCACACGAAGTGCCGGCCGGCCTCGAGGGCCTTGGCCTTGGTGTCGGCGGTGACCGCGCAGATGAGGAAGCCGAGCTTGTCCGGGGTGACGGTGCGGCCGGCCTCCGCCGCGCCCTGCCGGTAGAAGTCGAAGAGCTCCCGGGCGACCTCGAAGGAGACGAGGAACGGCACGTAGGTATAGCCCATGCGCCCGGCCCACACCGCGGTCTCCGGGCTCGCGGTGCCCGGCACCCAGATCGGCGGGTGCGGCTTCTGCAGCGGCAGGCACCACGGGTTCACGTGGCGGAAGTGGTAGTGGCGGCCTTCCCAGCGGAACGGGCCCGGCGTGGTCCAGCACTTGATGATCAGGTCGTGGCACTCCTCGAAGCGCTCGCGGTTGTGCACCGGGTTGCTGTTGGCCCACCAGCTCTCGACGCCCACGCCGCGCACGAAGCCGCTCAGGACGCGGCCGCCCGAGATCAGGTCGGCCATCGCGATCTGCTCGGCCATCTGGACCGGGTTCTCCTGGATCGGCAGGATATTGCCGAGGATCAGGAGCTTCGCGCGCTTGGTGGTGCGCGCGAGGATGCCGGCGGTCATGTTGGCCGATACGTTGACGCACGACGGCGTCGAGTGGTGCTCGTTGATCATGAGGCCGTCGAAGCCGGCCTGGTCGGCGAAGTCGTACTCGTCGAGATAGCGCTGGTAGTTGCGCTGGGCGATCTCCGGCGAGAAGAACGTGTTCGGGAAGGCCAGGCGGAGCGACGGGTACTTGTCGCCCTCGGCGTCGGGGTATTCGTGGTGCGGCATCTCGCTGAAGTAGTGGAGCTTCACGTCAGGCCCTCCCGAGGAAGTCCAGCACGAGGTTCGCGAACACGTCCGGCTGCTCGATGAGGGGCGAGTGACCGCAGCGCTCGAGCACCCGCAGGGTCGCGTTGGGCAGCAGCCGCCGGTACTGCTCGCCGCAGATGACCGGGACGATCTGGTCCTCGCGTCCCCAGACGATCAGGGTAGGGGTCGGCACGCGGGGGAGGAAGTAGGGAAGCCGCGGGTTGAACATGTAGGGCTTCCACGTGAGCCGGGCCGCCATCTCCCGGTTGCGCAGCGCGATCTCGATCTCCGCCGGCCCGGGCTTCTGCCCGAAGAGCTCGGCCCACTCCGGCACGGTGGCCGGGTCGTGCACGTTGAACTTGAGAAGCTCGTCCGGCGGGTAGAAGAAGATGTCGCGGATCTCGCCCTCGTCGGGCTTGAGCCCGGTGGGGCTCACCAGCACCAGGCGGTCGATCACCTCGGGGCGCATCGTGGCCAGCTCGGCCGCGGTCCAGCCGCCGATCGAGTGACCGAGCAGGTGCACCTTGGAGAGGCCCATCACGTCGAGGAACCAGAGGTAGAAGCGGGCCAGGTCGTCGATGGACTCCATCCAGTCGGCCGCGTCGGAACGGCCGAAGCCGGGATGGGTGGGCGCGTAGACCGTGTAGCGCTCGCCCACCGTGGCCATCCAGCGGCGCCAGCCGCGGTTGCCGCCGGCTCCGTGCAGCACGACCAGGGGATCGCCCTGGCCTCCGATCACCACCTGCACCTTCGTTGCTCCTACCGTGATGACTTCCTCGCGAGGCGGCACGGGGGCGGCTCCTCTCCGGAGATGGGCTCAGGGTAGAGACCATAGCAGCCACCGGCCTTGACCGGGAAGGGGTCCCGTCCCAGTATCTTGCCCGATGGCCACCGAGCGCCCGCCCGCTGAGCATCCGCCCGCTGAGCATCCGGACGTCCGGGCGGCGATCGACCTGCTCGAGGCGTGGGTCGAGGCCCAGCGCGTCGCGCGCGACCTGCCGGGCCTATCGATGGGAATCGTGCACGACCAGGCCCTGGTCTGGTCGAGGGGCTTCGGCTGGGCCGACGTCGAGCGGCGCGAGCCGGCCACCGCCGACACGCTCTACCGCATCGGCTCCATCACCAAGCTGTTCACCGCGACCGCCCTCCTCATCCTCCGCGACGCGGGCCGGCTCCACCTGGACGATCCGCTGGCCACGCACCTGCCGTGGTTCCAGATGAAGGCGGCGGCCACGGACGCCGGGACCATCACGATCCGTCATCTGCTCACCCACACGTCGGGGCTGCCCCGCGAGGGTGCGTTCCCGTACTTCACCGACAGCCGGTTCCCCAGCATCGACGAGATCCGCGCGCGGCTGCCGTTGCAGGAGCGCCCGCTCCGGACCGAGACCCGGTGGAAGTACTCGAACCTCGGGGCCACGCTGGCCGGCGAAGTGGTCGCCGCCGTGGCCGGGGAGCCCTACGTCGATTTCGTGCGGCGCCGAATCCTGGAGCCGCTCGGCATGACCGCGACGCTGGTCGCCTCGCCCGAGCCGGGCCACCAGCGTCTGGCCACCGGCTACGCGCGGCGGCTGCTGGGAGGCGCGCCGGCGCCGTTCAACGACCTGCGCGGCCTCACCGCCGCGGGCAACATGACGACCAGCGTGGCCGACCTGGCGCGCTTCGCGATGCTCCAGCTCCGCGGGGGAGCGGCCGGCGGCGCCCAGATCCTCTCCGGCCGGACGCTCGCCGAGATGCACCGGGTGCACTGGCTCGAGCCGGAGTGGCAGGCGGGCTGGGGACTGGGCTTCCGCCTGCTGCGGGTGCGGGGCAAGACCCTCGTCGGCCACGGCGGCGCGGTGCGGGGATTCCGGAGCAATCTCCAGGTCTGCCCCGCGGACAGGACCGCGGTCATCGCGCTCGTGAGCTCCGACGATGCCGACGCCTGGCTCTACGCGGACAAGGCGCTGGAATGGGTGGGGCCCGCGATCGCCGCCGCGACCCGGCCAACGCCACCCGTCACCGACCCGGCCTGGCAGCGCTACGTGGGGCGCTACCGGAGCGCGTGGGCCGATCTCCAGATCATCATCCGCGGCGGCGAGCTGGTGGTGATCGGCCCCGCGACGCCCGACCCGCTGCTGGCGCCCTCCACGCTCAAGCCGGTCGGCGAGCACACCTTCCGGGTCGAGACCACCGACGGCTACGGCGTCCCGGCGGAGCTGGCCGTGTTCGAGACCGACCCGGCGGGCCGCGTGACGCGCGCCCGGTTCGGCGAGAACTACGTGGAGCGGATCGAGACCTGGGCGGACCGGTGATGGTATGTTCGAGGGCACGAGAGAGATCTTCCCGGGAGGCGGTCGCATGAGCGAAGCGAATGGGGCAACCGAGTTCAAGGACGTGGTCGGCAGCCTCGACGAGCTGCGGGCGCTGATGGGCGAGCCGTCCGAGATCGCCCTCCGCAAGGACATCGCCCGGATCGACGAGCACTGCCGGGCCTTCATCGCGCGGGCGCCCTTCGTGCTCGTGGCGACCGCGGACCGCGCGGGGCGCTGCGACGTGAGCCCCAAGGGCGATGCCCCCGGCTTCGTCCTGGTGGTGGACGAGCGGACCCTGCTCATCCCGGACCGCCCGGGCAACAAGCGCTTCGACGGGATGCGGAACCTGCTGGAGAACCCCCGCATCGGCCTCATCTTCCTGGTGCCGGGCAGCGAGGAGACGCTGCGGATCAACGGCCGCGCCCGGATCGTGCGCGATCCCGAGTGGCTGGCGCGCCTGGCCGCCCAGGGCAAGACCCCGCAGCTCGCCATCGCGGTGGACGTGGAGGAATCGTTCCTGCACTGCGCGAAGTGCGTGAAGCGCTCCGGCCTGTGGGAGCCCGCGCGCTGGCCGGATCGTCAGGGGCTGGCCTCGCCCGCCCAGATGTTCCGCGACCACGCCAAGCTCAACACGATGACGGTCGAGGAGCTGGACCAGCGCCTGCAGGACGGCTACCGGAAGAACCTGTACTGAGCCGGGAGGAGCGCGCGATGCCGATCGAGGTGCGTCCCATCACCGGATCCCTGGGCGCCGAGATCCACGGCGTGGACCTGGGCACCGAGCTCGACACGGCGAGCGTGGCCGCGGTCCGGCGGGCCCTTCTCGATCACTGCGTCGTCTTCTTCCGCGACCAGCGCTTCGACGCCTCCCAGCACAAGGCGCTCGCGCGGCGCTTCGGCGACATCTTCGTGCATCCCAACTACGCGACCGTCGTCCCCGACCCGGAGATCATCGAGATCCGCAGGGAGCCCGGGGACGCGCGCATCGTGGGAGAGGAGTGGCACACCGACACCACCATGATGGCGGAGCCCCCGATGGGCGCCATCCTGTACGCCATCGAGGTGCCGCCCTACGGCGGCGACACGCTGTTCGCCAGCCAGTACCTCGCCTACGAAGCGCTGTCCGACGGCATGAAGCGGCTGCTGGAGGGCCTGCGCGCCGTCCACAGTGATCGGAAGGTCGCGGGGCCCCAGGCGGGGATGAACGCCTACCGGGCAACGAAGGTGCGGGAGGAGGGCTGGGAGGAGACGGTGAGCATCCATCCCGTCGTTCGCACCCATCCGGAGACCGGCCGCAAGCTGCTCTTCGTCAATCACTCGTACACCATCCGGTTCGACGGGATGACCGAGGCCGAGAGCGCGCCCCTGCTCGGCTACCTGCTCGAGCACGGCCACCGGCCCGAGTTCACGTGCCGCTTCCGGTGGGCCACCGGCTCGGTCGCGTTCTGGGACAACCGCTGCGTCAAGCACTTGGCCGTGCACGATGCCGGGCGGTTCCGCCGGATCATGCGCCGGGTCCAGATCGCGGGCGACAAGCCGGTCTAGATGAACCGTGCCCCGAGCAGCGCGGCCGCTTCGAAGAAGATCACGAAGAGAATCCAGGAGCTGGGGGACTGGAGGGGCGAGACGCTCGCCTGGGTTCGCCAGCTCATCCACGACGCGGACCCCGAGATCCAGGAGGAATGGAAATGGGCGAAGCCCTCTTCCCCCGGGACTCCGGTCTGGTTCCATGACGGCATCGTCTGTACGGGGGAGTCGTACAAGCAGGTCGTGAAGCTCACCTTCGCCCGAGGCGCCTCCCTCGAAGACCCCAAGAAGCTCTTCAACTCCAGTCTCGAGGGGAACACGCGCCGAGCCATCGACATTCGCGAAGGGGAGAAGCTCGACGGGCCCGCCTTCAAGAAATTGATCCGGTCCGCGGTGGCCGCCAACTCCGCGGCTCGGGCCCGGCGCGCATCCCCGAAGAAGTAGCCCGACGCTCCAAAAGCCGATCTAGCGCCGGAGGGCTCGGCGGACGTCCGCGAGCGTCCGCTGGGCGACTGCTCGTCCCGTCTCGGTCCCCTCGCGGAGGATTCGCGCCACTGCGTCGGGGTCTCGCGCGAGCTGGTCCCGTCGCGCCCGGATCGGGGCCAGGCATGCTCCCAGCACGTCAACCAGGCGCCGCTTCACCGCCACGTCACCCAGCCCGCCGGCCCGGTATCGCCGCTTGAGATCGTCGACGCCCGCTTCGTCGGGGTCGAACGCGTCGAGGTAGCCGAACACCGGGTTGCCATCCACCATGCCTGGCAGCTCAGCGCGAATATGCCCTGGATCCGTGTACATGCCCATCACCTTCTTCGAGACCACATCAGGAGGGTCCGACAAGAAGATGGCGTTACCGAGCGACTTCCCCATCTTGCTCTGGCCGTCGATGCCGGGCAGGCGGGCGTGCTTCGGGATGAGGGCGGTGGGCTCGACGAGCGTCGCGCCGTAGAGCCGGTTGAACCGGCGGACGATCTCCACGGTCTGCTCGATCATCGGCAGCTGGTCCTCTCCCACCGGGACCACGTCCGCCCTGAAGGCCGTGATGTCCGCCGCCTGGCTCACCGGATAGACGAAGAAGCCGGCGGGCACGTCCGCGCCGAAGCCCTTCTGCTGCATCTCCTCCTTGACGGTCGGATTGCGCCCCAGCCGGGCGACGGTGACGAGGTTCAGGTAGTAGACGGTGAGCTCGGCCAGCTCCGGAACCCCGGACTGGACGACGATGGTGGCGATCGCCGGATCGATGCCGACCGCGAGATAGTCGAGGGCCACCTCGAGCACGTTCCGCCG
>WNFL01167673.1_pt2 | contig 19793 bp, 20 predicted proteins | sample 5400361 | NCBI WGS metagenome assembly WNFL01 (sample SAMN13153351, study PRJNA577476) | soil metagenome | isolation source: 40 cm soil on Douglas fir-dominated hillslope | place: USA:California | collected 2013-09-17
GCAGTCCATGCTGCAGCGTATGATCGATTTTGCAAAACGATCGAGATCGAGACCGGTGCTTGCTGAAAGCACTTCCGGGACTCCCCCTTTCTAGAAGGCCATTGAGCTACCCAGCCGGTTACGTGACGGTGGATTCTTTATTCCAACTGTGCTTGAACACCTGAATTGCTTGATCTATCTAAACATGATGTCGTGAATGTGAATGAAGTCTCAAGTATGCGTTGGTTGATTGATTGATAGAGTAAAAGAGAAATGAGGACGTAATATAAAAGTATATCGAGCGACAGCTCGAAAAAGCGGCATCGGGGTGAGCTGGGATTCGAACCCAGGGCCTCTCGCATTTACAGCCAAAGGCCGGGAAAAACCCGAAGCGAGAATCATACCACTAGACCACACACCCGAAGATAAGATCTCACGGGAACTATATGAACATAACATGCTCTCTTGAAGAAAAAGTATTCAGCGCCGCTTTTTACATCGACCCTGAGCACAGTAAAACAAACCACCCTCCACTATACATAGAGCAAGCCTTCTATATTTGTTCTATTTGTTCTTCAGAATCTTTTCAATCGTGTCCATCATCCGAAGATGTCAGTCGCATAACGTTCTTTCTGGGCCCTCAAAAATGCCTCCGTAGCCCGCTCCCAATCCGTCCCAGTGGAATTTTGAATCAGCGTGATACAAGCATCCTTGATCCCTTGGGCGACATTGCTCCTGCCACAGGTAAAAAACTACCAAGTCCATTAGCCAAGGCAACACGGAAAATGGGTGAGGGCTAGTGTAAACACACCTTGGCACCTTGCTTGAAGAACACATCGACATCAACCGCATCGTGCAGGATACGCCTATGTTTGACACAACAAGCAACAATGAGCGATTACCTTCTTTAAGCGCATTAAACAATGAGATGAAACGCACTCTTGAACATATTTGCAACCCTCAGACTGTTCCTTCGCCCTTGAAAATGCCGGCCTCACATCCACAGCCCCAACCTGACCCCACTCCTTCAGCTCCGCATCAGAGTACATATAATCCTCCTCTGGGTCCCTACAACCGTAAAACAGCAGCACTTTGCCAACATCCTTCCGTCCACTCTGGATTTGCGTCGCCCGTTCTTGAATGAACCCTCGCATTGGCGCTAACCCAGAGCCAGCGCAGAAAAGGACAAGTGGTACACTAGGATCGGCCGGAAGCGTAAATGCATTGGCGGACGGACGGACGGCGACTTGTACGAGGTCTCCGGGTTTGAGCTTTGCCAAAAAGTTGGACGCTACACCGAGAAATTGGTCCCCTGTCCCCGAGATTGCGGGCTCTGAAACAACCGAGACGGTGAGAGTGCAGTGGCTAGCATTCCAGAGCGGCGAAGAAGAGATGGAGTATTGCCGCACGCGCATTGTTGGCAGCATGTTGATGAATGTGCCGAGGGAGATCTTCAGAGAGGGGTTGGAAACGAGAATATCAAGCACGCTTAGATGTTTGTCGACGACTGCCGTCTTGTAATTCTCGATCAGGTTCTCGATAGAGGGTTTAGCCGACCCATCCGCCGCTTCCAATAGGGTCTGCAGATTTCGTTTAGTAGCTGTTTGAGCGAGTTCCACGTAGCCGCTGAGGATTTCTTGAAGAAGGACGGGTTTGCCAATTGGAAGTGTGGTGGGGCCTCCCGCCTGAATGATGACAGTGGCCTACAAGACCATTAAATTTTGGACGGATAAAGGGTGATAAAAGGTGTACCTCGGGTGAAAGACCGAAGTGAACGGTGACCCTCCGAACGGAGGAAGGAGGATTGGAGGGGACACTGGACGTCGAGTTAGTAATCAAGGTTACCGAACAATTTGTTCAGCTTACACGGCCAGGTAATCGCCTGTCGAGTAACCCATATTCGGCGGCAATTCGAACTCTGGAGGCGGGTGACGGGCGGTCAATATCAATAGTCTCCTTGAGAGTTCCACAACAACTTACCAATATGTCTCTTCTCTGAAGCTCCTCCGTTCGTGAGGATACGGTTCTCGATCACCTTGGCCAGAGCGGCATCAGGTTGTCGGAGGGCAATAGCACGCTCAGTACCGGTTCCAGTAACCGTAACATCCAGTGTATCGGTATCCTTCCCAGCCTTGACATTGTATTCCTACGGCCACATTCAGGTCCTACTCGAAGGAACGAGCAAGGTGACGAACCTCGGCCAGCGTCTCCCACAGGTGTGATTCCCAGTTATCAAACGCCTCGAAGAAACCGTCACTCGCCGCGTTGCCTTCTCCGAGGGCGACTAATCGCTCTGCTCCTCGTTCGACCAAGACACGATCGATGAACTTGGGGACACGCTGATAAGTCGTCACCCAGTCGGTATTGCCACATCCAAACAGACCAAACTTGACACCCTGCATCTCACTTCCGTGCATGCTCTTGATCCATTCGACGAAGAGGCCGGCGTTGTCCGCCGGCTCGCCTTCAAACGACGCGGTGATAATTATGATGGGCTCGTTCGTTGGAAGGTGGCCGATCGCATTATCGAGGGTCGAAATAGTGGCTTTGAACCCTGAACACGGAAGCGGTTAACATATCGCGAACACTTTTGATTTTCAAGCGACTTGCCTCTCCCAGAAGCGGCGCTGGCGACCCGCTGCGCGAAGGCCTCCGAACTCCCCGTGTTACTTCCATATAGGACATGTAGTGGCAGCTTCACTTCGTCTTTGTCCGTATCTCGAGCAGGGGTGTGAACGTCGCTCTTTCCTTGGGACTGAGAGGAGGCAGTCTTAGCCCCGACGACGAGCGCACGTGCACCAGAACGGGGCGTAGCGTAGAAGTAGAAACCGTCTGGTTTGATGGTGAGCGACTGCTTCAATTGGAGGGTGTAAGATGGATCTTCCATCCTGAAGTCGAATCGTTGGAAGATAGTAGCAAGGGCGATGATGGATTCTTGCCAAGCGAATGCGCGGCCCTAGTTCATTTGACCATCAATTGGAGCACGATCTGATGAACTCGATCTATACCCACAATGCATGCGCGTGAGCCATTCCCGAATGGCGACCAAGCCTTTGGCTGCGTATGACATAAGTGACGAAACCTAAGGTCAAAATAATAGACATACTGGTGTTGCTTCGAATTTGCCATCGAGCATTCTCTCTGGTTTGAATTCTTCAGCCTAACAGCTGATGAGCCACAGTTACAAACGCTGAGCCTTCGTACACGCACATCTTCACCCCAGACATCAGGGTCACGATGAATGCAAAGGGCGGGGATACCAATCGTTTGGCCTGCCTGGACAGGGTACTTCCCGCCAATGACAGTAGTCTCGCGAGGCGTAACGGCAGTCAAAGGTGCTGGTCACGATTGTGTTAGAGATTTGGTATGCTAAAATCACATAGTCCTACCTGTAGGGTTCAGGCGCAGCGTCTCGCGCATGATCGCTGTTGGCTCCGTGAGGTTTGACCCTATAGAAGATGTCCATAAAAGAGACATACCAATTACATAAGGCAGCTTCCCAAGGTGCTCCTTGCCAATAGGCTCACCACCCAACACCTCGTCGACCTCCTTTTGTAGCCGATAATAAACATGGGGATTCTTGAGGATGTAGTACATCGCAAATGAAAGCAGGCCACTGTATTTGACCAGTCAATAGTAGCCGAGAATGTCGTAGCGCACATCTCACCTCGTCTATAAACCAATAATGTAAACCACTTTAGTCACAAAAAGCGAGATATTAAAACACGAAACTCTCACCGTTTCGTGACCAGCGATAAGGAAAGTGACAAGCTGGAAGAGTTTGGGTGAACCGTAGAGCCACGACAATCAGAGGGGGAACGAACCTGGTAACGAATGTTTTCCTCCGAGAGATGTTGGTGGGTATGAGGGTCTTCACCATTCAACATAAGGTCCAGCAGATCACGATCTTCTCTTGGGTTTGCACGTCGATCCGCGATAACTTGTTTGAGAGGTTGGTGGGTGTTGGCAGAGTGAAAGAACAAGAGCTACACGCACTCTTGTCTACGATGTCGTTCATCGTCTTCATGTCCTCGTAATACTTTGCGGTAACCCCTCTCATAGTTGCATTGACGAGTGCAGGTCGGTTGACGCGTACTTGAGCTTCGGCCAAGAAATCGCCCATAGCGGCTGCAAAAGGGGGCATGTCTCGCTTTGGAGAGGAGAGATTTAAGAAATATACAGGATACACTCCACTTTGAGTCACTTACAGTATAGAAGCTATTGATGCGGTAATGCATGCTACAGAGAGCGACGGTGTCAAGGGCAAGGCGAGTAAAATCGTCGGTTGGATCAATCCGATGCTCAGGGCCGAATCTTTCCCACTTGAAGACGAGTTGTGTGGCAATGTCCAACATGTCGTCGAACATTCCTTTGATACTTGCAGGGCCGAAGGCGGGCATCAAGACGCGGTCTATGCAACATCTGTGATGAGAAGAGAGAGAGAGAGTAGATTGATATTAAGGAATACTGACGAGCAATAGCCCAGTTGGGTTCACCCTCGTAGGCAGTGAAGAGCCCATCACCGATGAGTATACGGATTTCCTTCAATGCGCCGGCAACGGTTTTATGGAACCGGTTTTCGTCTAAAACTTCACGGGCCAACCTGTAGTTGTTAACCATGATAAGGTTACGCCCTGCGAAGGTGCTAATGCGTCGGTTTCTGGCTGCAGAGAAGTGGAGAAGGGGAGAAGTGGGGAAAGGGGGTGATAACGGACCAAGGAGATTGAGTTGGTAAATTTCACCATACTGCTTCCACAGCAGTAGCCATGAACGAGCTGGGACTAGGCGGTCCATGGATGTGAGGTTACCGAGAATGGCTGCGAACGAGTAGATGAGAGGGGTCTATACTATGATACTAGGATACCATGATACTTACGAACACCAGGTGGCCTTGGAATAGTATCATCTTCTCTCGTACTCCCGACTACGAACCACTTGTGAGTTCTTACTAAGCCACGGTCAGTAAAGGAGCGACTTACAGCCTGAGAGGTAGGATAACAGGAAAGACATATACTCGAGGTTGAGGGGCGCACGTCGGTGTCGGGCTCGGTGTCGGTGTCGGTGTCGGGGTTAGGGAGCGAGCGAGGGAGCGAGCGAGGGTTTAAGAATGGAATGAATGAGTAATACCATTTGAAAGGAGGGCAGCGGCACCACTCGTGTTTGGTGGTCGTGTCCGCTAAAACCTGTCATCATAAAGCAGAAGGCTTCCTCCGGGCACCCGGGTGAACTGAATCTAATTGACGTCAGGGGACATTGGACATTCCGAATGCACCGGGCTACCTCCGGATCGGTGGTTGAAAGCTAGGCTTCGGTGTTGGTGAATACGGTTAACCGGCTTGCTTTAGCCATATGAACCTCGGCCGGCTGTCCCTTTGCCGAGCGCCGAGCGCTGAGCGCTGAGCGCCGCGCATCGATTTTGCACATGCAACAGGCCAAGGTAACAGCCCGTGAATCCTGTTTTTTAATCGCCACTCTAGCTCTATCAGAGCACACAGCGATGTTGTTTAAGCCAAACCAAACCCGGGCCACCTAGTTGGTTGGTTGTGGTGTTCGAAACAAGTTGCAGGTACAGGTATATAGTGGATTGTGGATTGCGGTATTGTGTTCATGTCCTGGCTCACCCATGCTATTCCTGTCCACAAGCAACAAGCGAGCGGGCCATGCAACAGCACGGTAGCAGCATGTGGGTGGTCCAAGATTCAACCCATGATAACCTGAGCACTCACACCCGGGCCAGCCAACCACTGTTATGGATCTTCGAACATCTATCCATATCAAATACACTGTATATATATTCCACACGCTAACACAGCCGAGCAGTTCTCCTCAGAAGCAAAAGGCATTTGGGTATATGGTATATGTGCAACGAGCAAGATATAAACGCAATGAGTGTTGGGAATAGGCTACATGTTCCTATCGTGCTATCGTGTTCACTAACAGACCCTTGTCCCTTCTCCATCAAAGCACGCTCTCCACCAAAGGTCAGTGAACAAAATAAGAAAAAAAAATTCCCCGGCGCTAGTCATACGGTCAGATAGTGAAACTAGAAAAACGGATAGTCCGAGAGTGCCCTCGCACCTGCCACACGAGGAGGCGCATCCGACACCTCTCGATAGGGATGGGTCAACGAAACGAGTTCCATCGTCCACAACCCCACTCCAAAACAACAAGTCAACTTGCACCTAGCAATCCGGTTCTCGGACGCCGGTCTCCCATGGACCACCAACCACTATCCAGTATCGTATTCGGTCCACCGGCGGAGTCGAGTACGTATCATCCCTATATGCAGTATACTCAACCTCTCTGAGCCGATGGCAGAGAGGGGCCACATTCGTCCGAGTCCACAAACGGCAGTACCGCTGACTCAGTCGTCCCAGCGTGGCAATCTTGATCTGCAAACTCCGCAACCGGGGGAACCTCAACGCACGCCCTCTCCACGTGGGACCGAACTGGCTCGAGTCAACCAACGGAAACGAGCGGCTGAGCGCACTGATCGTCTTCGGCGATCCAGCGCGGCCGAACGGCTCCTCTTGTGTCCGGATCTCGTCATCCGCGCGCACATCCACATGAATTACGAGATGGACGAGCGTCGCGCCACAAGGAAATGAAGAGAGCATCTCGAGTCGGTAGCAAAGCGTTGAAATGTCGGGGAATTGATTACAAAGTTCGAGCCGCTCGAGATCGGGGCAAGATGCCAGAATGGCTTTGACATCGCCGAATGTTGTTGGTGACTTTTCTCGATCAAGAAACCGTAGCTTGCGGATTCGACGGGACTTGACGAGAGAGGAGATGCTCGCGGCCGGCCCGGTGAGATCACTGAGGACTGGAAGTGCCGTGGGAGGTATCTCTGGGAGTACGGATGTGGTTGGCAGCGAGAGCGCAGTGAGCGTCGGTGTAGCGATGAGTAGCTTCCATAGGAGCGAAGGATTCCCACCTTCGGTGGGGTGTACTATCAGACGTGTAAGCTTCGGGAATATCCCACCGTAGAGCTTTGCCAATAAACTGTGAGCCCCTCTCCCAAGCTCGATGCTCTCCAATGATTGAGAAAGATCAGAGACGAGGCTGTGCAGGGTGTCTCTTGTGACAACGGTTGAGATCGCAAGATGTGTAATCTTGGATGCAGCCTTCTCTGCCCTGAGTGGGGAGACATCTACGTGGTGAAGCGCGAGACTTCGGAGAGAAGGCGATGCGAAAAGCGCACGACGGAAGTCAACCGTCAGCACCATTTGCTCAAGAACAACAGAGTCTAGTTGCGGGAGCCGCGATATGATGTTTTCTATGGTTCGTGCTGCCTTGGGATATGCCGGGCTGCTCCGCAAGCGGCTGTCCATGGGGGGATGCTTGAAGTGGATGTGCCGGACATGCCGATGGGCATAAGTAGCCTTGGAGAGGCTTCTGGAAGCATCGTGGGGGTTGCCAAGGGCGTTAATGGTGATTCTCGAGTGTATGTGGGGGGAAAGGAGGGAGCGAAGGGAGCGTGAAGTGCTAGCGAGTGTTCGGACGTCGTCTAATACGAGGTAGTAGATGATATCCAGCCATAGCTCCGTTGGAAGTCGCGACTGCGTGGAGCGCGTTAGGTCCGGCGCGGAACGGGATGCTGCATGGAGGAGCGGATAAGACTCACAACACTCCGAGCGGGTCCTATGGACGATCGACTGCATATCAAAGCTGTCAGTGAATTTCTGCTGCGCGCAGAGAGAGCAGCGGACTCACCGCTTACGGAGTTTCATGGGTGAGAGAGATTGACTGGGAGCAGACACCATGTCCTTATATACACAAGCGCGGGTCCTGTGGTGCCTGTGGACGGCGCCAAAGTTTTTGGTGGTCCGGAACAGGATGGTACGGTGCAAACAGCTGTTCGAGGGCGCGGCCCTGCTCTTGCGAGACAGCTGCTCGCAATGGCAGATACGTATTGCGTATTGCGCATCCGATCAAGGTTGGCTTCTCGTTCTCACACGTCCCATCCGTGTCTACTCTACTTTTCCTGCGAGTCCGTGTCCGATAACCATTCCGAACGCTGCAGCCTAGAGAGGAAGGTCAGGATTTTGAACAGCCCCGATAGATGAGACCTTACCTTCTGCTATTGCACCGGCGTCTTCAAACTCTCGGTCCTGCGTCCCGTCGCACCCAGAGCCACTGGCGCGGACCACCACCGCGTGTGACGCTTGAATTACACCCCCCGAGCTGGACTCATATGACAAGAACATGCCAGAAAGGGAAGAATGAGACTCAAATGTTCATGCGCGAGACCCACGGCCAGGTCGTCCTTCTGCTTCTACGCCAGACTAACGGACAGGGCCAGGCCGTCAGATCAAAATACTGGGTTGCAACGTTACACGAGGCATCATTACATGAGACATAAAATGAAACAAAGGGGCGTGTCCAAAAGGTACCAACAAATAACTAGGCTAATGAGTATTGATTCGTGTGTAGAGGAGTAGGGGAGTGGTGTGCCCGCTCAATACCGTGCTCCCATATGCCCCGTACCCGTATGCCGGGTACCCGAATGCCGGGTACCCGTACCATGAGCGCGTCTTCGAGACCCAAAGCGACAGCAGATTAAATCCACAATGAAGTTGCAGATGGTGACGATTACTCGTGTGATGGCGTTTACGATGGTAATAAACACCTGTGCGAGAGGGGGCGGGCGGGCGTGAATAAGGGCTGCGGAGAGGCTGGAGTAAAGAGAACGTACATTTGCGATGGAGCTGATGATGGCACTGATACCGCGTCCAATGGAAGAAAAGATGGAACCCTGGAGAGTGAGCGGAGTGTCAGGCCGTGGCGCCGTCGTCGAGGGGGTTTGTGCTCACCATGATAGTTTTGATAGTTTTGATATTTACTCTCTTGAAAGCCGTGAAAGCAAGGTAGTTTGGTTTTGATCTGAGGAAATGTTCACTCGATCTGAATCCTACTTATACCTCCCTTCATCCACGACGTCACCATACTGGCCCCACAGATGACCCAATGCGACCCATGCAGTACGACTTAATATAAGAAAGGTAATCATGACAGCGAAGGAGCATTCGCATGCCGTCGCCGCTACTGTTGCTGTCGTCATCGACAGAGCGGGTGGGTCTGAAGTTGACTGAGTTGTATGACGCGCAGGGTGTATCGAATTAGGCCCTGTGACGCAAAGCCTTCGTCACATGAATCTTTTGAGCAAGATAAGATATTGCAAACCATGAGGAAGCGGTTAAATATGATGAACCATCGAATGCCGATCGTCATGGATGGGGGTGGAGTAGATTGTCTCAATCAGGGATAGGGGGCTGGAGCCTGAGATGCTGCTATTCTTTCCTCATCCTCATTGATTGTCGAGGCCGCTACGGGCGGGCCGACCAGCCTGAGGGCGTATGAATCTTTGTCGAAGGGACCTGTTAAACCATTTGATAAAGGTCTCTTGGCCATAAACACCTTGCATTAATGCCACTGTCTGTCTGTCTGTCAGTCGAGTTCTTCAAGGTCTTGAAGGCGGAGGCAGCCAGGGCGGAGACAGAAAATCAGATCAGATAGAAACGCCTTGTTCTCGCCTTGGAAACCAGCATGAAGCCTAAGTACGTTCGTATGACAGAGAGCGTTAAAATGACTGCCTCGATAAAAGGGCTGTTGTCGCAAGGGTCAGGGTCAGGGTCAGGGTCACACAGATAGGCTTTTACCCATTTCCGTTCCGCTCATGCCGCTCATGTATGGCATACCTTTTATCCATCCCTTAAGACGCCGTTTGAAGGTACCATGTCCTCGAAGTCGTCGAAGCCACGTCAGCAGTCAGCCGTCAGCAGCAACCGCTTTACCTCAGTCTCTCATGCCTTCTACGAGCCCCTTACTTGACAGTACCTAAGACTTCAACGCGCGTCGTGGAGGGACATTGGAACCAGGTTAAATTCCCAGCCCGCTGTCCCTCAAATCCAACGTCTCACATCTCCCGTCTCATGGGGACACGGTGCTCAGTTCAAGACGTGATCCACCCACGTTGGCGCTGTGCGTGAACCAACAATCGTTGGGCACCATCCACACGCACATGCACAGGAAATCATTGCGCATCACATCCTTCGCACCAAAATCGGCCTTCGGTTTTCCGTCGCTCAACGTGGTAGTGAGTGAGAGTGATTTCAGTAGGGTAACCCTTATTCTGGGAGCTCATAGCTCGATTACATTACTTAGAACCAGAACCTCCCGCGTTTTCGCTCTCACAGAATGTTCCATTGCTCTGGTGACTTGTCCACCTCGAAAACTACTCCCATCCTTACTGTCCCGATGTACCCGATTTGGAAACACCAAGCGATATAATCCCAAGCCGGTACATCGGGGCTTTGGCTTTTGAATGTGGTGCTCATAGACCCCGCGGAGGGAGCCGGAACCAGATCGTCTTGTCTTTGTTCGTCAACTTTTGCTTTGCTTTGCTTTGAACCCAGACATCATTGCGCATTGCGATTGCGGGATGCCTCCAGTGCCGAGCGAGGAGCAGCACGAAAGACTGGAACCGACACAGACCCAGCTGCTAAAAGATAGAAGGTTCAAGCTCAGCAGGTCAGTCATCCGCTCTTCACCTCGCCTCCCACTCGTGATGACCAGTGCTAACCCCGTTGGGCCGACGTGCCAGAGCGTGCGATCGATGCAGGTAGGCAGACTAGTCGTCCTATCCGTTCTTTGCTCTCATACTCACATCGAAATTTCGAGGCGTCGACGCATTAAGTGCGACGAGGGCCACCCGTGCCAACCGTGTCGCCACGCAAGCTCTGCATGTACCTTTGAAGAAGCAGGAAGGAAGTCTCATCCTCATAAATCAAAGTATGCTTGCCATAGAGCACTACCCTGCCTTCCGCTGATACCAATTTATATTTCTGAGTAGGCGTGCAACGACTTTGGAAGACCGAATGGCCCAGCTCGAGCACCTCATCCAGTCGATTCCAGCGGACATCTTTTTACCACAGCAAGGAGCTGGAGCCGTATCCGACGACTCCTCTCCGGCCCTCGAGCAGCACTCGCCCGTCTCCGCGACCGCCGCACCTGCCTCTAACCAGCAATTCGAGCCAATGGGAATCCCACCACCCAGTCTCTCAGTAAATAAGCTCGTCAACCCTGCGACCCACTTCTTCCCCACGCATGTGCCCACTCTCTTCCAGCCACCGATGGTTGAATGTATGACCGACACAATCTGGGGACAAACTCTCGCGCCCACGTACCTCTATCTCGATGATGAAGGATCCACACGCTGGCAGGGAGAGGCTTCTGGGCTGCCCATGCTCGATCTTCTTGTTGAGCGGCACGTTCCTCAGCTCCGAGGTCGGCCCGATCGCCCAAGTTCGGTCCCCAATTCTACCACTGTTCAACCGCATCCCTCTGAGCCGAAATGGTTCCCCGATAGACAGACGTCGAAGCACGTCGAAGTCAGTCCCGAGGCGCTGTGGAGTCAAGTAACAGCTGCAATCCCACCTGACTTGATGGACAACCTCGTCCAGTGCTATCTTTCGACCACATACTATCTACTCCCGTTCTTACACGTTCCCACGTTTCTACACGACTACGGGAACCCAACAAAATGGGGTGAACCCGGATTTGCCTGCTTCATACTCGCCACCTGCTGCCTCGCCTCCAGACACTCGGACGACCCTCGCGTTCGTTCCGAACCCACCGACTCTTTCTCATGTGGCGCGCACTGGTTCGAACTCCTTTCACGTCTGCGCAGCCTCCCAACGGCGGACAGGCCGACTCTTTACACAGTCCAAGCCATCTTCATCTCCGCCATCTATGCTGTAGGCCTTGGACACCTCTCGAAGGGATTCGCGCTTCTGGCAGAGGCAATAACGCTCTCTTTTGACGCCGGCCTCCACCGTTCGGTTGAGGCATACGATTGTTTTGACCCAATCCAGAACGAAGTCCGTCGGCGGACCTTCTGGTCGATTTATATCTGGGACAAGCAGGTCGGGGCGGCGTTTGGACGGCCACCTTTGGTCCGACTGCGGGACTGCGATGTTCCTGAACCAAGTCCCGTCGATGATGAATTTATCACCAAGAGCGGTATCGTTCAGCCGCCGCCTGGCAGCTCACCTCCTAGGATGACCGCATTCATCGCGGCGCTGAGGCTTTTCGTCGTGATGGAGTCGGTGTTGGACACTCCGCCGCCATCGAGACCTAATAGATTGGGCTTCTTCGCCCACGCTGCTAATACGCTCACGGGCTTCAACCGACACACTCTGCTCAATGAGGAAGAGGCCTTGTTGGACGAAGTCGTCAGTTCCATCGACACTTATTGGCAATGCACCGGCGAGGTGGACGTGGGGCCTGGTGGTGGCGAACGTGTCATTCAGGCGACACAAAGTCACCGCTTGCGTTGTCTGGAGCAGTGGATTAGGATGCTGATACACCGGCACCGCTTGGCCACTGCGATTACTGCTTCAGAGTTTAACCCTACTAACGACGATGTAGGTCTCGCTGTTCACGTGCTATTCACCCTGTTCACATTTTTTGTACAGGTAGAGACCCAAGAAATGATTGCGTGCCAACAGGCCGCTATCAACATCATCCATTCTCAGCTACAGATGGCAACCCATGGCTTGATGGGTTTCTTTGGGGTGGCTGTCATCCATAAGGTCAACCAAGCCGGCCGTACTCTCGTTGCTGTGCTTCTCAACTGCAAGTCACCGCTCACTCAAGGCATGTTGACGGAGCCCGCAATGGAGGCGTTGCGTTCGTGCTTGGTCCTTCTGCGCCGATTCAGCGTTCGTTACTTGTGTGGTCTTCGGTCGGCCGATCTCATCGAGGAGTTCTGTAGAGGTACGTGAATGCTGCCCTGCCCCCGTTCCCTCCATTCACTGACTGTTTTGCAGTGTCTGGAATCCCGCTTGTGGGTGCGCCTCCAGCCCCGACAAACGGCCAACAGACTCCTCGACGCGCATGGCTTCGTCCAGTGCGAAAAAGGCAACAATCTACCCCAAATGGGTCTGGAACGACAACGGAAGGTTCCGAGCCTTCGCCAAAGCAGGAATCGAGCGTTCCGGATGTCTACGATATCTTCGACCTTAACGCTGCCGCCGCTTCGGTTTCACCTTCCACCCACGGAAGCGGTTCTGCAAGTGGAGGGTTGATGCATTCACCAAATGCGACGATGATGGAGTTGTCCCACACGCACCACCCACAGATGCAACAAAATTCACAGCAGCAACAGCAGCAGCAACAGCATACCCCTAACTCCAACAACAACAGCAATACGCAACAGCAACAGCAGCAGCATGCGACGTTCTTCAGCAGCGGAGTTTGGATGAGTACCTCGCCTGGCATAGTGGGAGGTTTCGGAACGTCGCCACAAAGTGGGATGAGTGGGAGCCGCGCGACGAATGGGGTACACCATTCAGGCGATACTGACATACTAGCGCTGTTAACCTCAAACCACTATGACCAGGTTTACGAACTGGGCGGGTTATACTCTCCCGACAGTACTGGTTACACAAACGGACACACTGATATCCGTGCGGGGTTGAACGGCGAAGCATCAGGAATGCAAAATTTTATCGGGACTGGAAATAGAAGAAGTTCCGAGGTGGGATTATAGATTTCGAGATTGGAGAATTCGGATTGGCACATTTTGATTCGCTTTCATCGAGATGTCCTCGAATGAAATAGTAGATATAGTTATATTCATAGCCGTATCCGTATCTATTCCTCTCGCAAAATCTCGTCTTGGTCTCGATCTGCGTGGTATTTTCCGCCCCAGTTGTACCACTACCCGTATTCTGATGTTCACGTAATCAACAGGGAACCGTCTTGGTCATAGATATGTTTATTTGATATCCTCGCTAACTTGACATGCGTAATGTTCCCTCCAGTAACACCACATTTGAACGTCCATGGCTTGGCCATTCAGGCGACCCCCGAAAAAGGAAGAGGTGCATTTGGTGAGGTTTCTTGTCATGTGGAGGGATGATGGAACTGAATCGATCCCTGGATGTCCTCTTCTATTGTCAGCGACGCGCAGGATCGAAGAAGGAACTTTGATAGAGATTGCTCCAGTACTTCTATTTGAGAAGAGGGAGTATGAGGAACACGGCCGATTCACGCTCTTAGACCATTACACCTTCACATGGAGCGGCGGACGCATGGCTCTACCACTCGGACACGGTAGGCTCACTTCTGGGGCTAATAAAACTTGTATACGTGCCATAGGCACAGTAATATTCCCTTTTTCATGGTTACTACGATCACATGAATTTATTATTAAATGTGCAAATGTACTTTGGCAGGTTCGCTCTTTAATCACTCACCCTCGCCAAACGTCACGTACACCAAGAGGAAGGACCATCAATGCATCGAGTACAAGACAGTCAAATCGATCGAAGCTAACGAGGAATTGCTTATCTTTTATGGACATAAGCTCTGGTTCGAGCCGAAGGGTAGTGTGGAACCCTCAAACGGGATAACCGACCACGATGACCCCCGTGATGTATGGGAGGAATTACGAGGAATGGACATCGTGTGAAGGGTGAAGGGGGGCAGGGCAACGCTGTATACGGGGATTCTCAAAGGGTTCCTATTTTTAGTCCTTGAGAAATGACTGAACTATTCTATTGCTAGATCTGGAGCCAATCTCCTTCGAATGCAGGTCCGCAGCTAGCTATTGTAATGACACGGCTCCTCAGATTTCCACAGATTAATTGTCCCTCGTTTATTACACTATTGGACTCCCGCGTCCCTGCAGTTGACAAAATGAAAAATGGGTTTTGCACGGCGCCTTAGCTTCCCAATTTGGACAAACAGCCCCTTTGGGGTGGGTCCAGTGTTCGAAGATCGGAAGGCATGATCTAGGTATCTCATGACAATGCCTTTTGATGTCACACGGTGGAAAAGGGTTGGCAACTGTCTTTGGAAATACTCCTTCTGTTTGTGGTATCTTCGCGTTCTCACGTGTCTGCATCTGTTAATAAGTAGGCCATTACCATCGCGGATTGAGGCACGGCAAGGTGCCTTCATGTCATGGTTCACTATGAACACGCCTAGTGAGGTGTGCCGCAGCTGGTTCAAGGTTGGGATCATGCAGTTTGCCTATGATTGAGTTACAAAATGTTGCCCCAGAAACTGGCTGGTCCCTTCATTAAAAATATAACCTTCCTTCAACTAGTGACAACCACGGAACGTTGTCCGAGTGAGTACGCCGAACCAATGGAAACGACTCAATAGGGGGATGGCTGTCAATGTGCCAAAACGTGGGGCGTGGGGGAAACTTTTTGCCATCCACCAAAACGAAGTCAAAGCCATCCTTAAGGCCGTACACTCAGGTGGAACGTTGCCATCTGCTCTTGCGGTGGGTCGTAACCCCCGTGGAAAGGGTACGGAATCTAGACCGAATAAAGGCGACAATGTACTCAATGCACTTTGCCCTGAGAAATTACGATTGAGGTGCACCGTTCGGGTAGGCTCTCAACCTTCGGTCAGGGAGGGTTACCGCCAAGCAAGGGTCGTGGTCGGCGTCAATCGATGCGCCAATCGAATCGAAGATCAAAGCGGTGAAATTTTGCGCCCTGACGCCATGACATGCCTGACATGACGATCGTTCCGGTTGCAAAGGCGTCAGGTGATGGCGCGGCGTCGCTACGACCTCCGATATCTGTAGTTACGCTACTTGCATCGAATTCGTTGTAATATACACCCCTATCCCTGTAGATAAGTGATCTTGAGTTATCCGCATTGCAGTTCGTAGGCCTATTGCCTTATTGATAGGATGCAGATCGATATCAATTTGAAGCGAGGTGGCGCGCGGCAATGAGGTCGGCTAGCCCTCGATAGGTAAACTTAAACTACTAAACCCCAAACTACGCTGCACAGTCTCTCCCACACGTAACTATACATCGCGTCATGTAATGGCTCTGCTAAGCGAAACCACCGCTTTCCTATCGGCCTCACGTTATTGTGTGGAAACCGAGGGAAGCCGTATTTACGAGCTTGCTCCCAGAGCCTGCATGACGTAGCACGCAGCACGTAGGCCGGGAAACCGACAACCTCACCTCACCTCATTCAGTTCATCTGAGATACATATTTGCGGTGATCTCAAGCAAAACACGATGTTCGCTCGCACCCAGGAGCTGGAACGGATTTCTGAATATATCACGTATCTGTTGTACAACCATTGTATCCCTTTCATCCACTTAATACATGAGAGAGATCAAATATTCAAATGAGCAATCCTGACCTTCCACCCGCAACCGGACGCTACTTCTATTTACCTTTCTGTATGGTCACTTCTGTTTCGTCCAGATATTCAATGCCTCCAATATCAATGAAGGTGGTGATAACCATCTTAAAGGAGCTCCCAGGGTTTTCTGCACTTGCTTTTCCCTCTGATCCCAGGCGCACACCGCGATAATCGGCCATGGCCATCGGAAGAACGCAGTCGGATGTATTACAACAACTTGGAGTCTCTTATTCCCAACTTGTCGACTATTCCTCGAGGGAATATGCTGCCATTCTTGTAAGTCCCACCCATGTATACTACGTCCCCTTGCTGCCGACGATTTACTCAAATTGACATAGGTTCAAATCGCCATTTTGGTGCTGATAACATGGGACTGTATTACCACTTTGTATGCACTCTCGCGTCTTCCAAGCCCGAGTATAGTTAACACTTCGCAAAGTGATGGGGAAATGGTGTTTTTCTGGCAAGCTAACAGACAGGCGCGTTGGTCGCCTCCACGTATACTCTTTATGGTGGTCAGCTCATCGGACCACTCATGGGAACGGTGCTCAATTGAACTTTCTCCAGAACCGCCGCCTCCCGATCATCGCGTATTCCCTCCTAGCCTACTGGCGCGTGAACCGATCGCTTGATAATCCCGTACGCATGGAGAGCCGTCCGAATATCATTTACTGATTTTTGTGTTACTAGTTGTGGGTCAATTCGTTTGGTTCATCCTTATTTAGCACTCATGATTATCAAGATGCACCCTCAGGAGGGCATCGATCTTTGTTTTAGCTGTACGTATTTCCTTGCTAAACTGGAGAGCCGGGTGTAATGCGCTCCCTCAGCCAGTATATATCACCAGCGGAAGTGAGTCCCTCAGTCACTTGGTCCACACAGTTCCTGACAGCAAATACCAGTACTCCAAACACTAAGAGTATGGTGTCTGTATAATCGATCGCGGCGTGTTGGACTGTTCCTGCTTGGTCTGGTTATTTGTGTGATCATTGGCACAAACCTGGCAAAGGTTCTCCCGAATCCAGTTAGTACGCCGTTCATTATGCGTCATACTGGATGAAACCTCATGCATCAATGGGTGCTATACAGCAGGGTCTTCCGACAGTGCAGCTTGGTAAGATTTCCGCATTTAGAAAATCATATTCTAACAACTTTGAAGCTCCTGAGAGTTTGACTGGATGTGGAATTGAAAAACCAAGGGGGCTGTTTACCTGCACATCCGCTCTGGTTATGGAGGTGCGTCCAGCTGTTATTCTTGAATTTCAATCATATGAACTTCTACTAGACGATCCTTTTGACCATGGTCATTGTCAAAGTATACCGGAATTGGGTACATCTTGGTCCTATGCCGCTTTTCCGGGCCTTGGTTTTGGATGGTGCCACCTACTATTTTCTCTTCATCCTCGCCTTCTGTTTGGAGATGGTCTCAATCACGAGTGACCTGGTAGGCAGGCTCCACTTCACTGTGCCCAATAAGCCTTTACTCACAGGAAAAAGCTTTATTATCCCATAGTGGATACGAAGTACGTGGAAATGCCTTCAGGTCACTCCATGGTCTGACCACAGCAACAGTGTCGTAATATCCGTGACAGTGGTAGCCTGCAACCATTTAATGCTGTCCCTGAGAGAAGCTGCCAGTCAGCCAAATTCAACGGAACCACTCTCCCTTTCGCTTTCTCAACACACGCGACTCACAACTGACGTCATACTCATACAACGCGCCTCAGGCGTTTCAGACTCCTGCGATGGTCGGTCGGAATCGATTCAGCCAACCGAACACGATGTATCTGCAGAATGGAATCACAAGCAGGGCGACCTGGGGCAGAAATTGGGCGACTGGTATGAAATGAAATCCTCCACCGCGCGAGTGTAACTTAAAAGGACGAGAGGCGCTGGTTGCATACGTTCTATCCAACCCAAGTTTATGTTTATCCTCTATGCAACGTTCAAAGTGTAGTGTATTTTTATACCCTTTTTTTATAGGTGTACCTTTTTTTGGTATTAAGTTCGCGGTGGCACGGACGCTGATGCTGCAATCCATACTTCTTCCCTCCCAAAAATTTCGCTTCTGGATGGTCGGCGTCCCTTCAGATAAACGATATTGTTCTGGAGAAAAACCTACTGTCCGGATAAACTTCCTTTTGGCTTACACGTGAGAAGGTGATACAACTCGACACCTGCACAATGGCATCTCCTAGTCCTCCTGTCAGATATACTCCTTTAGACTCCCATCAATGACCCAAAGAGGCAGGCACCAGAGCGGATCCGGTTGACTTTAAGCAGTGTGGAGGCATTCAGTACATACGAAGGGTGGGAACGAGTAAATGTGGCGATGTTGTTCACGGAAATGAAACAGGAGTCGGAGAAGTTAGCATATCGTCCCCTTATCATCGCCAATCTCGACTCTTGGATACCTTAGCCCCCTGTCATTCGGAGAAAGCGTTCCTTGGGGCAACAAAGCGAAATCTATCGCTAGTTGGTGGCTGTAGTACGTGCTGCGAAGTGGAGATGCCAAACCATGTTTGAAGGGCATGAGCCGAAGAAGCCAGGATGCGAAGGAAAAGGTCCTCAAGATACCTGTGTGAGTATGTAGTATGGTTTTTCGGGGCAGAAGATGTGCAATTCAGCACCATTAATTGGAGTGAGAAACTGATGGCAGGAAATTGGTGTAGAGTCGGTAGTTGCCCGACATATGGTACTCTAGGTCTGCGCGAGGTGTGTATGTTACCAGGCTGAGATTGCTGCAAGGGAGCAGGAAGCTCGACGAATGTAATTCTTGCCTGCTTGCGAAATATGAGGTATTAGAGCTAACTGATAGGAGTGTACATTCACTGGTATTAGGAAACTGTTGTCATTACAGGCTAGAAATTGCGCCGTTCGCATTCGCGTTTGGGCCTGCAAGAGGTTGAGGTTGAGGTAAGTGTGGCAACTAGAGCAAATCGTGTTCCATTGAACGTTTTCTGCTAGTAGAAGTCCAATAAGAGATTGCATAGGCTTCGGGCATGCACTCAGCTTACCCAGCTGGTTGTCCTGAAGCGGTTGTTCCTGAAAACTCTGATTGACGGTGCACTTTGCACTCCGATGGTTCAATGATAGGAACGCTTATGGTGGGTTCAGATATTCGGGCATGTACTGGAAAGAATTTATCAGGTGCCTGACTGCTGTGGGTGGTTGGTTCTGGTCCGATGTCGGATTGGAAGCAGTGGCTCCGTCGGGCTCGGGTGGCCTACTACTTAAATCAATTACTAACCCAACCCACATTGCGCACTCTCCGGGGATATTTCGGAGATATCACCTCCTCTGACACTAAACTCCGTGCTCTTTAAATTCCAGGTTACGTGTGGAACGATAGACGGCCGGTGTAGTGGGAATCGAGGCTGGATTAAGTACTCGATACTATGAGATCCTCAAAATTTCCTTAAATTGCTTTGCAAATTTTGGATCTTGAGCGGTCGGGGTCGGTTGGCTATCACCGCTTCCCTCGGGGAAAAAGCAACGCTCTTGTATCGCCCAACTCCAGTGAAAACACTCGCTTTTATAGTGGAAGGCCAACCGGAAGTGCATTAAAGACGCCGAATTTCGCTTGCTCGCAGTACTGAGGGCCGCAGCTCGCAAGCCGTGAAACAGG
>WNFL01299707.1_pt2 | contig 19792 bp, 26 predicted proteins | sample 5400361 | NCBI WGS metagenome assembly WNFL01 (sample SAMN13153351, study PRJNA577476) | soil metagenome | isolation source: 40 cm soil on Douglas fir-dominated hillslope | place: USA:California | collected 2013-09-17
CATAGGACCGTCTGGATTCGGAGGTGTGCTTATTCGGATAAGAGGGGGCATTGGAACGCTATGTTCACAGTGAACCCATCCAGGTGAGGCTCCACGTTGGCCCACATGGAGCTGTGAGTAGGGTAAACTCATCAATTGGAACGGCAGAAGCAGCTCGTCAATCCGACTGACCGCCAATTCGTGGGCTTAGGCCATCGCCGGCGCATCAATACTGGAAAATAGATTCACCAGTTCTAGAGTATCCAGGTCGTGGTGAGGGTGGTACGAAAGAGATTAAGCGATGTTGCTTCCAGGTGGCTTAGCTAACAGTTCACGTATGGCTTCGCCGTTTGGAGCGTTGGAGAATGCGTCCGGTCACCAATCGGTAGACATACACCAGTAAAGCACGGGATGACAATATGCGATAGTTGTTCCAGAGACCCATCAAACCAGACAGAAGTCCAGGCCGTATCATCTATGCGGAGGTAGCCTCGTGCGCCTTATTTACCAAGTCGATAAGCGTACCCGCCTTCAGCTGAAATGTCAGGGTATGCTGGCGTATGGGACCGATGGTAAATGGACGGCGCGATGGTAGAACGGCTCAATGCGGGATGATCCGCAACTATGGAGGTCCACTAGATCGAGGGACCTTGATGAATGGACGAAATGGCTTGCCCTTGCTGCAGTTTATGAATACAGGATGACATGTGGACCATCGGGGGAAGTTGACGAGCCTTCGGTACAAACCTCTACTGGACCATTTATGGGTTTTAGCAGCCAATATTGGAAGACTGGATACCTCCACTACCGGCGGTCCCTCGATGCGAAAGGGTGAGGCGGGGATTTCCGTCCCCAGACTCCAGAGTGGCCGCGTTTTTTAATACAGACAATGGAGGCACAAGCCAAAGGAAATATGTGACAACCGGCACGTCGAACCTCCGTCCTTCGTTGTCCCTGTAGTGCAGGGTTGTCGCCCTGGCCCGGACGCGGACAAAGGAAAGCACAGCAAATGTCGGGCTGGGCAGAAGGGCTGAGTGGTGTGGGGCAAGGCGTTGGAATCGTACTGCGCACGACAACCACGCGCTGGCGCATGACACTAAGAGCGTGAGAATTTGAAATCTTCAATGGGCGAAAGGGTTTCAAGGGAGCGCTTCTGTAACACGTACACCACGGCCGATGGGGAGGCTGGTAGTGGGGGGAATGGCGAGGTGAATGCTAGAATGAATGAAAATCATATGTATATATCCATACTACTAGATCCCCCAGTTTCTGCTTTCCGTTTTCCAATTTAGGCGATCGCGTGGTGCCTGTATCCTCGATAAACAAGGGATTGGAATGCTGGTGGGTGGTGTGTGTCATTGGGCAATCCAATAGTTAGCTGTAAGTTGCTTCCAATCTTGTGAGTATCAGTGTGCGACGAGCCACAATGTGCCCGCACTGCGGTCCTGGTATCTCACTCTTCAAGTGTAGCCAGGGGTCTGTCGACACACCTTCACCCAGTATATTTTGATACATTAAAATGTTTAGAACTGTCTACCTGACATGGGTAATTATTCATGAATTCGCTTGCTACACACGGGTCAACGGGCGCGGCGCTAAGTTGGTGTTGGCACGGTGCTGAGTTCCTGATATAGTTTGTGCTTGCTGGTACGAGAGATCGGCGCTAGTCACTGCCAGTGTGGATTTTCAAGTGGCATTCACAAAGGCTCACCACCGCACCCAGCCATTTATGTTGACGAAGCTTCAATACAACACGCAGGTGACTACTCCATATATCACAGCAGGACTTCTTATCACTTCATGAACTAACCCTAGTACCGAGTCTGCCTCTTCCAGCGTCCGCCATCACCATAGAACGACGGGAGGATATAGGACACTTGTGACCACCACTTGCTGATGCCATTTCAAGGACAAGGGGGTGGTCATAAGTGACTGAGCTCTTTCAACCATACCTCGCAACATGCAGGATGTCTTGTCTTGAAGTGTCATGGAAGTATGGGGGTGACCACAAGCATCAGTAAATCATGTGTTTTATCCCTACAATGCGTGTACATGGAGTATTTGGAGTCATTATTTAGGATGGCCAAGCTGCTGCTTTATGGTAAGCTAAGGTACTCAAGTTTCAACCATAAAAACTATGATGGATTGAAGAAAATGAATGTACTTCGTGACTGTCTACTACATCCCGAGCTCTCGTTTTCCAATGTAAATAAATCTGAGTTTTTTTAGCCCCACTCAAATCCAAACCTTATACTTCTGTCTCTGGGTATATGTCTTGAAACGTCGCACCTGGCGTCCTGATTTTGAACTCATGAATGCTGCAGTATTCCCCATTTTCGTTTTCCTTGCTTAACCACCCGAGTATTTTTTGTAGTCCAAGTGCTAAGATGAATACCTATGCCACGCGTTCTATTGGATGTGTGGCTTTACGGTCGGTTCGGGTTGCTAGTTGTTACTGTCCTGGTTCTTTCTGGGACTCTGGCAACTGCTCTCCGACTTTGGTGCGACTATGGGGGAATTACCGACAACTACTCTAGGTAAGGCTTGATACGCAATTTGCGTTTGTTATCCACCATTATCTCCGCGCTTATATCACCGTAGATGTTCCGCGACCCTCCTGCAACCACCCGCCCGTTTACTCGACGCTGCGACCCGATAGCCCTGTAACCACTCTGACACCTCAGAGGCCATCAGACCGCCGGTCGAACAAGAGCTGCCTTTCCGGTAGTCAGAATTCCAATATCGCCTTGTGGGGTGCCCGGCGAAAGTAGGACATGAGTGCGTTAACGTACCCCGAGGCTCATACCCCATATGGCATCAAATGTATAATATGTGATAGACATAAGGCCGGTTTCCGATAGGCGCAAGGTTGAAGGGGAAGGCTGATAACATTTAATCTATAAGTTGCTTTGTCCTCTCCTTGTTTGTCAAATCTGACAACGGATCAGCGGGCGCATCAAGCGGTGAGAACAAGAATGCATTCGGTAGGATCCTTCTCGATATCACCGGGTAATGCACCTATCTTTATCATATCACCTTGTTTCTAGGGTTTTGCATCAGACGGAGCACCACCCCAGGAAGACAAGGCTATTGCCGGGAACCGCCCACAACTGATCCGTTGTTCGTCCTCAAACGAAATTAATTTCTCCGGAGATTGTGAACGACATCACTTTTATCGGAGCTGCCACTAAAACCATAAAACGTGTAGAAAGCATACGTGTTTGGGCGAGCCAGGATCCACGCCAGGTCCGTAAATATAATATTTTCAGCAGTACTAGTGCAATGTGACTTTCTTTGGTTTCCATTTGGTGCTAGGCCATCTGTTCAATCAGTTGTTGTGTACTCAAACCCGGGCAATTCGGCAATTAACGGAAGATGGACAGCCACGTTTGAGTTGCGGTTGCAGTTAGCAATAAAACAAGGTTTCCACATGAGGATCAAGGCCTCATAAATTCACATTTACCGGGTATTGATTGGAGGGAGTAGGGTGGACTCTGCCGTTTTGGAGAATAGGATTACATTATTCTTGATCACCATGTATATTAGTGCGGCATAGGTCTGTACAAGTGGTACCGCCAAGGATAACCAGAACAGTGTTAAAACATTATGGAGGATCTCATGCAGGCGGCCACGTGGGAAGCATTCACACAAAGGACAGCGACCATAATTATAATTGAGGCGGGATATGCAAAGAATAGCTCCGTCTACCGGGGTGAGAATCAAGCATTACTCAACGAGCCAATTTACAGAGCTGTTACAAATTCGGAGATCAGCGTTTGACCTACAGAGAGTATTTCTTATCCCTCACATATCCCTCACATTCATTCACGCGTGGCACAGCACCCGCCGCAAGGTATGGCGCAACACAGCGTCAATAATAAACTACATAAATATATAACAACCCTAAGCGTATGGAGCGCCGTATACTGACACGCTGAGCCAGCTCAAGCGGTTCAAAAAACAATACAACTATTGCGCACTCGGTCGGTCCCGGCATCGCTCTTGGTGCCGCTTGAGGTTCTGATGAAGCCCCTCGTTGCCGCTAAGGAGTGAGTACGAGGATCGCCGTGATCAATATGGTAGTCATCGAAGCAGCAATCCAGTAGACTCACCACCATTGGCAGCTGGCATGCTTCGGGTATTGATGTTGACGGAGATTTTCTTTCGACGCGAAGCGCATCTGACTACTCAGTCTCAGCATGGTACCTCTCGCCGCTTAAGTGCTAATGTTCCTACCAATTTGAGGCTTTACAATTCCCTCCACCGCCGCATAGAAACGGACGAAGATGCAAATGCTCGCTTCGGATGTGCGTCAGGCCGCGGTCCCACCGTGGAAACGTTTTTCCACAGGGTTGAGTGATGTCTACTGCAGAGGGGACTTGGCACATCCATGTACGCTCTTTGGAATCCGGTGGAGATATGTCCTTCAGCCAGTCCATGAGGATCGGTCGTCTGTTGTGGTCAACTGGTTCCAGTTGATGTGCATGCCTCCATGGGGCCGCTAGTATTGCCTGCCAGCGCTCAATGGGGCTTAATACCACTGAGGTTGCAGGGTTTGGTATGGACCACTCGCTAGATGGCAACGAAGGCGAGCTGGACAGGTCTGACTGAGGTCTCTCGACGACTGGGAGGTTAGAAAGACCTATTCGGAAAATTAGTAGCTGGAAAAAGGTGACATGTGCCACTAATACCCCCCGTGCACTCAAGAGCAACCCGACGGGGAGTGAAGACATACCCAAATCATTTGGCTGCGACGGTAAAGCTTGAAAAGGAGATCCGTGGGCTAGCTCATATACATATGCGTACACTGCATGCTCCTCGTAGTAGAAAACAACCATCTCCTGGATTGCCTTCTCAATTACCCAGACTTTGAAGAGGTCAGAGTGAAGAATTTCTTGGATGAGCTCGTTTAAGGCAAAGTCCATGCCGATATAATGTAATGAGGTGAAATAAATGTGGGCTGCCTGGTTGCTAATCGGTGGGCGTTGGGACTTGCGTTGACGATGAGGTCTCCATCTCCATTTGCCTGTTATATAGCCAAAAATTACTGCATCGGATCCCTTCCTCCACTATGCAGATGTATTGTTATGACCAATCCATATAGGATTGGAGCCTGGCTCCAGCGCTCGGATAGCCGAGAGGAGGTTGATCTCGATGTCCGGCTCCGTGGTTTGTGAAGCTGTGCTTCACACAAGGGACAGAATGTAATGTAGTAGATAAGTTGTACTTAAGGAATGGATATCGGACACGTAGAAATATATGAGGTTCATGCGACCGTGGGGTTCACTTTTATGATACGTACATCTTGACAGTCTTGAAGAAATCACGTACTGCAGATTTGCCCGATGTGCGGTACTCTTCTGTCCATCGCTCGTTAATGTTCGCGAAGGGGGACCGCCACGGAGTAGAGTGGAAACATGATATAATTGGCTCTTTCAGAGCTGCCAAGATACAACACAGAAGGCAGTCCACTCATCCTCACGATTCTTCGTTCACAGCACCGTCTCTTTGACGTTACCGATCGCGAGAGGCCGAGGCCCACCGAGAGCTGCAAGCTTCCCGAGTGAGGGCGCACGACCTAACTTTGTACATATGATCCGCGCTACCTCGGTGGGTTTGAGAGCGAGGCTGGAGAAGCCCGCGAACTAGTACCACGTGGTTAATGCTCAACCTGTATGTACACTTTTAGAGGACGTGGCGCGAAATTCACCATAAGCTCTCTAAATTCCAACATCATTGTTACAAAGTTGGTCATAGGGAGTATTAGTGCAGAGCTGGATAAAAAGTAACCCCAATGAATAACTATAAAAAGGGGAGCCTCCATTTTGTTATGGAAGAGCTTCCACGAACTTCTCGACTTTTTCCTTAATTCATTCCGTCTTGAGAAATGAATCGAGGGAGGAAACTGGCTATTCATTGCTGTGGCGTCCCGCCAGGACTTGGATCTCTAAGCTACACAACCAAATGTATTACCTGGAGAAGACTGGAAGTACCATCCGAGAAGGCACTGACGAGCGGAAAATTCCGGTTTCCGCAAGACGAAGGTGGCGCTAAGTTTTCGGCGAGCAACATCAACTTTGACCGGCGGGCAGGTTCCTGGCTTCCATCACCTTATTCAATTTCGGGCTGCTTCAATCAGGACAATGTGAGAGTGATCAACTATTTTGTTTTCTCTATCGCGAGCACTGCTAACAAAGCAGACCGGAGACCCGCTTAAAGTCGCCGGTACATGGTCTGGACGCTGGGTACATGATAGAGCATTCCGAACATCTGCCAATAAGGCGGTGTTGTTTCAGAAAGCATGCCAAAGCCGCATTAATGACATGCGGCGCGACGGTTGGCGGCGTTTTTCTGCAGGGACGGCTGGATCACTCAAGTGCCATGTGCAATGTACCAGGAGAAGGGATGGTGAGCGTAAAACCATGTGATGCTATGGCGAAATGGGCCTGTGGGCATATGGCGGCGAAGGAGGCGAGCTAGGCGAAGACCTTGCGCAGACGCGTCAGAAGAAAGGGCACATGGATAACACTCCTTACGCGTGTACCTATGGATACGAGGTTGTTGGCGCACAACATGAGTTGTACAAGACAGAGGGGCGTGATGGGTGAGGGATTTGGACGTAAGTTGTGAACAACAACCACTCAAACTTCGTGTCAGTTGCCCAGGATTCTTTCTTGGTTCTTGTCGGCGTGTTTGTGATGACTCTGTTGTTGTCCATGGCCGTCAACGGGGCCTCTAGTAGAGGTGCCAATACACCAGCTCGAAGATGTTTCCGCGGTGTCAGGCCCACCCCCTTCGGACGAGTTGGAATCTTAGAGTGCGTGCGCAACCATTTATCCGTGTATCACAACTGGAAAATGGCTCTCGATCATATGTATCCTTCTATGAACCTTAGGTTCTCCCAGGGCTCACTTCTCCTTGACCTTTCCCCTCTTATCGGAGCGGAGTAAGGTTCATCTAGGCCTTATTCGGGTCCACCTGTCGAACCGTCCCGACTCGGGACTCCAACTAGATCGAGCCATGTGTCAGGGTTCTATGGGATAAGTCTCGTAGCATACGATATGGGGGGAATTATATGCCCTCTCATGCACTTTACAGTGAGTGCGCAACATTATAGAGCATGGAAGGGGCGGCAAAGTCGCAGGGACGTGTTGGATCAACGCCTGATCAGATAGAAAGGGAGAGTGCCATGCACACATGCGCAAGGAAACACCCAACGATCGCCTCTCAGATGGAACGACGAAGAGTGAGTGGAATGGGTTAACGGCGGAAAGCCGGTGGTGTGTTAGGCTTGGTCAGTGTACCTATGAGCCAAAAGATCTACTATAAATGTGGCTATTATCTAAGTTGGATTATCTGGTTCCAAGTGACACTCAAGACATGAATGTGGATGGGTTAAATGAATGGAATTCTCATTTGTTTAGGAAATGCTCTGCGTTCCAAGCGAGGGTCAAGAATACAAAGCGACGATCGAAACTGGTTTTCTACGAATAATTGAGCGTACAAATTCGGAGATTACAAGGAATGCAGTCAGGGGCTTGCAGTCACTATTGAACTGATAGTTTGGTTGAATACCGATTCCTCCCGTGTGACACATCGCCGGCCACTCGCTCTCCAGAAGGATAGATAGAGTTGTCTTCCTCAACCACCGTTGTGATTTACACCGAGTTAGCTATCATGACAACCCGCTAAGGGTGTGTTCTCCATCTTCCATGCCCCGGAGGATTGGCGATCCCCTAGGGTTACATTCGAGTTCCATGTTGCATCTGGTGCACATGCAACCGTGCACTCTTCAACGGGATTCATGATCTTGTAACCGCAATAAGGCTGTGACGAGGTTGAGGCGACTGGAGGCCCATGCGCAACCCCCCCGCTTCGATGTTATGAGGACGATAGCCACACAACCTATGGAGAGCTGCGAACACCGAGTTATGCAATTCAACCACGCTCTTGCTTACTCCACTTACAAACTGAACAGTGTGAGGCGGATCAATCATAGATCCGGAGGTAGATCCGGAGGAGCGGAGCATGGCTCGGGCGCGGGCGCCGATTGTTCCGCCCTAACTTTGCGGAGTGCAGCGCCGAGAGTCCCAAACAGGCCCATGCATGTCCGTACTGGCCGAGGTGGTTCACTTTGACAGGCAATAACCGAGTGCTCGCTTCCGAATTGCTTGGATCTGTATCGAAGAACTAGAAGGCGAGTGTTGATCTTATGAGCATGCAAAAGGGTTCCCAGACAAATTCCTTGGAAGCACGTCAGTCGTACAAACATTCACATTAATTGTTGGACACAAAAGAGTTCAACAGAGACATTTTCAGTGGAAGTGAACCGGGTGGCTAAGTCGAGCCCGGTAGAGATACCCAGAAGGCTTATTTCACAACCGAGGCTAAGTCTAAGCCCCTCGGTCGAAACAGCTGAGACACTGAGCGAGTGTGCCTTGCCCTACACCTAGTAAGGCGTCAGGATGGGACAGACCTGTACAAGGAGGAAGTTATCAAGTAAACACAATGGGTACATTGGGAAGGTGTTACCTAGTGCAGAGTCGTTCCCGTCAGTGCAGTCGAGGTGGGAAACACCTACACATGACGGTGATCACAGTAAACTTTGGCTGTTTGAAGGATAGTAGCGAGTTTAGGTTCAATTTCCCCAAATGAGTAACCGTCTAAGCACCTACAGCATCGCGACCAGCATGAACATTTGAAAAAGTGACAGAGTATCGCTCCCTTTTCCTGAAATTGTCAATTATACATGATCAACAGTACAAAAAAATTAGAGATTCAACGTCACGCGTTATCGGTGACAGCGGCATTACTTTAATGTGGCGGGACTTGGCATATTCACATATCCAGCTGTCCCCCTGGTAGAATCACCTTTGGGGCATTGATAAGGTCCATATCAGGACCAAGGGGTGTCTTGGATCATGTTACTGGGGCGGGCAACAAAAAAAACCGGGACAGACTAAAAAAGAAAACACATTACAGTACCATTTTGGCGTCATAGAACAACATATTAGAATTTCCGTGCAGCCGAGCGCACGACGACAGAATTGTGTGTGTTGGGCTTGCTACAAAGAACACAATCTACAGGGCCTTATATAGCTAAGGTGGCCGTGGTGACGCCAGCCTCAAGATCCCGCGTCTCGATCACCAGAGCGCTGAGGGTCGCACACCACTGCACCCTGACGAGTAACAGAGAGCCGTGGATGCCTGAAAACACGCGCGATGCACCATTCGAGGCCCTGGACCTGCCATGGCGAAGGTCCGCGCTTTGTCCGGGGAAGTTGCGGAGCAACGAGTAATCCATAAAGTGTAAAATACCACACAATAGTGTCCAGACACGTGGGTTTTGCGTCTGCATAAGTGGCCGACGTGCTTGAAGTTTGTGGCAGCCCTGACAAATCCAACTTCACAACCGACTAATGCAACACGGGAAATGCCATTTGTCATCACCGTCATGAAGTCAATAGATCAATCGTAACTTCGCACTAATCACCCGCGGACAAGAGTCAGGCAGCTCGGTGACAGCGGTGGCCTGATGGCCGGACAGCGAGGCTGGGGACGGCTGTTGAGTGCTACCAATTCCCGACAACCGCCAGTCCTTTTAAATCATAGGAATTCGTCTCTCTCCTGCTTCAACTCCCTGACTGCGCACCTACAATGGACTTTCTTGAAGCACGCTCCTCAAAATATGCGTGGCCATTTGTTGCTCTCGGACTCGGTACGGTTCTCACAGTGGGCGGGACCATTTACTCGGAGTATGCGACACGACGTGCCTTCAGAAAGTATACTGCAGTGGACGACCTCTCCGCCCTTGGGCGAGAACGCAAAGCAACAAAGTTGAAGGGGACGGTCGTTATCGCGGGGGGCAGGTATATCGACCCGACCACCAGTAAATCCAAGAGGAGAGACTGACGAAATGTTTTACGACTAGTCTCGCAGGGCTATACACCGCACTTGCGTGCGTTCCGCAATTTGAAGACGTTGTAGTCATCGAGCCTGACGACGGCGCGACGGAAGAATGTGTAGTCGAGACACGAGAAGGAACCCACGGACTCAAGACGCATATAACTGCGCGAAAACGTATCATGCAATTCCTCGGGCTGCATAGTGTGTCCGTCCTCTGATTGCCGAGCCTTTACCCACACGCCGTTTAACTGCAGTATACCAACCATTTCTGCTACTGGCATTGAAGCGTTGGTTTCCCGATTTCGAGACCCATGTCCTCGCGTTGGGGGGCACGATCAAACCCTTTGAAGTCGGTGATTGCTTCTCTGGACTCGTGGTCGGTGATCCTGCCGCCATTCAACCAGACGCACGGTGCCTCCCCAAGCACCCTAATATCCCAAGGAATGGTCAAGTGCCCCATACATTCTACTTGATGAGGGTACTCTTCGAGCCACTCCTGAGGAGATTAGTAAGGGGACGGTACCCAAGTATTAAGTACCTGAGAGGGACTGTTACTGGCATTGTGCTGGATACCGACAAGAGGAAAGTCACGGGAGTCGACTACATAAACGAGAACGGGGAGAGATCGAATCTCAGGTGTGCATTGTTTGTCGATTGCACTGGAGCGACAAGGTTGGGTGTAAAGTGGCTACAACGGGCTGGTCTACGGCCGCCGAAGGTTATCACGTATAATCCGCAAGTGAGGTACGCGTTCAGTGAGCACTTTCAGTTTACCTGGCAAAGCTGAGGCCCTTTACTGATGATTTGAGTAGTCTATCTACCGGTTCTACCCTCAGTTAGGGATAGACTCCCAATTCCTGGTGGAGTGGATGACTGTTGGCCATTCTTTTACGCAAATATCCCGCAATCGAGGTACGACTGGCGCATTGTCTATGGACTCAAGGTCGAGGGTGATACCAGTGAGCTTGCAAATGCATCTGATACTTGGCCGCGTTCACTAAATTTCTCTGTTCATAGTGGTCATTGGTTTTGGGGGGTGGGGTATTTCAGCTGAGGCACTGCCACGTACTCCAGAAGAAATCAAGGCTGCAGTGAATGACATCAAGCAAGCACCCGGAGAATCAGTCCCCAAGTGGTACAACGAATTCCTCGACTTAATGTTCGAGAATGACAACTGGAAAAATGCCGTTTATGATGAATTTGTCGCTCGTAGGTCTACCTTGGCGCGACTGAGACGCTAAATGACATGCTAAGCACCATTACAGCTAAGAGTGCCCTCGTCGAATATCACAAGTATGAGGCCCTTCCAGACAACTTCCTAGCAATTGGGGACTCCGCGTCCGTGACAAATCCGGTGTACGGATTGGGAATCACCAAAGCTGGTGTGATGGCAGTCACCCTCGCTGGTATGCTCGACCGGGTAGAAGGGACGGAGATCCCGCGCGGCTTTGCCAAGGAATATTTCGCCTCTAACGAGTTGAGAACTTCATGGACCTGGTTTGTGTCGTTCTCATACAGGATTCTATTCCTATGCTAACTATTTACGTTCAGGGAGTCGACTCGAGGCATGGGTATGTTGAAATGTTTTTCATAGGATGACGAGCGCTAACTGAGCCACACACCTCAGACTACGGGTACACCGCGACCATTCCGTGCGAAGGGGAGACGCTTGACAAATTCAAATTCCGGAGAGCACTTGGTTGGAGACTGATCAAAGTCTGCTCGATGGTTCGTATCCCGTCGAATTGTCCTGGCTATATTTAGTACCTAACAAGGCGTTGCACCCAGGACCCGGAAGCTGGCGCGAGACTGGTCTACGGACGTATGTGGCTCTGGCCGGCATCGATCAGAGTATCCACCTGGACCTTGTTCAAGGCTTTATGGTACTGGTTTACCGTGGAGTAGAGCGGAGGCAGGTTAGACCCATGTCAGACTTCACAAACCAATCTCGATTCTGGAACTTGCCTCTCATTTTTCTTGTGGTGATCCGCAACGGCCTTTCTGGCACATACACAAAGGCGAGATTACGATGAGACATCCACAGGGCATATGATGGCCTGATGATTTCATGGAACATTTAAGCTTGAATTGACTGATGAATACCAAGAACATAGGCGCGCAGGACAGCATTGTATTATGGAGCGTTCAATTTGCCATATGGCCAGACAGGATACAGTGCAGATGAACTATGACGATGTATCCAATCGGGCGAAGGGGGGAGGGGAGTAGTCGAAAGTAGTCGACTCCGCTACGAAGGACTACGAAAGGTGGATGAACACCTCGAATCCCGGGCAGTTTACCTTGTCGCCTCAAGGGTGTTCGCTGAGTACAGCACCGGGAATTCCGTACGATGAACGTGTAAGTCTCTACGGTCAACTTCGCCCGTCCATACCGAGACCGAGACCTCGCTCTTTCAACTGCCTCAATGGTGGGTAAAACCAGAGGCTAAATTTGATTGTATGAGCATGTACGAGAATTCCCGAACAAATGTTTGGAGGTACACCAGGTGTGTCTGAACACAACTTCATACAAACTTATTGGACAGAAAGCACAAACTAGACACTCCGAGCGGATGTGAGCCGGATGGGTATGAAAAACCCAGTAAAGATACCGTACTGTGACAAGGTGTTTGGTTCACAATCAAGGCTAGTGAGTACCTAAACACCTCGTTCGTAAAAGACACACTGAGCGAGTGTCTCTTGCATCAAGCCCTCGCGAGATGTCAGAATGTCATAGATCTGTGCAAGGAGAATGCCATTAAGCAGATTTTATAAGTCAATTGGGAAGGCGCTACCTCTTGCGGAGGATCGAGACCCATATCTTTCGCTCGTTCCCATCTCTCCAAGCGAGAAACACCCACACACGGACCGTACTCACAGCTAAGGTCGAATGTTCGAAGAATGGTGACAAATTTCGTTTCATTTCCCCCATGGACTGAATGAGGATTAAGCCGTAGCTTAGCGTGTCAAGTTTCACTGATTGCTCACTGATTGGGAGATTATTCTGCTGCGCCTTGGACTTGCCATATAGCTTCGAATATTTCTTGTCCTTCGAATCCAACGGCCGTGGTTCTATTGGCGTCAAAGGCGGCTATCAAGAGCGATATCAACCAAGATATATATATGGGAGGGAAGTGGTGTATCTCACACTTTCAAAACTTGGCTCCGTGCCTTCTGGTTCAGATACTTCCTCCAACTCGTGCTCATCGGTTTCAATGCTGCTCACGTCGCTCACTCTGGTGGCCCTTTTCCTGCTTTCATTGAGCTTTGTAGTCGCCTTTGATGCGGCAGCCGTAACTAGGGTTGGCTTGGAAGGCTTCAAGCTGGCGCTCGCGTTCTTGCGAACATTTTTGAAATTCAGACGCGTTTGCTGTTTTCCGACAGCGGCTCTTTTGTTCGCAGTAGGGGCCATACACTCAAGAGTGGCAAACTGGTGTCGGTGGGTTGGGACAACAAATGATGGTCTTTGTGCACCACCCATCGCTCTGATGTGTCTCAATAATCAGTTGCGTCTGGCAATGGAGGGGATCATGCGAGGTCAGGTTTGACTTTAAGTCACGGGGATAGCAGTACTGTCACGAAAATACCAGCAAATATCCAGTGGGCATGTTGGTGGCGACGCTGGGGACGTTTACAATAATTGGTGCAATTAACAAAAGGGCTGAAATAGTTTTATACCTCCAGTGTAAACGATAATAAGAGCACGACCGCACGCAAAACGGAAAAGGTCAGATTGGGAAGGGATTAGGATCATATCTGGGGCAGCACCAGGCAATGAACATGTGGGAATGAGTGACCAGAGTAATATCCAGCAACGGAAACGGATCCAGTTGATTCCTGCTCAACGAATTCGCAGCCGATACTTGGACCAGGTCGGCATGAGAAACCGGGTGGGAGAGAAACTGGTCTTGAAGGCATAGACAGTAAAAGTACGCAATATTGCGAAGTAGCTTCATCGCAAGTTCCCAGTCGGAACTCCAATCAAAGCAAACTCGCAGCGAGCACAGCTTGAAGAATCGCAGTACCATCATCACCTCCAGATATATTGGCTCCAGCGGAGCATTCACTACCACTCCCAATGCTGGAAAAACCATCTCTGAACTCTGATCCGGCGGGTGAGCGGGACGAATGGAGAGCCCTTGCGACGGCGTCCCGGTGCGCACTCGAGAAGTTGAGAAACGGCATTCCAAAGGGATTAAAGGGTGAACGGAGGTATGCCAACGAAATTGGTGGAGCGTGGGCGTCATAACAGGGCGAGCGGATGACTGGACTCTGTTCGGCCATCGAGACGGTCAGAATGTGTAACCTGAACAATGAAGGGTTTTATATACCTCCACTAGATTGACGGATGGATCACTCGCAACAGACTCGTTGCTACTCTCGCTCTCTGCATCGTGGGTGCTCCCTGGTATATCATGCGCTTGGAGCATCATAAGTCCCGCGTCGAGCATGAGAAAGCAGGCTGTAAGTACTGCCACTCCATCTACGGGAATCATCAATTATCGGACACACAAATGGAATGGTTAGAGCGAAGGAGTTTGAATGGGATACATACCAATGAGCTTAGCAGCGGTGACACCGACGGAAGATGACAACAGGTTGAGCAAAGGATGCCAGAGGCCGGTCTTTTCCAAAGATGTACGGATGAACAGCGCAGTGCCACCAAGAGCGAACCGAACCCGGGCGCGAAACTTTCTGCTATTATTGAGACACATGACAGAGGTGACCTCGGTTGCTGTAGGTCGCGTGCGGGCGTATCGAGCAAAGGGGCGTTGGAGGATTCGGGGGCGGGGCTTGACTTGGGTCACAGAAGGTCGGGCAGTCGTCGAAAGGAGTTTATATACTCTGGACATATCAAATGGCCAATGGCAAGATTGGTAAATTTCCCTGGCGCAGTGGTGGAGGAAGAAGGCGAAATGGTCAAGGTTTGTGGCTGGCCGGATAAAGAACCAACTGGACGTATGGCAAAACCGGATGTCTACAACAGTAAAAATACATACACAGAATGGTCCATATGTGAACTGGAACCAAATAATTAGTAGCGCATACGCGACTCTTCGGTTGGCCTCGAGCAACTCACTCTCCATATCCTAGATACGCAAATCAAAGTAAAATCGGCCAGTCACATAACTCTCCCAACTCCACCACAGACTCTACACCGTTCTCGATCGAAAATGAACACGATGACTTCCCCAGTCCCGTTGCATTTCCAGCACACTCGTCCTCCAATCCTTGGATCGCCGGGCCGAACGACCACGGTATTTCTCGACGATCTCCTCGTATGTTGCGGGATCGGAACGACTGCAGGCGCATTCGTCCTCACCTGATTGCCCCTCAAGGAGCTCACAGTGGAGGGCGTCCGCGAGTGTGTAGGGGACGGAGAGGGAGCCAGGGGAGAGGGCTCTAGTATAGGAAGTGGGTCCGAGACGGGTCGTTGGTAGTTTGTCCCTCCTGTTCCGTTTACGTTTCCCTCCCAGTCGGCGTTGACCAAAGACCCCTCGTAGCGTCGCGAATAGCGACTCCAGCACTTTCTACACGGTCTTAGTGGATCACCCGGCACGAGCGCAGATGGTGTTCCCCGGAAAGCTAAGCCTCGTAATGGTCTGTAACCTCGGTTGTGGCCTGCAGTCGAAGCAAATGTCGTTATAACGGGTTCGTAGAAGCAAGCGTAGGAAAAGGACGTACATTTGGGACATTCAAAACCTAATGGGTAGACGAGTACCCGTCCGTCATAGAGCAGCGGGCGACCAGAAGTTGGGAGAGCTGTCGGTCTTGGATCGGTCAGCTGTGCCATCGGCTGTTGGATTTCCGGGATAGTCGCATATGTCGGCGGGCTAGATCGCTGGGTTTGAGGCGACGAAGGGTGAACTGGCGGTGGGGGGACATGAGGCGTACTCATGGGCGTACTACGCTGACCAGGGTACTGAGCCCACCTCGCCCTCGATGTTCCTACAGGTGACGTGCCGGTAGGCGGTCTGGGGAAGTATGATCCGCCTGTCGGTTGTGGCGGAATAGGTGTTCCGGTCAGCTGTGATTGTAGCGGTCCCGCTGCTCTACTTCTCGGGCTATCCAAGAAGCTAGGACGGTGTTGCGGCTGTCCAGGTGAGTTCCTCACTCCAGCCGTCAAGAGCTCAATCAACAACCCACTGAGGCCCATATGGCCCATTCCGCCCCTCCCACGACTTCCATATCCCCAATGTTGTTGTCGGTTTGTACCATGAATCCCCGGCAGGTTCCCCATCTGCCCGCGCCTTCGTAGGCTTTCTTCAAGTGCAGCGGTATCATCGCGTAGGTACGGCCGTACAGGACCAATATCGACCGTCCGCTCACCGTGGCGTGTATCCGGTCCGGGAGTGTACGCAGGCGGGAGGGGCGCATGGTTTCGCTGCTGTTGGAACGGAGGCGGCGCCCTCGGCCAGCTCGAGGAGGGGAGGGAGACGAGACGCGGGAACTTGTACGGCGTGAAGGAAGCGGGGGAGGTGTTTGCGAGCGTGGTAGTGGAGAAGAAGCTGGTGGTGGAGAGAGAGTGCGGCGGGGTGTTGGAGTGTAAGTGTGAGTGTAAGTGTGGGTTGGTGGTGGACCATTAGGCGGGGTGAAGATGCGTGACAAGGATTGCGGTGGTGATATACTTGACGAGGATGGCGAGGATGGCGAGGACGGCGAGACAGTACGGGTGGTACTGGCTGCACTGGCTGCCGCGCTGGTGATCGGTGCGGCCAAACTCGCCGCCGAGTTGAGTGTGCCTAATCGTCGGGGTGGAAGTGAAGGTAGACCCTCCTCTACTGTTGGGCTAGGGCCAGGTGTCGACGTGCGTGGCCCCTCATGAGCACTCGGTGTCGCTATCATTGGGACCGGCGAACGTTCTCCAATATTGCTTGGCCCATTCTCGACAATAGACCCCGATATAGAGGTATCTTGTGCAGCTACATCCTCGTCCCGTGGAACGAGTCGACTCCGAAAGGGATTCGTCGAGCTCAAGGGTGGTCTAGATCCAGTCGCCAGCGGTGTTATCGATCCATTCGTCTGAGGCATTCAGGTTGTTGGTACACGAAACGAATATATGCTCGCTTTTGGTGCAGGAGTATGGGTAAGTATGGGTATGATGCAAGGGTGGAGGCAGGCGAGTCAGCTTAGCTGATCTGTTTGTTTGTTTGTAGTGTGTTACAAGTCTCCGCCTCGATTCCGAGAAAGTGTGAGCAAGTAGCTGTGTAAAGCAGTGTGAAGAGTGCTACAACTTTTATCCAACACTCTCAGAAACTATCTCAGACTTTGGCATACCGGGTTCTTGACGTTCGCGCAGCAGAACGCCGAACCGCAGCCAAGGGGCAACTTACGGAAAACCCCTGGAACCCGCTCATAGAATAGTGTACACCCGTTTTCTGTCTCCTCTGAGTTTGAATCTCATCCAGAAACTTGGAGAGTTACCGTCACCCTCCCAACCTGGGCAGCAGCATGCCACTGGATGCAATCCATCGATGCAAGAACCAATAGCAAGTGAATACAAGCGATCATCACAAACCTTAAGAAGAAAGCTCACTCGCCTGATTTCCCTCGCATTTCAATTGGAAGCGACAAGCTGCCACATGGTGCCAACGGTGTGCCTGTGCGTTCGTGCGTTCAATCAAACTTGCTGTGGGCCACTATTTGAAAGAACCTTTCACTGCCATACCCAAATTAATGGTACAATACTCTTACCAGCAGCTTCACACTTAGGTGAAACAAACCAGCTTCCCATTTTTGATGCGTGGACACGCATGCCACACCGCACGGCCGCAGCCTTTCTTGGTCCGCGAAGGCCGGGGGTTGCTGCGTTTCCTCATTTGAATGTACAGCAGGGCCGCCTCAGCCCACCAAGCTCAATAGAGTTTGATCGCCTTAATTTCGGTGAAATATATATGTTAAAAATTAAACACAATTATTTGTCCGGATTGAAGATATGAATACCCCCAAGCCTTTATATCGGACCAAATGGGCCGGGTTCCTTGAATTGGAATTTGCGACCAACGATCTGACCCTCTGGTGGTGGATTCGCTGGGTCAAAACAGTACTTTTGGAAGCACTTCGAGCAAATGTCCGATCGGGGGGTAATTGGATAGGCCTTAAGCCGAGTACGATCCACAGCAGCGCATTGGAGGCAAGTCGCGAAACCATCATCGGCACCGAGCTGACCCTCCAAGAAACCACTGAAACCCGAGCTTTGCCCCTGGTCGAGAATCAGGGAAGTGTGCCCGGGCTGGAACTGAGTCCTTTCCGTTTCAAAACTGAATGAATCATGAGTGAATGTTTATCGAGGACGCCTAAGACGGCCTACTTGGTAACAGGGTCACTGCCATCGACCGGAGGAGCGTTGGGAATGTAGACCAAAAGAGGGAACTCTGCCTGATACTCCTTGGGGTCACAGCCGAAGAATGTAGGTCGTCGATTGAGCCCAAGACGGCCAAAGTCGGCTCGGATACTGGGAATCGGCGGGAATTCTTGGACGACAGAGGCGGTAACTTGCTGGGTACGATTACGAGCCACATAAAGGGAGAAACCCCTGAGAGTGTACGGTCGATAATATGACATGAGAGTCGGTCAAAAAATGGAACTTACTGAGGCCAATGGTCTGCGTCATCGGAACTTGCATCGACGGCGACAATAACGTCGAGTTGTCGGAGTTTGACAAGCAAAGGAGCAAGAGGCACAACTTCTCCGGCATCACCACCATCAACAAGTTCGAGGATTGTTGACTCGGAATCCTGATAAACGTCCGGGTTGACGCCTTGGAAAGGCTGAGATGCAAATTGAGTGCACACTCAGTTAGGGTCAGGATGGGTACGCACATTCGGGTAGTTGGCAACGTCGCCAGCATGGATCGGTACTAATGCCGACAACTGCTGGAGGATTGCAGCTAAAAACTGGGTGATCTGGCCGGGTAGCTAGAAAGACGATTCAGTGTCAAACGTAAATGGATTGAAGCCCAAATACGGACGTGGAACAAGCTACTACTTGTGCCGAATATGAAAGATGTTTGGTCGAATTCGGTCACGCAAGCAGAAGCGTTGGCAGGCCTCCCGTTGATCAAGTGACTACCAATGAACTTGATATCGACGAATGAGGACAAATCGGGATCATAGCTGCCGAATTCCCAAGGTGTGAACTCAAATTGAGTCGAGTTCAAGGCAGCTTGTGGCCCCCCGCGAGTCACAGGAGTTCGTGCGGCGGCCCCAACGATTGGTAGAGGGAACTCGCGCTTCTGGAAGGTTGGGATATTTATCATATTGGACCAAATGATGCCTGCACCGTGAGAAGTGTCGTTGGCGAAGAAGTTTTCCTTTGTGGTGATCGTATCCATCGAGTTGGGATCTCCAAGGCCAGACAAAAAGTGATAAGCCAATCCGCCTGAAAAAATGTCCGTCAACGAAATGTCGATCCCAGTCTGGCCCTTGTCGATAACGCTCCCGATAACATTCCTGTGGAGAGTTCAATAAACCTGATATAGAAAATTGCAAACAAAGACGTACCCGAAGTAGAGCGCGTTTTGTGGGTCCGCGGGATCGGGGCCGTTGGGGAGAAGCAAGTCCCTTTCCAGGAGCCAGCCATTAAGAGAACCACCTTTGTCGGTATCGCCCAATGCAAGATCATGCAGGTCCGGAAAGTTATTGAAGAGCATTGAGGAGATGAGCCAGCTTCCGCCACTGAGGCCTGTCAGGTAACTGGACACCTGTAGGAGTCCACCTGTGCCCTTCGTTTTGACAGTCGTGTTGCGTGCATCAAGAGCAGAAAGTATCCCAGCACCGGTTTGTGCCGCGCTGCAATTGAGCCGGTCAGTCTTTGCCCGGCCTAACCCACACCAATGGAAACGGACCGGTAGCCGCCACCGCTCATAGCGATGCCAATGACAGGGAGACCGGATGGATCAGAGGCGG
>WNFL01166008.1_pt1 | contig 19789 bp, 17 predicted proteins | sample 5400361 | NCBI WGS metagenome assembly WNFL01 (sample SAMN13153351, study PRJNA577476) | soil metagenome | isolation source: 40 cm soil on Douglas fir-dominated hillslope | place: USA:California | collected 2013-09-17
CCGTGGCATTCTCAGCGCTGCTCCTTTCCCCTCGCCGCGTGCGGCATCCCGAAACGATGATGGGGGTGATCGATCACACGATCCCGACGCGCGACCGAGGTCTCGTGCCGCCGAGCCCTCAGGCGCAGGCCACGATGGAAGCGTTCCATCGGGACACCTCGGAATACGGCATCACGATCTTTGACGAGGTTGATCCGCGCCAGGGCATCGTCCACGTCGTTGGGCCCGAACAGGGCTACAGCATGCCGGGCACGGTCATTGTTTGCGGCGACAGCCACACCTCGACCAATGGTGCGTTTGGCGCCTTTGCGTTCGGCATCGGGACCTCCGAGGTCGAGCACGTATTCGCCACCCGAACACTGTGGCGCCACAAGCCGGCCAACATGCTCGTGCGAGTGGACGGCCGCCTCCCCGATGGTGTCTGAGCGAAGGACCTGGCGCTGGCCAATTGGCACACCTTGCCCAGCGACGAAGGCGCAACGTATGACCGGGTCGTAGAGATCGACGCGTACGCGCTGCGACCGATGGTCACCTGGGGAACGACGCCTCAGGACAGCGTCGCACTTGATGGTGTGGTGCCCGACCCGGTCCAGGAGCCGGACCCTGCGCGCCGGGCCGCCATGCAGCGCGCCCTCGAATACATGGGCCTCAAGGCGGGCATGGCCGTCGCGGATATCCGAGTCGATCACGTATTCATCGGGTCCTGCACCAACGGGCGACTGGAAGACCTGCGAACAGCCGCGTCGCTCGTACAGGGCAGGCACGTGGCCGACGGCGTGACGGCGATCGTCGTGCCCGGGTCGGGCCTGGTGAAGGCACACGCGGAAGCCGAAGGCTTGGCCGACATATTTCGCGAGGCCGGCTTCGAATGGCGAGCGCCGGGCTGCTCCTTGTGCCTGGCAATGAACGGCGATGTCCTTGGCCCCGGGCAGCGCTGCGCTTCGACGTCCAATCGGAACTTCGAGGGGCGGCAGGGACGCGATGCACGTACTCATCTGGTGAGTCCAGCCACCGCAGCCGCCGCGGCGCTGACCGGACGACTTGCCTACCCGCTTGCGGAGCAGGAAGGCGCGCGATGAAGCCGTTCACCGTTGTCGCAGGTAGCGTCATTCCCATGGCCGAAGACAATATCGATACGGATCAACTTTGTCCGAAGCAGCACCTTCTGCGCCTTGAGAAGACGGGTTTCGATCGAGCTCTCTTTTCCGACAGGCGCTTCGACGCGAACGGCGTCGAACGGCCGGACTTCATCCTCAATCGTCTGCCATGGCGCGACGGCTCGATCCTGATAGCCGGTGACAACTTCGGTTGCGGATCGAGCCGCGAGCACGCTGTCTGGGCACTCGTGCAGTGGGGCATCCGTAGCGTCATCGCTCCCAGCTTCGGCGACATCTTCTTCCAGAACAGCGTCAACAGCGGCCTGCTGGCGATTCGTCTGCCGAAGGAGACGGTGAACGCCCTTGTCCACGAGGCCGAGAGCGAGCCCGGCGCGAGTTGGACGATCGATCTGCCCGCGCAAGTCATCCTGCCGCCACGAGGCGAAAGGGTGGTGTTCGAGATCGACCCCACGCGCAAGGAGCGCCTGCTCCTCGGTCTCGACGAAATAGCGCTCACGCTTCGTCACCAGCGAGAAATCGATGAGTTCGAAGCGCGCCAGCGTCGAGAGGCGCCATGGCTGTGGCGCGCGATGTGACTTTGAGATTCCCATCCCATCTTTCCGAGGAGAAATACTTGCCAACCCGACGACTGCTTCTTCTGCCCGGCGACGGCGTGGGACCAGAAATTTTCGCGGCTCTCGAACCCGTCATCGCATGGGTGAAGTCCTCGATGAGTCTGGAGGTGAGCCAAGCGCAATGCGGCTACGGCGCCTGGCTTGCAGAGAAGGAAACTCTTGCGCGCCGGGTACTTGCGCAGGCTCTGGCATCGGACGCCGTTCTCTTCGGTGCCGAGGACAACGAAGCCTTTTCCACCCTGCCCCCGTCCCAGCGGCCCGCATCGGCACTGCTCGAACTGCGACAGAAGATGGGCGTCTTCGCGAACCTGCGTCCGATTCGCATCGCGCGCGGCCTCGTGAACGGTTCGCCGCTCAAACCCGAGGTTGTCGAGGGCTCCGATCTGGTCATCGTTCGTGAATTGCTCAGTGGACTCTATTTCGGCACACCGCGCGGCGTGGAGACATTGACCGACGGACGCCGCCGTGCCGTCGATAGCCTCGTCTATTTCTCCGACGAGATCGAGCGCGTCGCTCGTGCGGCCTTCGATCTCGCGCGCACACGGCGCTCGAAGGTCTGCTCCGTGGACAAAGGCAACGTGCTGGCCACCGGCGCGCTGTGGCGCGACGTGGTCACAACCGTGGGTCGCTCCGAGTATCCGGATGTCGAGCTCAGTCACATGTACGTGGACAACTGCGCCATGCAACTCGTGCGCCGGCCCACGCAGTTCGACGTCATCGTGACGGAGAACACCTTCGGCGACATTCTCTCGGATTGCGCCGCGATGATTTCAGGTTCGCTCGGCATGCTGCCGTCAGCGTCCCTCTCGGCGCCGGACTCATCCGGCAGGCGGCGCGGTCTGTACGAGCCGGTCCACGGGTCCGCTCCGGACATCGCGGGCAAGAACGTCGCCAATCCCATCGGCACCGCAAGCAGCCTCGCGCTTGCCCTCGAGCACTCGCTGCATGCGCCCGAGCTCGCGTCTCATTTGAATGCCGCGATTGACGACGTGCTCGACGCAGGCATACGCACCCGTGACCTCGGCGGCGACGGCAGCACGGGCACGCGGGAGATGGTTCGCGCGATCGTGGACAGGTTGCCGCTGGCGCAGCCTGCTTGACGCCACGAACCCTCGAAGAGACAGGAGACAGGATATGCGCGCTCGCTCGTTCACCGCACTGCTCGCCTTGTGCACAGCACTTGGGACCATGGCTGCCCATGCACAGCCTTACCCGAGCCGCCCCATCACGATGATCGTGCCCAGTGGCCCGGCGGGAGCCGTTGACAGCGTTGCCCGGGTCTTTGCCCAATACCTCGGCCAACAGATCGGCCAGACGATCGTGGTCGATAACCGGGCTGGTGCCGGCGGCAACATCGGAACGGACGCCGCCGCCAAGGCACCCCACGACGGATACACGCTGCTCATGGCCGCCAGCAGCGCACAGACCATCAATCCTGTTCTCTACAGCAAGGTCCCCTTCGATCCCATCAAGGACTTCGAGCCCATCAGCGTGATCGCCACCGCACCCTATGCGCTGGTCGTGAACCCGAAGGTGCCGGCAAACACGGTGGGCGAGCTCGTCGAGCTCGCAAAGAAGCAGCCGCTCTTCTACGGCTCGGCTGGCAATGGCAGCCTCAATCACCTGCTGGGCGAGATGCTCAAGAGCTCGGCGGGCATCGAGATGACCCACGTGCCCTACAAGGCAGTGGCCAATGCCGCGGCCGACACGGTGAGCGGCCAGGTGCAGCTGCTCTTCGGCAGCCTGCCGGGAGTGATGCCGTTGGTGCGCAGCGGGCAATTGCGCGCCCTCGCATTGGCGACCTCCCGGCGCTCCAAGCTCGCCCCCGAATTGCCCACCATCTCCGAGACCGTGCCCGGCTTTCAGGTGACCGCGTGGTACGGCCTGATGGCCCCGGCTGGAACCCCGCGCCCAGTGCTCGACAAGCTCCAGGCTGCCACCGCCAAGGTCCTTGCGAGCAAGGAATTCTCGGACATGTTGGCCAAGCAAGGTGTCGAGACAGCCACCACGGGCAGCACACCGGAGCAATTCAAGGCGCTCATCGTGCAGGACCTCGCCACGTGGAGCAAGGTCGTGAAGACATCAGGAGCAAAGGTTGACTGAAGAACGGCTGGACGCGAAGCACGCGCGGGACCTGCGCAAGCAGGGGCTCGATGCGCGGCAAGACCTCGCTGAAAAGGAAGTGCTCCTCAGCGGCACGCAGGCGCTTCTACGGGTACTTCTGGCACAGCGCGAGATCGACCGGCGCGCCGGATTGACGACCGCCGGCTATGTCTCGGGATATCGAGGTTCGCCCTTGGGCGGACTCGATCTTGCGCTGTGGAAGGCGCAGAAGGCCTTGCGCGCTTCCGACATCGTCTTCCAGCCCGGCGTGAATGAAGAGCTTGCGGCCACCGCTGTCAGCGGCTCGCAGCAGATCGACGCCTATGGGAAGGCCCGCGTGGACGGTGTCTTTGCCCTGTGGTACGGCAAAGGACCGGGTGTCGATCGCGCCGTCGACGCGCTCAAGCATGCCAGCTACGCGGGCGTTCATCGCCACGGCGGCGCTCTGGCGGTGTTCGGCGATGACCATCCAGGCAAGTCCTCCAGCATCGTCAATCACAGCGAGCAGGCAATGGCCAGCCTGTCGATTCCCGTGCTCTATCCGGCTAACGTCGAAGAGACGCTGCAGCTCGGGCTGCTGGGCTACGCGATGTCGCGTTACAGCGGGTCCTGGGTCGGCATCAAGATGGTCAACGAGACGGCCGAGCAGACGGCAATCGCCCGATTGGACCTGGACGCATTTCATGTCGCCCTGCCATCCGCGGACGACCTGCTTCCACCTGAAGGCGTGCATTACCGCGGCAGCTATGCGCCACTGCGCGACGAGGAGATCGTGAACCAGCACCGGCTGCCATTGGTGCACCGCTTCGCGCGCGCCAACCGGCTCGATGCCGTCTCGTTCGGCGCCGCTGGCCGGCTGGGCATCGTCACGGCCGGCAAGGCGCATCAGGATGTGCGCCAAGCCCTTCGCATCCTCGGCATCGACGCCGAACGGGCCCGCACGCTCGGTGTCGCCGTCTACAAGGCCGGGATGATCTGGCCTCTCGAACCGCTCGGCTTGCAAGAATTTGCCGCTGGTCGCGAAGAGCTCTTCTTTGTCGAGGAGAAAGTCGCCTTCATGGAGTTGCAGGCGGCGGCGCTTCTGTACAACGCACCGTCCCGTCCAGCCATCACCGGCAAGCGGGATCTCGCGGGCAATGTCCTTTTGCCCTCCGAAAAGTCATTGGAGCCGGCCGAGGTGGCGTTTGCCATCGCGACCCGCCTCGAGGCACTCGGGATGGCGGACGAAGCGCTGGCATCGCGGGTGGCGGGGCTCAGGTCCTATCGCCGCGCCATCATCGAGATCACGCCGGGCGCAGAAAAGCGGCTGCCCTACTTCTGCTCGGGCTGTCCGCACAACGCCTCGACCGCGCTGCCGGAGGGCAGCGAGGCCATCGCGGGCATCGGCTGCCATGGCATGGCCATGTGGGCCAAACCACGCACCCACCTGAGCACGCAGATGGGCGGCGAAGGCCTCAACTGGGTCGGCATGGCTGCGTTCTCGAACACGAAGCATGTGTTCCAGAAGCTCGGTGACGGGACCTACTTTCATTCCGGCACTCTCGCGATTCGCGCCGCTGTGGCGAGTGGCGTGAACATCACCTACAAGATCCTCTTCAACGATGCGGTGGCGATGACCGGCGGCCAGCCGGTGGACGGCCAGCTCGATGTGGTCAGCCTTGCGCAGGAGATCCTGGCCGAAGGGGTCAAGCGCGTGGTGATCTTGACGGAGGACGTGGGCCGCTATGCCGGTGCACGTGCGCTGCCGGAGTCGGTCGAGTTGCTCGATCGGCGCGAATTGCAACGTGTGCAAAGGGAGTTGCGCGACCAGCCTGGCTGCACCGCGCTGATCTACGACCAGACCTGTGCCGCGGAAAAGCGTCGCCGGCGCAAGAAGGGCGAATACCCGGACCCCGATCGACGCGTGTACATCAATCCGGACGTTTGCGAAGGTTGCGGAGACTGCTCCGTGCAATCCGGTTGCGTGAGCGTGGAGCCGCTGGAGACCGAGCTGGGGCGCAAGCGCACGATCAACCAGTCGGCCTGCAACAAGGACTTCAGCTGCGTTCAGGGCTTTTGTCCGTCGTTCGTCACGCTGCACGGGGCTCGGCTCACGAAAGCCGGCAAGGTCGAACTTCCCGCCGATCTCCTGCAATCCCTCCCCCGACCGGCGGTGGCACCCATCGTCGGCGGCACCTGGGCCGTCATGATGGCGGGCATCGGTGGCACGGGCGTCGTCACCGTGAGTGCCATTCTCGGCATGGCGGCCTACCTCGAGTACAAGGCGCCCTCCGCTTACGACATGACCGGTCTGTCGCAGAAGAATGGAGCGGTCTTCAGTCATCTGCGGATTGCCGAGAGGCCGGAAGACATCCACAGCCAACGCCTCGGGAAAGGCGATGCCGACCTGGTGATGGGTTTCGACATGGTCGCTGCATTGAGCGACGAGTCATTCCTGACGTTCGGCGATTCGACGCGCTTTGTCGGCAATCGCAGGATTCAGGAAACGGCCGCGTTCGTGACGGACCGCGAAGCCCGCGTGGACAGGGATCTTCTGCAACGCAAGGTGCTTCAGCGGATCGCACAGCCTCACACGAGTTTCGTGGACGCGACAGGCCTGGCGCTGGCACTCTTCAGCGACACCATCGCCGCCAACATGTTCCTGCTCGGCGTGGCCGCGCAGCACGGATGGTTGCCCGTGGGGCTCGAGGCACTCGAACAAGCCATCGCCCTCAACGGCGTGCAGGTCGAGATGAATCGACGCGCGTTCGAGGCAGGCCGGCTCTGGGTCGTTCATCCGCACCAGGTCGAGCAGGCCGCCCTGCCGCGCCTGCCGGCACAGCGTTCGATGAGCGAGCTGTCGATGGACGAGCTCATCGCGCATCGAACCCGCATGCTGACCGACTATCAGGATGCAGGGTATGCAAAACGGTGGCGCACCCTCGTCGATGAATCGCTCTCGGCGGAACGTGCAATCGGTGCGAGCGATCACGCGCTGTCGCGCGCCGTCGCCCACAACTTCGCGAAGATCATGGCCTACAAGGATGAGTACGAGGTCGCGAGGCTCTACACCCGGCCGGACTTCATGGAGAAGTTGCGCGCGCAATTCGGAAGTCAGTCCCGGCTTGGCATTCATCTGGCACCGCCGCTCTTCGCGCGCCGCGACCCTGTCACCGGCCACCCCAGGAAAGAGGAATGGGGACCGTGGGTGCTTCATGCGATGCGCGTGCTCGCGCGGCTGAAAGGCCTTCGCGGCACCCGCTTCGATCCATTCGGTCGCAGCGAAGAACGGCGCGCCGAGCGCGCGCTGATCGACCAATACGAAGCCACCACTCGCGAGATGCTTGCGCACTTGCAAAAGGTCACCCTGCCCGAGGCGGTCGCGCTGGCCAGCCTGCCGGACGGGATCCGCGGCTACGGTCATGTGAAAGCGGCGGCCATGGCGACAGCTGCCGCCAAGAGAAGTGCGCTGCTGGAGGCGTTTCGCGCATCGGCCAGCGGCGCCCGCAGCGAGCGCGAGGCACAGGGGGTCGCATGAAGGTTCGACTGGAGGTCAGAAGCGGCCTCGGCGTCATCGTGATCGATCATCCACCGGTCAACGCGATCTCGTCGGACGTCGTCGCACAGCTCGGCCATGCCCTGGACGGCCGGCGGCGACATCGCTGGTTTCGACAGCCCGGACTTTTCTCCCGCCCCGTTCAACGGCATCCTCGCACGCATCGAGGCGCAGGCCCGTCCGGTCGTGGCCGCGCTGCATGGCTCGGTTCTCGGCGGCGGATTTGAACTCGCCTTGGCCTGCCATGCGCGCGTGGCGGCGAGTGGCACGCAGTTCGGCTTTCCGGAGGTCAAGCTTGGCCTGCTTCCAGGCTCTCTCGGCACGCAACGCCTGCCTCGGCTCGTCGGGCCCGAGTTGGCCCTCGACCTGATCTCGAGCGGCCGCACGCTCGACAGCACGGCGGCGCTGGCGGCCGGCATCGTGGATCGTGTCGCTCCCGATGCGCTGGCGGACGCGATCGCCCTCGCGCAGGAATGGCCGCGAACGGGAGCTTCACTACGCCGCCTGAGCGAGGTGCGTCTCGCGCCCGACGACAAGCTGTTCCAATGCCTGGAGGCGGCCGCTGCGCAAGCCCGTGATCGCCAGCCCTCGCACCCGGCGGCCGTGGCCATCGTGAGGGCCGTGCAAGCATCGTTCCTCCCGTTCGCCGAGGGCGGGGCCATCGAGGCGAGCCTCTTCGAGGCGCTGCGGACGTCGCCGCAATCGCAGTCCCTGAGGCATCTCTTCTTCGCGCGCCGCAGCACCTGGAAGATCCCCGGTCTATCGCGCGACATCCAACACCGCGACGTCCGCTCCATTGGTGTGCTGGGGGCCGGGACCATGGGACGTGGCATGGCGATGAGCTTTCTCAACGCGGGACTGCCCACGCGTCTCGTCGACGCCAGCCAGGCTGCGCTCGACACAGCCGTCTCGACCATTCACTCTCTCTACGAGGCGAGCGCAGCCAAGGGAAGGATCAGCGGCAGTGACGTCGCAGCCCGCATGGCACTGCTGCACACCGAACTCGGCGATGCAGCACTCGCCGACTGCGATCTCGTCGTCGAGGCCGTCTACGAGGACCTTGACCTCAAACAACGGGTCTGCGCACGCCTTGGCGAGCTTTGCAAGCCTGGCGCGATCATCGCCACGAACACGTCGACCCTGGACGTCGACCGCCTCGCAGCGGCGACGGGGCGGCCGCGAGACGTCGTCGGAATGCACTTCTTCAGTCCGGCCCATGTCATGAAGCTGCTGGAAGTCGTGCGCGGGCGCGAGACGGCGCAGGACGTGCTCGCGACCGTGATGGCGCTTGCACGGCGAATCGGCAAGACGGCCGTCGTTTCGGGGGTGTGTTACGGCTTCATCGGCAATCGGATGGCCGAGGTCTACATGCGCGAAGCAGAGTTCCTGCTGATGGAGGGCGCATCACCCGCCCAGGTGGACGCCGCGGTCGAAGGGCTCGGCATGGCCATGGGGCCGTGCCGCATGCTCGATATGGCGGGCGTAGATGTGGGAGCCCGAACGGTCATCGAATACGCCAAGTCGGGCGGCTTGCCGGCGGACGCCAGCTACCGTGCATTCGTGCGCACTCTCTACGAACACGGCCGATACGGACAGAAGACAGGCGCTGGCTACTACCGCCACGAAGGCCGCGCCGCGCTGCCGGATCCCGAGACCGAACGCATTTCGATCGAATTGGCCGCAAGGCATGGAATCGCGCGGCGGCCGGCGATCGATGAGCGCGAGATCGTCGAGCGCCTGCTCTACCCCATGATCAATGAGGCGGCGAAGATCCTCGAGGAGGGCATCGCCTGCCGGGGCAGCGACATCGACGTGGTGTGGACGGCCGGGTATGGATTCCCCGAGCATCGCGGCGGCCCCTTGTTCATGGCCGACAGCATCGGACTGCATGAAGTGGCGCAGCGCCTCCAACACTACGCGAGGACCCGCGGCAACACGCATGGCTACTGGACGACTTCTTCGCTGCTCGACAAGTTGTCGGCCGAAGGCCGTCGAATTTCGAGTTGGGAGAGAACCGCATGAGGGAAGCCGTCGTTCTCTCCACGGCCCGCACGGGCATAACACGGGCGCACAAGGGTTCGCTCAACGACACCCGTTCGCCTTCGATGCTTGGCCACGCCATCGCTCACGCGGTGCAGCGAGCCACCGTCGATCCCGCTGAGATCGAGGATGCCGTCATCGGCACGGTGCTGGCGAGCGGCACCGCAGGCATGAATATCGCGCGCCATGCTGTCCTGGCGGCGGGGCTGCCCGTGACGGTGGCAGCCCAGACACTTGACCGACAGTGCGCCTCTGGCCTGATGGCGATCGCAACGGCCGCCAAGCAAATCATGGTCGACGGGATGGATGTCGTCCTGGGCGGAGGACAGGAAAACGTCACGGCCGAGCAGGCCGCCTACTTCGAGTCGGTGTCGCGTGCGCGCGATCCTCGGGTGATCGCTCATGCGCCGCATGCCTACATGTCCATGCTCGAGACCGCCGAATGGGTCGCTCGCCGGTACGGCATCTCTCGTGAAGCACAGGATGCCTTCGCCCTCGAATCGCAACGTCGCACGGCAGCGGCTCAAGCCGGCGGCCGGTTCAGCGGGGAGATCGTTCCATTCGCCACCTCGATGGCCGTCACGGACAAGGTCAGCGGTGAGGTCACGCATCGCGACGTCGTGCTCGACAGAGATGAAGGCAATCGGCCCGACACCACCCGTGCAGGACTCGCTGCTCTCAGCCCCGTCATCGAAGGCGGCACCCTCACCGCCGGAAATTCGAGCCAACTGTCCGACGGCGCATCGGCCTGCGTGCTGATGGAGGCCCGGCTCGCCGAGCGTCGCGGCCTCACCCCATTGGGCGTTTACCGAGGCCTGGCCGTCGCTGGTTGCTTGCCGCAGGAGATGGGAATCGGGCCCATACACGCCATTCCTCGACTGCTTGCGCGGCAAGGCCTGCGCATCGAGGACATCGATCTTTGGGAGTTGAATGAAGCGTTCGCCTGCCAGGCACTCTACTGCCGCGATCGCTTGGGCATCGACCCCGCCAAATACAACGTCAATGGGGGAAGCATCGCCATCGGCCACCCTTATGGCATGAGCGGCTCGCGCATGGTCGGACACGCGTTGCTCGAGGGCGGCCGCAGAGGGGCCAGGCGCGTCGTAGTGACCATGTGCACGGGCGGAGGCATGGGAGCGGCGGCGCTCTTTGAACTCTAGATCACTGCCAGCGCATACGTTGTCAACACAGAAGCACACATGATCATCGCGATCGGCCCGGTCGGCGAAATCTACACGTACACGATCGTGCATGGATCCGATGCACAGAGCTACGCACTCGCGATGGTCGACTTTCCACAGAACGTGCGCGTCTTCGGACGAGTCGTCGGCGACTCCTCGCGGCTGCGAATCGGTGCTCGGGTCACTGTGGTTCCGTTTCCCCTCGCCACCGGCGAGGATGACTACGCGTTTTCCGTTGAGGAGCGCCGCTGAATGGCAGAGCCAACAATTCAAGGAGCAATGACGAGCCCCGCGATGCTGGCGTCGAAGCGCTGGATGCCCATGCTCAGGTCGTCGACTGCGCGCGCATCGCTGCGGCGTTGGCCTTGAACCCCTCGGAACGCGGGTTGAGTTGAGGCGCGATTTGCGGCATACCGGTCAGACCGAGAGGATGGTCACCGCCGCGACGGCGGAGTCGGCGCCGATCTGACCGCCCGAACACTCGGCCAGCGCGATGCGCGCGCCTTCGCGCTGGCGCGCCCCGGCCTGTCCGCGCAGTTGCGTCGTCAGCTCGACGATCTGCGCCAGCCCGGTGGCGCCGACCGGGTGCCCGCGGCTGAGCAGGCCGCCGCCCGGGTTCACCGGCAGCGCGCCGCCGAGCGAGGTGACGCCGCGACGCACCAGCTCGAAGCCGCGGTTTCGCTCGGCGAAGCCGAGGTGCTCGTACAGCATGATCTCCGCCGGCGCCGAGGCGTCGTGCACTTCGGCGACGTGCACGTCGCCCGGCCCGAGGCCGGCCTGGCGGTAGGCCTCGGCGGCTGCACGCGCCGCGACCACGGGCGCGGCGCCATCGTAGTTGGCCGACGCGAGCGCGCACGCGCGCACCCGCACCGGCGGCATCGCCAGCGCACGCGCCACCGCCTCGCTGACGAGGATCACCGCGGCCGCGCCGTCGGCGATCGGCGAGCACATCGGCAGCGTCAGCGGCTCGCTGACCATGCGCGCGCCCAGCACCTCGTCCACCGTGATCTCGGTGCGGAACTGCGCCAGCGGGTTCAGCGCCGCAGCGCGCCTGCTCTTCACCGTGACGAGGGCGAAGTCCTCCGGAGTCGCGCCGCTGGCCGCCATGTAGCGGCGCGTGCGCTCGGCGTAGATGTCCATGAAGATCGAGTGCGACGACGGGCGCTCGCGCTGCAGGCGTTCCCGCTCTTCCACGTCCACGCCGCCGGCGTAGGCGTTGAAGGTGACCGACTTGTCCTCGTGGGTCAGCTTCTCGGCGCCGATGGCCAGCGCGATGTCGACCTGCCCCGACGCGACCGCCAGCCACGCCAGGTGCAGCGCCGTCGAGCCCGATGCGCAAGCGTTGTCGACGTTGACGATCGGCCGGCCCATCAGCGCGGTGTGGCGCAACGCAACCTGCCCGCGGATCGTCTCCTGCCCGGTGATCAGGCCCGACAGCGCGTTGGCGAAGTAGGTCCCGCCCACACGGCTCGGATCGATGCCACTGTCGGCAACGGCCGCGGCCAAAGCCTGCTCGGCCAGCGAGCGCACACCGCGCTCGAGGAACTTGCCGAAGGCGGTCTGGCCGATGCCGGCCACAAATACGGGGTTCATCGTCGTTTCTCTTTCGGCGGAGTCAGTTGGCCAGCTTGAGGTTCGCCGACTTCACGAGCGCGGCCATTGCGCGCACGTCGTCGGCGACGAACTTGTCGAACTGAGGCGCCGACATCGGCATCGGCGTCACGCCCAGCGCCACCATGCGCTCGCGCACCGAAGGCGCTTCCAGCGCCCGCAGCATCGCGGCGTTGAGCCGCTGCACGATGGCCGGTGGCGTCTTGGCCGAGACGAAGACGCCGGCCCACGAGATGTACTGCGCAGCGGGGAAGCCGGCCTCGGCCATCGAAGGCACGCCGGGAAGCGCCGGCGAACGGTCCCCGGAACCGATGGCCAGCGCCTCCAGCGTCGCTCCCTTCACCAGCGCGACGGCCGATGCCAGCGGCGCGAAAAACCAGTCGATGCGGCCGGCCATCACCTCGGTCAAGGCCTCGGACGTGCCGCGCGAAGGCACGTGCACGGCGTCGATGCCTGCGGCCTGCGCGAACTTGGCGGCGTTGATGTGGGTCGACGAGCCTATACCTGCTGAGGCGTAGTTCAGCGCGCCGGGGTGGGCCTTCGCGCGCTCGACCACATCGCGCACGTCGCGGTAGCCTTTGGCCGGCGCGGCCACCATCACGCACGGCATCGCGCCGAAGGGCGCGACGCCCTGGATGTCCTTCAGCGTGTCGTACGGCAGGCTCGGGTACACGGCCGGGTTCACCGCATGCGCGGCGGTCTGCGACATCAGCGTGTAGCCGTCGCCCGGCGCGTTGACGAGCGCGTTCGCGGCGATGGTGCCGCCCGCGCCCGCCCGGTTGTCGACCAAGACCGTGGCGCCGAGCACGCGACCGAGTTCGGGCGCGAGCGCGCGCGCCAGGAGGTCGGACGCGCTGCCGGGCGAGAAGGCCGCGATCACCTTGATCGGCCGCGCTTGCGGCCAGCCGCCCTGCGCCGCGAGCTCGCCCGCGCCGCCGCACAACAGAGCGACAGCGGCGCGCAGGACGGCGCGGCGGTCCTGGATGGGATGGGGCTGCATGGCTGTCTCCTGCGGCACTGGCGTGTCTCAGCGGCCTTCGTAGCGCGGGGCGCGCTTTTCCTGGAAGGCGCGGCGCCCTTCGAGGCGGTCGTGCGTGTCTCGCAGCAGCCCCAGCACGTACTGCTCGGACTGGATCCCGCCTTCGAGCGGCATGTCCAGCCCCTGGCGTACCAGGCGCTTGATGGCGCGCACCGACAGCGGCGCGTTGTCGGCGATGCGCTGCGCGATCTGGCGCGCCAGCGGCAGCAGTTCGGCCAGCGGCACGACGCGGCTGACCAGGCCCATGCGCAGCGCGGTCTCGGCGTCGATGCGATCGCCGGTGAGCATCATCAGCATCGCGTCGGACAGACCCACGGTACGCGGCAAGCGCTGCGTGCCGCCCGCCGCCGGGATGCTGCCGATGCGCACCTCGGCCTGCGCGAACTCGGCGTGACTGGCCGCCAGGCGGATGTCGCAGGCCAACGCCATCTCCATCCCGCCGGCGAGCGCGTAGCCATTGATCGCGCACACCACGGGCTTGTCGATGTCCAGTCCCGAGAACGGGTACGTGCGCTGGCGGCCGTTGAACGCCAGCTCGGCGTAGCCTTCTTTTGGTGGCATGGTTCTCTTCAGGTCCGAGCCGGTGCAGAAGGCGCGCTCGCCGGCGCCAGTGAGAACGACGACGCGCACGTCGGGGTCCGCATCGGCGCGCTCGAAGGCTTGGTTCACGCCTTCCAGCGTCTCGGGATCGAGCGCATTCATCGCCTCCGGGCGGTTCAGCGTGATCGTTGCGACCATGCGGTCGACGTCATAGAGGATGTTGCTCATGTGGGGTTCCTGGGTGGGGCGAGCATGCGGTCGAGGACCGTGCGCATCGGCAGCTCGCCGAGCTGGAAGGCAGCGCGGACCAGGGTCGCGGTGTCGAGCCCGCAGTCGCCGAAGGCCAGGCAGTCGGCGGCCTTGCGCTGCAGTTCGTCGTCGCTCAGCGGGTTCTCCGGCGCGCCGCGCAGCGTGTCGATGCGCTGCGCGAGCCGTCGGCCGTCGACCAGGGTGACCTCGAGCTCGGCCCAGCGCGGCAGCATCGGGGCCGTGCTCTCGCGGGCGTGCACCTTCGCAAAGAAGGCCCGCGCCGCGGGCCGCAGGACGGCGCTGTCGGCGAAGCTCGACAGCCGGATCTCGCCGTCCAGCAGCGCGGCCGCCAGCACGTAGGGCAGGCTGAACTGGCCTTGCGTGCCGGTGGTCGCTGGCTCCTGCCGCAGCGGCGCGAGGCCGCTGCCGCTGGTGACGACGTCGATGCGCGCGATGTCGTCGATGCCGAAGCGGTGTTGGCGGCGAAGCTGAAGCAGCGCGTCCAGCGGGCGGTGCGTGGCGTAGCACGCGGGGTACTTCTTGATCTCGATGCCGCTGCGGTCGACCTCCAGCGGCCACGAGCCCAATGCAGCCCGCTCGGCGGCGATGGCCTCGGGGCTCTCCGCGCCGTACAGCGCGAACAGGCCGGCCTTGCCGTCGAGCGCGCGCGGCGAAGCGGTGAAGCCGGTCTCGGCCAGCAGCGCGGCGCGCACCGCCGCCGCGCCGCATTGGCCGGCCTGGAACGACTTGGCGTCGGTGCCGAAGTGCTCGCGCGTGCCACCGGTCTGCGCTGCGCCGAGGCCGATTGCATTCGCGGTGCGCGTCGCGTCCAGCCCGATAAGGCGCGCGCAGGCCGCGGCCGCGGCGACGGTGCCGACGGTCGCGGTCGTGTGCCAGCCGCGGTCGTAGTGCGCCGTGCCCAGCGCGCGGCCCAGGCGGCACGCGACCTCGAGGCCGACCACGTAGGCGCCGGCGACATGCCGGCCCGGCAGGTCACGCGTCTGCGCCAGTGCGACGAGCGCCGGCAGCAGCGCGACGCTGGGGTGGCCGCTCATCGGCGAGCTGACGTCGTCGTAGTCGAGCACGTGGGCCGCCACGCCGTTGTAGAGCGCCGCCGCCTCGACGGGCGCGAAGCCGTCCCGGCCCCACAGCGCCGCCGCGCCGGGCCCGGCCGCGCGCGCATAGGCGGCGGCGCGGCGCGCCGCGGGTTGGTGGCGCCCGGCCAGCGCCACGGCCACGGTGTCGATCAGCGCGCGCGCGCATAGGCGCACGTGCGCGCGCTCCAGCGCGGCCGGGTCGAAGGCAACGGCAAAGTCCGCGATGGCCTCGCTGAAGGTTCGCGCGCTCACGACAGCACGTCCTCGCGGCGCAGCGCCTCGATCTCGCCGTCGTCGAGACCGAAGACCTCGCGGCAAACCTCGTCGGTGTGCTGACCGAGCAGCGGCGCCGGCGAGCACGGCACACCCTCCACGCCGGACAGGCGGAAAGGCGGTGCGTTGTAGATCGACGGCCCCATTTCCGGGTGGTCAAGCTGCACCCAGTGGCCGCGGTGCCTGAGCTGCGGGTCGTGCTGCACGATGCCGGCCGCCGTGTGCACGACGCCGGCGGGCACGCCGGCAGCCTGCAGGCGCGCCATCAGGTCTTCGGCGCTCCAGCCCCGCGTCGCTTCGCCGATCAACCGATCGAGTTCATCGCGGCGCGCCAGCCTCGCCGCCGCACTGGCCGCCAGCTCGGCCGTCACCCACGCGGGCCGGCCGAGCACGTCGACGAGCGCGGCCCAGGCAGCGTCGGTCCAGGCCGCGATCGCGATCCAGCAGTCGTCGCCCGCGCAGGGGTAGACGCCGTGCGCGGCCTTCGCGCCGCGCTGGTTGCCGGTGCGGCCGGCGACCTCACCGTCGGCGGTGTACTGCAGGATGGCCGGGCCGAAGAGCGCGATCGTCGGCTCGGTCTGTGCGACGTCGATGTACTGGCCTTCACCGGTGCGCCGCCGGTGCCGCAGCGCCGCCAGCACCGCGAAGGCCGCATGGCACGGGTTGGGGATGTGGTCCGGGAAGTTGGTGCCGGTGCCGGCCGGCTCGCGCCCGGGCAGGCCGCACAGGTGCTGCAAGCCGGTCAGCGCGCCGATCGTCAGCCCGAAGCCGAGGTACTTGTGATCGGGGCCGCTGGAACCCGTCATCGACATTGCCAGGTAGACGATGTCGGGTTTGATCTCGCGCACTGCGGAGTAGCCGAGCCCGAACCTCTCCATCGTGCCGGGCGTGAAGTTGTTGGCCACCACGTCGCTGGTGACAACGAGCCGGCGCGCCAGTTCCTGCGCGCGCGGCGACTTCAGGTTCAGCGTGATGCTGCGTTTGCTGCTGTTGCGGTCGGCGAAGTAGCCGCTGCGGTTCGCGCCCGGCGTGCCGTCTCGGTATGGGCGGCTGGTGCGCAACGGGTCGAGGCGGCCGCGGCTTTCGACCTTGATGACGTCGGCACCGAAGTCGGCGAGCAGCTTGGTGGTGAACGAGCCGGCACCGATCCAGGTGAAGTCGGCGACGCGTATCCCGGCGAGCGGCAGCATGTTCCTCATTGGATCGCTCCCGACTGCAGCAGCGCGGCCATCTCGCCCGCGGCTATGCCCAGCTCGCCGAGCACCTGCGTCGTGTGCTCGCCCAGGCGCGGCGCGCTGCCGGCCAGGCGCCACGGCGTCTTGCTCAACGCGTACGGCGCGCCGGGCACGCTGAGCGTGCGGCCCGAGGCCGGGTGCTGCAGCGGTACGAAGAAGCCGCGGTGCGCGAGCTGGCGGTCGCCGACCAGGTCGGCCGGCGTCTGGATCGGGCAGATCGGAATGCGGCGCCCTTGTCCTTCGCGGTAGAGCTGCTCCTTGGTGCGCGCGGCCGCGAAGGGGCCGAAGAGGCCGGAGAAGATCGTCTTCGCCTCTTCGGTGGCGAGGTAGTCCGCGTCGCTCCACTGCGCCTCGGCAAGCTGCGCGGCGCCGGGCACGCCGGCATCCACCAGCCACTGCGTGGTCGACTGCCAGAACGTCGACGACGAGATGCCGCCGGCCATCAGGTACACCTGCCCGTCGAGGCAGTCGAAGACGCCCATGCCCGCCAGCTTCTGCTGGCCGGCCTCGCGCTTGCGCACGCTGCCTTCGAGATCGAAGAACTGGATCGCGTTCTCCATCGCCATCACCACGCTTTCCTGGATCGACACGTCGATGTGCCGGCCCTCCCCCCGCGGCCCTTCACTGGCCCACAGCGCGGTCATCGACGCGACGGCGGCGAACTGCGCGGCCGCGAAGCACGCCAGGTTGCCGGCCGCGGCCATCGGCGCGGTGTCGGCGTAGCCGCCCAGGTACAGCAGGCCGCCGAGCGCCAGGGCGACCAGCTCTTCGGACTCGTACTGCGCGAACGGCCCGCTCTGCCCGAACGGCGTGATGCTGGTGACCACAAGCCGCGGCGACCGCGCGCGCAAGGCCGCGGCATCGACCCCGCGCCGCGCGGCCACGCCGGGCTTGTCGGACTCGATCAGCAGGTCGGCCCGCGCCGCCAGCGCCTTCAGCACGCGCTGGCCCTCGAGGTGGTCGAGGTCCAGGCCGATGGCGCGCTTGCCGGCGTTGAGGTAGCCGAACGTGAGGCTGTATTCGAGGTGGGCGCGGCCGTCCAGGAAGGGACCTTCGCGCCGCACGGGCGAACCGCCGGGGGGCTCGACGAGGATCACGTCGGCGCCGAGGTCGGCGAACAGCTTGCCGCAGTACTGGCCGGCCAGCCCGGACAGGTCCAGCACGCGCAGGCCGGCCAGCGCCTGCGGCGCCGCGAACGCCGTGAAGGCCGAGGACTCAGACATGCAGCGTGTCCCCGGTCTTGCAGTAGCTGCGGCCGGCGATGCGCCCCAGCGGGTTGAAGCGCAGGTGGTCGATGCGGTGGCCGCTGCGCACGCCGTCGGCGCAGTGCACCAGGACGACCTCGCCGACGACGAGCATCGTGCGCGACTCGGGAATGCCGAAGTCGACCGTGCGGTGCAGCTTGCACTCGAAGTGCAGCGGCGACTCGGCGATGCGCGGCGGCTTCACCTTCAGCGAGGGCAGCGTGTGAAAGCCGACCTCGGTGACCTCGCTGATCTCGGGCGGGTACGGCTCGGCGCACCGCTGCACCTGGTTCGCCATCGTCTCGGAGACGGTGTTGATGACGAACTCACCGGTCTCGAGGATGTTGCGCACGGTGTCCTTCTGCCCGTGCTCGCCTTCGTGGGCGACGATGCCCAGCAGCGGCGGCGTCACCGAGACGATGACGAACTGGCTGTACGGCGCGGCGTTGACGACGCCGGACTTGCCGACCGAGGTGACCAGCGCGATGGGGCGCGGCACCACCGACCCGGTGAGGAACTTGTAGCGGCTGGCCTCGACGAAGTCGTTGAGGTCCATGGCATCGAAGGTGTCCGTGTTCATCGCGGTGAGCGGGCTGGATGACATGGCCTTCATTGTTCGCGTCAGAGGCGCGCGCCTCAATCGACAAGTTTTCGTCGGCGTTTAGCTGCGCCTAACGGTCACTCGAGCCGCATGGCGTTCAAGCCTTCGCGACCGGGCGCGTGACGGTGCCGTCGAACTGCGGCTCGAAACCCTCGAACGCGCCGTTGCTGCCGCCCCGGCCCTGCACCACCGGCACCGACATGCGGCCGACCTGCTCGATCTCGATGGTGACGACGTCGCCAGCCCGAATGGGGCCGATGCCGGCCGGGGTGCCGCCGAAGATGATGTCGCCGGGATACAGCGTCATGACCGCCGAGGTCATCGCGATCATGCCGGGCACGTCCACCAGCAGGTCGCGCATGTTCGCGTGCTGGCGCAGTTCGTCGCCGACCCACAGCTTCATCTGGAGCCGCGACGGGTCGGGCACCTCGTCGGCCGTCACCACCCACGGCCCGAGCGGCGCGAAGGTGGCGTAGGACTTGCGCAGCACGCGGTCGACCGCCATGTCGCGCACCGTGATGTCGAGCGCGCAGGCGTAGCCGAACACCACGCCGAGCGCGTCGCTGCGGCTCACGTGGCGGCACTGGCGGCCGATGACGATGCCGAGCTCGGCTTCGTGGTGCACCTGGTGCTGCGGCAGCTCGGGCAGCACGATGGGCTCGCCGGCGCCACTGAGCGCGCTCGGCGCCTTGAGGAAGAAGCCGCGCGCCATCAGCGCCTGCGGCGCGTTGAGGATCTCCTCGCCGTGCGCCTTGAAGTTGATCGGAAACGCGATCAGCTTGTTCGGCCACGGCACCGGCGTTTCCAGCGACAGGGTGCCGAGCGCCCGCTCGGGGCCGCGCGCTGCTTCCAGCGCGGCCCGGCGTGCCGGGAAGTCGGCGATCAGCCGGATCATCCCCACCGGTGGAAATTCGCCGGGATCGATCCGCGCGGCGTCGGTGACGTCGACCACCGAATCGCCGCGGACGACGCCCAGCCGCCCGCCGTTGAAGCGCACCAGTTTCATGTCCAAAGGTCCTTCAAGGGTTCAGGGTCACGACGTGTGCGGCCGGATCTCCGTCTGATAGGCCGGCTTCGACGACGACCAGCCGATCAGCGCCACCGAGCCGAGCGCCATCGCGAGCAGCGCGGCCAGGCCGTTGTCGTAGCTCTTCGTCAGGTCGTACGACAGGCCCATCAGCAGCGGACCGAGCACGATGCCGGCGTTGAAGATGCCGAACATCAGGCCGTAGATCGCGCCGTAGGCCCGCATGCCGAAGGTGCGCCGCGTCATGTAGGCCATCAGGTCGCCCTCGACGCCGAACGCCGT
>WNFL01143578.1_pt1 | contig 19777 bp, 20 predicted proteins | sample 5400361 | NCBI WGS metagenome assembly WNFL01 (sample SAMN13153351, study PRJNA577476) | soil metagenome | isolation source: 40 cm soil on Douglas fir-dominated hillslope | place: USA:California | collected 2013-09-17
CGGCCAGGCGCGCGCGACCAGCTCCTCTTTCGTCACCAGATCGCCCGGCCGCTCGACGAGGGCGGTCAGGATGTCGAGCGCGCGACTCCCGATCTCCAACGGCCGCGCGCCCTCGAGCAGCCGCTGCCTCGCGGGCTGCAGATGAAAGGGGCCAAAGGAAATCGCATCGGGGGGCGCCATGCGTCCCCGGAGCATAGCCGAGGGTCGCTCAAGAACCGTTGATGAAGGCCAACAGCCGCGGGATCACCTCGCCGGGGGCTGCCTCCACTTCCAGTCCCCGATGCCGGGCAGGCACGCCGTCCGCGAGGTCCGCGAAACGGCTCTCGGCCGAGAGCGCGGCGGCGCTCACTTGCGCAGCGTCTCGTGCAGGAACCAGGTGCGCCGCTCGGCTTCGTCGATCCAGTTCTCGAGCAGGCTCGCGCTCGCGACGTCGCCGTGCTGGTCGCAGACGCCGTGCGCCTCGCGCATGCGCGCCGCAAGCTGCCGGTTGTCGTCGCGGAGCTCCGCGAGCATGTCGAGCGCAGCGACCTGCTCGGCTTCGTTGTCGACGACGCGCTGCAGCCGGTGGATCTGCCCGATCGAACGCAGGGTCGTGCCGCCGATCTTGCGCACGCGCTCCGCGATCGCGTCGGTGGTGTCGTAGATCTGCGTGGCCTGCTCGTCGAGCAGCAGGTGGTAGTCGCGGAAGCTCGGGCCCGACACGTGCCAGTGGAAGTTCTTGGTCTTCAGGTAGAGCGCGAACATGTCCGCGAGCAGCGGGTTCAGCGCAGCGGAGACGTCCTTGGTGGCGGCCGCCCCGAGATCGCTGAGTGACTGTGACTTGTTCTTCATGCTTTTGCTCCTCGTTTGTGTGAACTCATTCGAGCGCCGCCCGCAGCGCAGCGCTCGCTTGCGCGATCGCGGCGCGCACGGCCGGGGTGTCGGCGAGCGCGTTCAACAGCACGAAGTCGTGGATCGTCCCGCTGTACCGCACCGAAGTGACTCGCACGTCGGCCTGAGCGAGCTTGCGCGCGTAAGCCTCGCCCTCGTCGCGCAGCACGTCGCACTCGTCGACGATCACCAGCGCGTCCGGCAGCCCGCGCAGCTGCTCGAGCGAGGCGCCGAGCGGCGTCGCCAGGACCTGCTTGCGCGTGGGCACGTCGGGAAGATAGGCGTCCCAGAACCACTGCATCGCGCGCCTGGTCAGCCACGGGCCCTCGGCGAACGCGCGGTACGAGCTGGTCTCGAAGTTCGCGTCGGTGACGGGATAGAAGAGAACCTGGAGGGCGATCTTCGGACCGCGCCGCTCCTTCGCGAGCAAGGTGACCGCGGCCGCCATGTTTCCGCCGACGCTGTCGCCGACGATCGCCAGGCGCGAGCCGTCGACGCCGAGCTGCTGCGCGTTCTCGACCACGTACTGCGTGGCCGCGTACGCCTGCTCGATCGCGACCGGAAAGCGCGCCTCGGGGGCGCGGTCATAGTCGACCAGAAACACGGCCGCGTGCGCACCCACGGCGAGCTCGCGGACGAGCCGGTCGTGAGTGTTCCGGTCGCCCAGGATCCAGCCGCCGCCGTGGAAGTGCATCACCACCGGGAGCGCCTCCTCCGCGTTCGCCGGGCGGACGCTGCGCACGCGCACCGAGCCGGTCGGCCCCACGGGAAAGACCGTGTCTTCGACGCGCGCCGCAGGCTTTCCGATCGGGCCGGCCTGCGCGCGCGCCAACACCCCGCGCGCCTCCGCAGGCGAGAGCGTGTAGATCGGCGGTGCGCCACTCGCCGCCAGCGCGTCGATGAATTGCTGCGTCACCGGTTCGAGGACTGGATCTTCCATGGCTAAAGGCTCTCCGGGCGCGCCTGGCGAAGCCAGTGAATCGTTGTGAAACCGCGTGATCGCCGCGGGCCGGGGGCGCGAGCCAAGCGCGCCAGGTCGGCGCCTTCCCGACGCAGACGCTTCGCTGCAAGCCGGCCGCCGTCTGACCCGCAGACGAATGCGTGTAACCGGGATCCCTCGTACCAGTTGCGGCCGTCCCTTCAGCGGGCGCCTCTTCGCGGGTACCCGCTCGCGGACTCGCTGCGAAATCCACTCGTCTGCAGCCCGCCGAAGCGCCCGCCCATTGCCAGCTCGAGCAGTCAGAGAGCATCCGGCTGATGCCAGCGGCTCCACGTGGAGCCGCAGGCGGAGACGTGTAACCGGGATCCTCCGCAACGGTTGCGGCGAGCTCGAGCACTCACTCAGTTTCTCGCCCAGATTAGAACACCTGAATATCCCGGCCCCGTTCATGTCGGACTTCGTCGATGACTACGACACCTCACTCACTCCTCGTCGCCATCACCCTGGCCTCCGCCGCGCTCCTCGGCCGACTCGCGAGCGCCGACGACGCTCTCATCGGGCCCGGAGACTGCGGCACCGGCGCCCTGCTGCTCCGCACGACCGAGCCCGGCCGCTATCTCGAGGCGCCTCGCCTCAGGACGGACGTCTCGATCGCCGTCAGCGGCACGATCGCGCGCGCGCGAATCACTCAGGTGTTCGAGAATCCTTCGGATCGGTGGGTGGAGGGCGTCTACGTCTTCCCGCTGCCGCCGGACGCGGGGGTCGACTCCTTGCGCATGCAGGTCGGCAGCCGCTTTCTCGAGGGCGAGGTGAAGGAGAGGAAGCAAGCGCGCGAGATCTACGCTCGCGCCGCGGCCGAGGGCAGGAAGGCGACGCTCATCGAGCAACAGCGCCCGAACGTCTTCACCAACGGCGTCGCCAACATCGACCCGCACGGGACCGTGGTCGTGCAGATCGAGTATCAGCACATGGTGCGGCTCGACGGTGACCAGCTCTCGCTGCGCGTTCCGCTCGTGGTCGCGCCGCGCTACGCGCCCGCTGACGTCGCCGATCGCGCGGAAATTGGCGCGCCGGTGATCGACCCGAAGCTCGGCGCGATCAACCCGGTGACGCTCTCCGTGACCCTGCGCGCGGGCGTGCCGCTCGCCGGAATCGCCAGCGCGTACCACCCGGTCGAGATCACGCGCACGGATGACGCCAGCGCGACGGTCACCGTCGTGGGAGACGCTCCGGCGGATCGCGACTTCGTGCTCAACTGGACGCTCGCGCCCAGCGCCGCGCCGCGGGCTGCCGTGTTTCGCGAGATGATTGGCGACGACACGTACTATCTCGCACTGATCTTGCCGTCGGTCGCGCCGGCGGCTCGGGCGCGGCTGCCGCGCGAGGCGATCTTCGTGATCGACCACTCGGGCTCGATGGCTGGTGAGTCGCTGCCCCAGGCCAAGGCGGCGCTCCTTCTCGGCCTGCACTCGCTCCGCTCCGGAGATCGCTTCAACGTCATCCGCTTCGACGACAAGTTCGAGGCGCTCTTCGCGAGCGCCGTTCCGGCGAACCGGGCGAACCTCGCGATCGCCGAGCGCTTCGTCGAGCGGACCGACGCCGACGGCGGCACCGAGATCCTCCCCGCCCTGCGCGCCGCGCTCGCGGACGCGACACCGTTCGACGACACGCGCCTGCGCCAGGTCGTGCTGCTCACCGACGGCGCGGTCGGCAACGAGGACGAGCTGCTGCAGGAGATCGGTCGCTCGCTCGGGCGCTCGCGCCTGTTCACGATCGGCATCGGCTCTGCTCCGAACTCCTATCTGATGGAGCACGTCGCGCGCCTGGGTCGCGGCACGTTCACGCACATCGGCTCGCAGCAGGAGGTCGGCCTGCGTGTCGGCGCGCTGCTGGCGAAGCTCGAGAGCCCGCTGCTCACTGACCTCGTCGCGACTCACGACGCCGAGCTCGAGACCTGGCCGAACCCGGTGCCCGACCTGTACGCCGGTGAGCCGATCGTGCTGACCGCGATGTCGGGCGGGCGCGGCGGGACGCTGCGTCTGGACGGGCAGGTCGGCGCGGCGCCGTGGTCGGCCGTGCTCGACCTCGGCTCCGCGGTCGCCGGCCCCGGCGTCGAGAAGCTTTGGGCGCGGGCGAAGATCGGCGCGATCGAGGAGTGGCGCTATCGCGGTGCCGCGCAGGGCGACATCGACGCCGAGGTGCTCAAGGTCGCCCTGCAACACCACCTGGTGTCGCGGCTCTCGAGCCTCGTCGCCGTCGACGTGACGCCGAGCCGGCGTCCCGACGAGGCCCTGATCTCGAGCGCCGTGCCGACGAACCTGCCGCACGGCTGGGACTTCGAGAAGCTGATGGGCATCGAGGCGCCGCGCCCGGTGCTCGCGAACCGCGAGCTGGTCGCGAAGCTCGCGGTGGCCGGCGCGCCGAGCCCCGCCGATCCGGCGCGCACCGGTCTCGAGCTACCGCAGACCGACGCTGGAACCGAGGCGCAGCTCCTGTTCGGCGCGCTGCTCCTCGCGCTCGGCCTCGCGCTCATGAAGCTGCGCGGCGCAGCTCCGCGCCCGTGCTGACTCGGCGCTCGTCCGTCGCGATCGCCGCCGCGCTGTGTGTCACGTCGGGCAGCGCGCTCGGCTCCCACGGTCTCTATCTCCAGGTCAAGGCGCGGCTCGCGCAGCTCTTGCTCGAGCGCGCGTGGCGCGCAAGCGTGGCGACCGGCCGACCGGTCAAACCCTGGTTCTGGGCGGACACCTGGCCGGTCGCGCGCATCCGATTCCCGCGCCTCGGTCGCTCGGCGGTCGTGCTCGCCGAGGCGGGCGGCGAAGCGCTCGCCTTCGCGCCTGCGCACGTCGCTGCGTCGCCGCTTCCCGGGGCGCGCGGCACAAGCGTGATCGCCGGCCACCGCGACACGCACTTCCGCTTCATCCGCGAGCTTGCGCCCGGCGACGAAATCGACGTGACCGCCGCCAACGGCGACACCAGGGTGTTTCGCGTGACTCACTCGGCGATCGTGCACGCGGCGGCGTCGGGCATCGAGCCCGATGCCGACTCGGCGCGCCTCGCGCTCGTCACCTGCTGGCCGTTCGACGCGCTCCGCAGCGGCGGCCCGCTGCGCTACGTCGTGTTCGCCGAGGCAGAGGAGCAAGAGGTCGCGCACTGATCCGCGGCGGTCGCTCAGTCGCTCGGGCGAGACTAAGCCGGCGACCCCCCGATCGCGGCCCAGTTGGCCGCGGCGAAGTCCCAGTTCAAGAGGTTCTCGACGACCGCCTTCAGGTACTTCTTGCGCTCGTTCCGGTAGTCCACGTAGTAGCTGTGCTCCCACAGATCGATGCCGAGGAGGGCGACTTCGCCGTGTCGCAGTGGACAGTCGGCGTCCGCCGTGGAGCTGACCTCCAGGCGCTGGCCGTCCCAGGCGAGCCAGAGCCAACCCGAAGCGAAGTGCTTTTCGCCCGTCCCGATGAAGGCGTCGCGGAACGCCCCGAGCGAGCCGAACTCGCGGCGGATCGCGGCGAGCAGCTCGGGCTCCGGCCGCCCGCCGCCGCCGTTCTGCAGCGAGCGCCAGTAGAAATCGTGATTCCAGATCTGCGCGGCGTTGTCGAAAATCGGGCCTTCCGCCGTGCGCACCAGGCTCTCGAGATCGGCGTCCGCCTGGGGTCCTCCCGCGACGAGCGCATTCAGCTTCTTCACGTAGCCCGCATGGTGCTTCCCGTGGTGCAGCGCGAGTGTCTCGCTAGACAGGAAAGGCGCGAGTGCATCGCGCGAATAGGGCAGGGGCTCGAGTTTGAACGCCATGGCGCTTCCTCCTGTCGATGCTTCCCAGAGGAGAGCAACTGGCGTACCAAGCGGCGCGCGCTGACTGCTGGCGGGCGGCGCTCGCGCGACGGCGCTTTGTAGACCTTGCGGTGCCGGACCTGCGGTGCCGCGTCGAACGTTGGCCAGAACTCAGCGAAGATTGGCATTTCTGCCACTCGCCCCGAAGGCGCCGCAGCGCGTAGCTTGGGCGCCATGGAAAACCACGTGACTCCCGACTTCGGACCGCTCGACGCGCTGCCCCCCGTTGTGATCGCCGGCGTCTTCGTCCTGCTCGCCTCATTGCTGCGCGAGCCGAGCCGGCAGAGGTTCAACGCGATCTTCGTCGCCGGCGCCGGGGCGGCCTATCTGAATGGCGGCCTCGGGGGCTGGGAGTTCGCCTTCACCGCCGTCGCCACGTACTGCGCCTACCGCGGTCTCGAGTCGTACCGCTGGATCGGCCTCGCGTGGATTCTGCACACGGGCTGGGACGTGGCGCACCACTTCTACGGGCGCCCGATCGTGTACTTCCAGCCGACCTCGTCGGCCGGCTGCGCGATCACGGACGCGCTCATCGCCGTCTGGTTCTTCGCCGGCGCGCCGTCCGCGTACGAGCTCTTGCGGCGGCGACGCGGCGGCGCGCTGCGCCCTACCGGTTGAGCGAGCCCATCATCGCGGCGGGATAGCGGTCGCCGGCGGCGGCGCCGGGCGGCGCGACGTCGTCGATGCGCTTCTTGTCGGCGGCGCTGAGCGCGATCTCCCCGGCCGCGACGTTCTCCTCGAGATACTTGCGCCGCTTCGTCCCGGGGATCGGCACCAGGTCGCCGCCCTGCGCGAGCACCCAGGCCAGGGCGAGCTGACTCGCCGTGCAGCCCTTCTCGCGCGCCAGTGACTCGACGCGCTTCACGAGCTCGAGGTTCTTGGCGAAGTTCTCGCCCTGGAAGCGCGGGGAGTGGCGGCGGTAGTCGTCCGCGGCGAGGTCCTCGAAGCGCTTGATCTGTCCCGCGAGGAAGCCACGCCCGAGTGGGCTGTAGGCGACGAAGCCGATGCCGAGCTCGCGGCAGGCCGCGAGGATCCCGTCCTCGGGATCGCGGCTCCAGAGCGAGTACTCGGTCTGCAGCGCGCTGATCGGATGAACCTTGCAGGCGCGGCGCAGTGTCTCGACGCCGGCCTCGGACAGCCCGAGATACCTCACCTTGCCCTGCTTCACGAGCTCTGCCATCGCGCCCACCGTCTCCTCGATCGGAGTCGCCGGGTCGACGCGGTGCTGGTAGTAGAGGTCGATGTGATCGGTGCCGAGCCGGCGCAGGCTGCCCTCGCAGGATTCGCGCACGTACTCGGGCTTGCCGTTGATGCCGCGCAGGGTGGGGTTCTTGCCGTCGCGCACGATGCCGAACTTCGTGGCCAGCACGACGCGCTCGCGGCGGCCGCGAAGCGCTCGGCCGATCAGCTCCTCGTTCTTGTGCGGGCCGTACGCGTCGGCGGTGTCGAGGAAATCGACGCCGAGCTCGAGCGCGCGCTGGATCGTCGCGATCGACTCCGCCTCGTCGCTCGCGCCGTAGAACTCCGACATCCCCATGCAACCGAGCCCCTGGGCCGAGACCACGAGTCCGTGGCGGCCGAGCCTGCGCTTCTGCATCGCGAGGGTGCCTCCTCTCTTGTTGACTACGCTCGCCTTCGGCTCACTGCGCGCGCCTGCGCCGCTTGCCGGCTCGGCTCGGGGCGGCCCTCGCCTCGCTGCAGATCGATAGGACAACCGGGTGTCCGCCGCACGCCGCTGCCCACCCGCTTCAGCTACACTCCGGGTCCGACTTTCGATTTCCCGGCCCGACGGCCGGCGTGGAGGAAGACATGCAAGACCAACTGAACTTCTACATCGACGGAGCTTGGGTACCGCCCGTGAAGCCCGCGACGCGAGACGTCATCAACCCGGCGACCGAGAAGTCGATCGGGAAGATCTCGATGGGCAGCGCCGCGGACGTCGACAAGGCCGTCGCCGCCGCTCGGCGCGCGTTCGAGAGTTACTCGAAGACGACCCGCGAGCAGCGCATCGCGCTGCTGCAGAAAATCGTCGCCGTGTACCAGTCGAAATACGAGGAGATGGCGAAGACCATCTCGAGCGAGATGGGCGCGCCGATCTGGCTGTCGAAGGCGGCGCAGGCCGCGATGTTCGTCGCGCACTTCAACCAGGCGATCGATGTGCTGAAGACCTTCGAGTTCGAGGAGAAGCGTGGCAAGACACAGATCATCCGCGAGCCCGTGGGTGTCTGCGGCCTGATCACGCCCTGGAACTGGCCGATCAACCAGATCGCGTGCAAGGTCGCGCCGGCGCTCGCGGCCGGCTGTACGATCGTGCTGAAGCCGACGGAAGTCGCGCCGCTGAACGCGATCGTGCTCGCGCAGGTCCTTCACGAGGCGGGCGTGCCCAAGGGCGTGTTCAACCTCGTGAACGGCGACGGCCCGACCGTCGGTGCGGCGATGGCGTCGCACCCGGGAATCGACATGATGTCGTTCACCGGCTCGACCCGCGCGGGCGTTCAGGTCGCGATCAACGCGGCCCCGACCGTGAAGCGAGTCACTCAGGAGCTGGGCGGCAAGTCGGCGAACATCATCCTCGACGACGCCGACTTCAAGACCGCGGTCGCGGGCGGCGTGCAGAACTGCTTCATGAACAGCGGTCAGTCGTGCAACGCGCCCACGCGCATGCTCGTTCCGCAGAGCCGTCACGCCGAGGCCGTCGCGATCGCCAAGGCTGCGGCCGAGGGCGTGAAGGTCGGCGATCCGTTCGTCGACGGGAACCTGCTCGGGCCGGTGGTCAGCAAGGTGCAGTTCGACAAGATCCAGGGACTGATCCAGAAGGGCATCGACGAGGGCGCGACCCTGGTGACCGGCGGCGTGGGCCGGCCCACGGGGCTGTCCGAGGGCTTCTACGTGAAGCCGACCGTATTCGCGAACGTGAAGAACAACATGACCATCGCGCGCGAGGAGATCTTCGGGCCCGTCCTGTCGATCCTCCCGTACCACGACGAGGAAGAGGCGATCGCGATCGCGAACGACACGCCGTACGGGCTGTCCGGCTACGTCACGTCGGGGAACCTCGAGCACGCGAAGAAGGTGGCAGCACGACTGCGCACCGGGAACGTGCACCTGAACGGGGCACAGCTCTCGTTCGACGCGCCGTTCGGCGGCTACAAGCAGTCGGGCAACGGCCGCGAGTGGGGCGTGAACGGCTTCGAGGAGTTCCTCGAGACAAAGGCCGTTTTCGGCTACTCCGCGGAGTGAGTCGCTGGCAGCGAGTCACTGAGATCGAGAAGAGCGGTCGGTCGCCTCGGCGGCCGGCCGCTCTTTGTTTGTGGCGCGAGGTGTGCGAACCGCACTCGGCGCCGAGACGGCTCTCGAAGGGAACTCTCGCTGCGGTAGAATGGTGTCGTGCGCATGACGCTCATCGCCGCGCTGGCTCTGCTCCTCGCCGCCGAGGCGCGTCCCGGTACCGGCGTCCCCATCGACAAGCTCACGCCGACGCAGTACGACGTCACGCAGAACGGCGGCACGGAGACCCCGTTCCACAACGCCTACTGGGACAACCACGCGCCGGGGATCTACGTCGACATCGTCTCCGGCGCGCCGCTGTTCTCGTCGCTCGACAAGTATGACTCCGGCACGGGCTGGCCGAGCTTCACGCGCCCGATCGACCCGGCGAACGTCAAGACGATCCAGGATCGGAGCCTGTTTACGACGCGCACGGAGGTGCGCTCCACGCAGGCGAACTCGCACCTCGGCCATGTCTTCGACGACGGTCCGGCTCCGACGGGCAAGCGCTACTGCATGAACTCCGCGGCGCTGCGCTTCGTTCCGGTCGAGAGACTCGCCGCGGAAGGCTACGGCCAGTATCTGCCCGCCTTCGAGAAGGCCGGCAGCCAGGTACCTGCGGCCGCGGTCGCCGCGTCGGACAAGCGCGAGACCGCGCTGCTCGCGGGCGGCTGCTTCTGGGGCATGCAGGATCTCCTGCGCAAGCAGCCTGGCGTGGTCGGCACGGAGGTGGGTTACACCGGCGGGACCACGGCGCACCCGAAGTACGAGGACGTGCACGCGGGCCGCGGCGGCCACGCGGAAGCGGTGAAGGTGGTGTTCGATCCCACGCGCACCACGTACGAAGACATCCTCTTGTTCTTCTTCCGCATGCACGACCCGACCACGAAGAACCAGCAGGGCAACGACGTCGGCGTCTCGTATCGCTCGGCGATCTTCTACGAGAGCCCCGAGCAGAAGCAGATCGCCGAGTCAGTGAGGGCGAAGGTCGACGCGTCCGGAAAGTGGCGCAAGCCCGTCGTCACCGAGATCGCCGCCGCGGGCGAGTTCTGGCCGGCCGAGGCCGAGCATCAGGACTATCTCGAGAAGCACCCGGGCGGATACACCTGTCACTACGTCCGCAACTTCGACTTCAAGTCGCCCGCGCGGAAGGAATGACTCCCCAGCGCTCCTCGTGCGAGCCGGGTGGGCCGGGGTGGAAGAAGAGCTCGGTCCAGAGCCAGCCGAGCGCTTCGCCCAGGACCTCCTTCGCGCCGGTGCTCGTGCGCCACCAGGCGTCCGGGTCGTAGCTGCTCGGGGTGGCGGCCAGGATCCCGACGCGCAGCCGCGGCCCGAACGCCATGCGATGCAGAAGCCACGACCGGCGGCTGTGGACCCCCGACGAGAAGAGATCCACGGCGTCCAGCTTCGGGTCCGAGCGCTCGACCCAATCGCGCAGCATGACGGCGTTGAGGAAGGAGCGCTCCTGGGCCGAAGCGGGCGCGGGAACGGCGACCACCGCCTCGGGGGGCACGCCGTTCGTCACGAGATAGTCGCGCGCGCGCGCCGCATATGTGCCCGCCTCGCGGTGCTCGTAGGGGTCGATGATCGGACCGCCGGTCGTGACGACGCGCTGATAGCCACCCTTCTCGTAGGCGCGCAGTGCCTGGTCGAGCTCGTCCGCGGGTATCCAGCCTTCGACGACCAGGAGCCGAGCGCCGAGCGGCTCGTTCGGCGCGAGGAAGGAAGACAGGTGGCGCAGCGCGAACAGCGCGGCCAGCCCGCACGCGAGCCCGAAGAGGAGCCAGCTCCAAACGGTCGGAACCCAGACGTGGCGGCGGCGGAAGAGGGCCGGGAGCTTCATGGCGCACGGACTCTAGAGGGCCTTCGCGAAAGTCACGACCCCGTTGACTTGCTTGATGATCATCAAGTAAAGTGCAAGCATGAAGCGACGCCGCAAAGCGCAGGCCTCCAGGCCGCGACAGGCGGAGCGCCGGACGCTCTCGGCGCGCAGGCTGCTCGACGCCGCCACGCAGCTGATCGCGGAGCAGGGCTTCAGCCGCACGACGCTCGCGCAGATCGGCGAGAAGGCCGGCTACAGCCGCGGACTGGTGAACGAGCGCTTCGGCTCGAAGAGCGAGCTCGTCCGCGTCCTCGCCGGCGAGTTCCAGACCTACTTCGCGCACGACCGGCTCGAGCCGGCGCTCGCGCACAAGCGCGGCCTCGAGGCGCTGCTCGTCACCGTCGACACCTACCTCGACTCCGTGGTCTCGAGCGAGCACCTCGGGCGCGCGTACTACGAGTTACTCGGCGAGTCGATCGGGCTCGTGCCGGAGATCCACGCGACCTTCGTCGAGGCGGACCGCGCGCTGCGCGAAGGGGTCGAGCGCACCGTGCGCTCGGCCGTGCGCGCGGGCGAGATACCTTCCGACGTCGACGCGAAGGCGTTCGCGGTGTTCATCGTGGGACTCTTGCGGGGCGTGGTGCTGCAGTGGCTCCTGGCCCCATCCGACTTCGATCTGGCCGCGGTGCGCCTCGAGATCCGCCGCACGCTCGAGCGCGCATTCGCGAGCGCGAGGTGACCCATGGGTGAAGTGCTCGGTGTCGGCACCACGCACGTTCCCTACCTGATGAGCGCGCCGGAAAACCTGCTGCGCTTTCGCAAGAGCCTGTGCGGGCTCGCGGAGGCACTCGCCGGAAGGAAGTTCGTCGAGCCGCCGGAAGCCCTCGCGGAGATGGGGACGGATCCCGAGTCAGTCGCGCGCGAGCACCACCGGCTGCACTGGCAGGCCTTCGCGGAGCTGCGCGCCCGCATCGACGCCCTGCGCCCCGACGCCATTCTGCTGATCGGCGACGACCAGGCGCAGGCGTTCCTGCCGGGAAATCTGCCGCCCTACGCGATCTACGTGGGCGCCGAGGTGGACGCGACGCCCTTCCACATGACGCGGATGCCGGGCGATGCCGAGTACGTGAAGCGCACCTGGGGCGTGGATCCGACTCACGCCTATCGCTGGCCGTGTCACGCGGCCGCCGCGATCGCGATCCGCGACGGGCTGATCCGGCGCGGCTTCGACATCGCCTCGACGAACGATCTCGCTTCGGCGCACTGGCAGCACGGCCTCCCGCACGCGCACGCGAACACACAGCTGTTTCTGCGCAACGAGGACGGGCGCCATCCGCTGATCCCCCTGTTCGTGAACTGCTACGGCCCCGACCTGGCGATCTTCGACCCCGCTGCGCGCACGGATCCGACGCGGGCGGCGAGTTACCCCGCGGCCCCGAGCTCGCGGCGTCTCTACGGGATGGGCGAGGCGCTGCGCGAGATCGTCGAAGCTTCGCCGTACCGGGTGCTGGTGTGCCCGAGCTCCACCTGGTCGCACACCTGGCTGACCAGCCGCTACGACCGGATGCGCATGGACGTGGAGGGCAACACCGAGATCATGCGCTGGCTCGAGCGCGGCGAGGGCCACCGGCTGCGCGACTACGACAGCCCCGAGCTCGAAGCGAACGGCGACCACGAGCTGCGCAACTGGATCATCGCCGCGGGCGCGATGGGCAGCCGCAAGCTCGAAGTCACCTGGTACCGAGCCTCATGGGTCTCGACCGGCTTTCGCGTGTTCGGGGTCTGGCAGTGACACGGACCTGCGTCGTCGATCTGCACAACCACATCGTCGCGGAGGACGTCGTCGCCTTTCTCGCGAAGGAAGGCGGGCGGCTCGACACGCGCATCGTGGAGCGGCCCGAGGGTCGCTTCGCGCACATCGGGCGCGGAGCCGTCCGGCCGCTGCACGCGCGGATGTGCGACCCGGCGGCGCGCCTTCCCGACATGGATCGCCTCGGCATCGACATCCAGGCGCTCTCGTGCACGCCCTTCGTGCTCTACGCCGATGCCCCCGCGGACGTCGCGCTCGCGGTCGCCCAGGTGAACAATGACTCACTCGCGGCGCTCGCGCGCCGTCACCCGGCGCGCTTCGCGCCGCTTGCCTCCGTGCCGCTTCAAGCTCCGGAGCGCGCCGCGCGGGAGCTCGAGCGCGCGCACGCTCTCGGTCTGCGAGGCGTCGAGATTCCCGCGCATGCGGCGGCGCTCGACCTGGACGACGCGCGCCTCGAGCCGTTCTGGGCCGCCGCCGAGTCACTCGCCATGCCGGTGTGCATCCATCCGTTCGAGGCGTCGCCGCGCGGCGCGCTCGCGCGCTACGCGCTGTCGCCGCTGGTCGGAAACCTGATCGACACCGGCATGGCCGCGACCTTGCTCGTGATGGGCGGCGTGCTCGAGCGGCACCCGGGCCTGCGCATCGTGCTGTATCACGGCGGGGGCACGTTCCTGTCGCTGCTGGCGCGGCTGCAGAAGGGTCACGAGCTGCTCGCCGAGGCGCGCAGCGCCGCGCCGAAGCCGCCGTCGGCCTATCTGCGGCAATTCTGGGTCGACACCGTCACCTTCGATGCGGGCTGGCTCGGCTATCTGATCGAGAAACTCGGTGCGAGTCACGTCGTGCTCGGGAGTGACTACCCGCTCCCGCTCGGACCCCCCGACCCGGCGGCGGAGGTTCGCGCGCTGAAGCTCGACCCCGCGAGCGAGGCCGCGATCCTGGGCGGGAACGCCTGTGGGCTGCTCGGCGTCTCGCGCGGCGCGGAGGTGGCGGCGTGAAGCTGGCTGGCCGGGTCGCGATCGTGACGGGCACGAGCCCGAACATCGGCGGCGGGATCGCGGAGTCGCTCGCCGCGGAGGGCGCGCGCGTCGCCTGCGTCGACGTCGACGCGGACAACGCGGAGGACTGTGCCGCGGGCATTCGCAAGCTCGGCGGCGAAGCGCTGGCAGTCACTGCCAGCATCAGCGACGACGCCGCGGTGGCGGCCTTGGCCGCCCGCGTCGCGGGCGAGCTCGGTCCCGTCGACCTGCTCGTGAACAACGCGGCGATCTTCAATCAGAAGGGCGTACTCGACATGCCCTTTGCCGAGTGGTCGGCGCAGCTCGCCGTGATCCTCGACGGCGCGTTCCTGTGCACGCAGGCGATCGCGAAGCAGATGGTCGCGCGCGGCACGGGCGGTGCGATCGTGAACGTGATCTCGACGGCCGGACACCAGGGCCAACCGCGCAACGTCGGCTACTGCACCGCGAAGTCGGGCCTGCTCAACTTCACCCGCTCCGTGGCGATGGAGCTCGCCCCGCACGGAATCCGCGTGAACAGCCTCACGCCGACCGCGACCGACCCGCACGAGGGGATGGATCGGGCGGTGCGCTGGGGCCGGCCGCGGCCGTCGGAGCGGCTCGTGCAGGCATTCGAGTCATTCCGCCGCGGCGTGCCGACGCAGCGGCTGCCTTCGCCCTGCGACTACGGACGCGCCGTCGTCTATCTCGCCTCGGACGACGCGCGGAACGTCACGGGCACCGATCTGCGCGTCGACTCCGGCGCCCTCGGCCGCTACTGGGCCTGGGATCCGTCGAGCGGCGCGTGATGGAGGGAACATGACGACCCTGCGCAGCGGCTGGATCGACGACGACGCGCGGAACGGGCTGTTCCGCGTGCGGCGCGAGGCGTTTCTCGACCCCGACGTCTTCGCCGCGGAGCGCGCGCGCATCTTCGATCGCTCGTGGCTCTATCTCGGCCACGAGTCCGAGATCGCCGAGCCGGGCGACTTCCGCACGCGCGAGCTCGGCGCGCGGCGCGTCATCTTCGTGCGCGGCAAGGACCGGGTCGTGCGCGCGCTGCTCAACTCCTGCATGCACCGCGGCGCCGAGGTCTGTCGCGAGCGCAGCGGCAGCGCGAACAGCTTCCAGTGCTTCTATCACGGCTGGACGTACGCGAACGACGGTCGACTGATCGGAGTTCCCGGCGACGAGGCCTACGCGCCGGGATTCTCGCGCGAGATGCTCGGCTTGCGCGAGGCGCCTCGGCTCGAGCACCACCGCGGCTTCTACTTCGTGAGCTTCGATCCGGAGATCGTGCCGCTGCCCGAGTATCTCGCAGGGGCCGCAGAATATCTCGACCTGGTCGCCGACCAGTCCGAGGTCGGCATGGAGATCGTCGGCGGCACCCAGTCCTACGCGATCAACGCGAACTGGAAGCTCCTGGTCGAGAACAGCTACGACGGCTACCACGCGCAGGTCACCCACGCGCGCTACATGAAGTATCTCGCCGCGAGCGGCGCGGTCGGGCTGCCGAGCGGCGCCAAGTGGAACCGCGCGCGCGACCTCGGCAACGGGCACGCCTGTCTCGAGTACACGGCGGCGTGGGGGCGGCCGATCGCGCACTGGGTGCCGGCGTTCGGCGAGCGCGCGGTGCCGGAGATCGAGGAGATCCGCGCGCAGCTCGAAGCGCGGCTGGGCGCGGAGCGCGCGCACCGGATCGCGACCACGAGCCGCAACCTCGGGATCTTCCCGAACCTCGTGATCAACGACATCATGGCGATCACGGTGCGGACCTTCCATCCGCTCGCGCCCGGGCGCATGAACGTCGAGGCTTGGTCACTCGCGCCGCGCGGCGAGGCGCCGGACCACCGGAAGCACCGGCTGCAGAACTTCCTCACCTTCCTGGGGCCTGGCGGCTTCGCGACGCCGGACGACATCGAGGCGCTGGAGTCGTGTCAGCGCGGCTACGCGTCGACCGCCGGCGAGTGGAACGACATCTCGCGCGACGTGACGACTCCGGAGCCGCCAATCACGGGTGAGCACCAGATGCGCGCCTTCTGGCGCCGCTGGCAGGAGTTGCTGGCGCCGAACGTGGCATCGATCGCCGAGGAGCGCCGTGTCGCAGCCCGCTAGCGGACGCTCGCTCTCGGCCGCGGAGCTCTCGCGCGCCGAGGTCGAGGACTTCCTCTACGCGGAGGCAGCGCTGCTCGACGAGTGGAAGCTCGACTCGTGGCTCGCGCTCTTCACAGAGGACGCAACCTACAGCGTCCCGTCCACCGATGCCCCGGAAGCGGACCCGAGTGACACCCTGTTCCTGATCGCCGACGACGCCGCGAGCCTGCGCTCGCGGGTCGAGCAGCTGATGGGAAAGACGACCTGGTCCGAGAACCCGCACGCGCGCACGCGCCGGCTGCTCGGCAACGTGCGCATCCGCAGGACCGACGCAGCGCGCGCCTGGGTGACCGCGAACTTCGTCGTTCACCGGATGCGCAGCCATCAAACGGCCACCTACGTCGGGCGCTACGAGTACGTGCTCGAGCGCCGGCCGGCCGGTCTGCGCATCCAGCAGCGCCGCGCGATCCTCGATCTCGAGTCACTGCGCGACGTGGGCAAGGTCAGCTTCATCCTCTAGCCGTGAGGCGCGAATGACCGAGGCCACGCTGCCGGACGACGTCGCGCGCGAGATCGCCTCGCCGGCCTCGTATGCCGAGTGGGACTCGCTGCATCGCACGCTGGCGCGCGTGCGCCGCGAGCTGCCGTTCGCGCGCGCCGAGCTCGCCGAGTACGCGCCCTTCTGGGTCGCGTCGAAGCTGTCCGACATCCGCGAGGTGGCGAGTCGGAACACCGAGTTCCTGAGCGGTCTCGGCGGGCTGGCCACCCGGGAGCAGCTCGCCTTCGAGGCCGAGAAGGGCACGAGCCGGCTCTTCCGCTCGATCGTGGCGATGAACGAGCCCGATCACCGGAGCTATCGCGCGCTCACCCAGAGTTGGTTCCAGCTCGGCAACCTGCGCCGCTTCGAGCCGCGCATCCGCGCGCTCGCCAAACGCCACGTCGACAGACTCGGCGAGATCGGCGGTGAGTGCGACTTCGTGCGCGAGGTCGCGGTGCACTATCCGCTGTTCGTCGTCATGGCGATTCTCGGCGTGCCGGAGGACGACGAGCCGTTCGTCTTGCGACTCACGCGCGAGTTCTTCGGGAGCGCGGATCGGGAGCTGAACCGCGGCGGCGTCGCGAGGACGCCCCTCGAAGCCGCGGCGTCGACGCGCGAGGTGGTCGAGGAAGCCACGGCGTACTTCCGGCACCTCTCGGATGCGCGGCGCCGCGCGCCGACCGGGGATCTGATCAGCGTGATCGCCAACGGCCGGGTCGACGGCGAGCCGATCCGCGAGATCGACGCGATGGGGTACTACATCACGGTCGCGTTCGCGGGCCACGACACGACGTCGTCCTCGGTCGCCGGCGGCGTGTGGGCGCTGGCCGAGCGGCCCCCGCAGCTCGCTCGCGTGCGCGCGAATCCCGCGCTCGTGCCGGCGCTCGTGGAGGAGTCCGTGCGCTGGACGACGCCGATCCACCAGTTCGTCCGCACCGCCGCGCGCGACGTGCAGGTCGCCGGGCAGCGCGTGCGCAAGGGCGATCTCGTGGTGCTGTGTTTCCCGTCGGGCAACCGCGATGAAGACGCCTTCGAGGCGCCCTGCGAGTTCCGCGCCGACCGGACGCCGAATCGCCACATCGGCTTCGGCTTCGGCGCGCACATGTGTCTCGGCGTGCACCTGGCGCGCCTGGAGATGGCCTGCTTCTTCGAAGAGCTCCTGCCGCGGCTCGAATCTCTGGAGCTCGCCGGCATCCCGCGGCGCACGGTCACGAACTTCGTGGGCGGTCCCAAGTCACTGCCGATCCGGTTCCAGATGAGAGAGGGAACGACATGAAGATCGGAGCCTTCAGCTTCAACACCGAGTACACCATGCGCGCGGACCGGCTCGCGCGCGCGCTGGAAGAGCGCGGCTTCGAGTCCTTCTGGCTGCCCGAGCACACGCACATCCCGGTGCCGCCCGATGGGATCGTGAAATCGCCCCTGGGCGACGAGCTGCCGGTCGAGTACCGGCACATGTCCGATCCGTTCGCCGGCCTCGCCGCCGCGGCGGCAGTGACTTCGAGGCTGATCCTCGGCACTTCGATCTGCCTGATCAATCAGCACCACCCGATCGTGCTCGCCAAGCAAGTCGCCACGCTCGACCGGCTGTGCGACGGGCGCCTCATCTTCGGCATCGGCGCCGGCTGGAACGTGCCCGAGATGGCGAATCACGGCATCGAGTTCGCGGACCGCTGGAAGCAGGCGATCGAGCGGCTCGACGCGCTGAAGGCGCTGTGGACGCAGGAGCAGCCTCGCTTCGCGGGTGAGTTCGTGCGCTTCGGGCCTCTCTGGTGCTATCCGAAGCCCCTGCAGCAGCCGCACCCGCCGATCGCGCTCGGCACGCTCGACACGCCCTTCGGCCGCGCGCAGGTGGCGAAGCACGCCGACGGGTGGCTGCCGCTCACCTTCGACGTGGCGACCGCGAAGCGCAGCATCGACGACGTGCGCGCACGCATGCGCGCACTCGGCCGCGACGACTCGAAGCTCTCGGTGTCGCTCTTCTTCCTCGAGGACAAGGAGCAGACCCGGGACACGCTCCGCGCTTCCCGCGACACCGGCGTGGAGCGCGCGATCCTGCGCTTGCCGATCGGGGAGGACTCACTCGTGTTGGCGGCGCTGGATCGCTACGCGGAGTTGGCAGCGCCTCTTCGCAACGGGTGATCCTTGCTCTTGTTCGCGCGGGCCGCGTCGCGCTGCTTCGCGCACGCACCCGCCGCGTTCGTCACCGCGACGTCGATCCCCAGCTCGAACACCTGCGCGCAGGACGGGCCATTCACTTCCGACGCCAGCAGCCATGCGTTCAGAGAGGCGAGCCTCCCACTCGCGTGGATCGACTCGAGGATCTCGCGCGACAGGAAGTCGGGGTGCAGCTGGATGAGAATCAGACGCGGATCCCGCGTCGCCAGCAGCTCTTTCAGCCATTGCCCGCCGCGCGGCCCCCGCGGCGCGGCCTCCACGGCCACCCGGGTGTCGTAATCGCGAACCTCTCGATAGGTGCGAAGACCATTCCCGACCTGGAAGTAGACCCAGTCGTAAGCGCGATGGCGCCGGACCAGATCGATGGCTGCATGGATGACCGCCCCGGTCTTGATCTCCGCGTCGATCACCACGCGTCCACGCGACCAGCGCAGCGCGCTCTCGAAGCGATCGGGGCCCCGATCCAGCCCCTTCAAGTGACAGCGCGCGATCTCCGCGGCCGTGTGACTCGCGATCGGCCCGGTGCAGCTCGTGGCGCGGTCCAGGAGCGAGTCGTGAAACAGGAACACCACCCCGTCCTTAGACAGGCGCAGGTCCGTCTCGACGATGTCGACACCCTGCCGGCGCGCGACCTCGAAGCGCGCCACCGTATTCGCGTCCGGAAGTCCGTACCCGCCGCGATGCGCCGCGACGCGCGGACCGCGCAAGCGCGCGACCAGATCGCGCGGGTCAGCGCGATCCGGCGCTCGCGTCTCCGCAGTGAGCGCGAGAGCGAGCGCGGCAACGGCGAGGAATCGGCCTGTGTCCACGCCTGCTCTTCGGCAGACTGCTATCGTGTCTCCATCTGCGAGGAGGTCGTTCGGTGTACCGGTGTCTCCGTGTCTCGTTCCCGACCTTCGCCGCGTCCCTCTCGATCGCCTGCGCTGGGCCCGGCGCCGTGCCGGTCACGGATCCGAACGCCCGCTACGACTTCCCCGAGCACGGGATCTCGGTTCTCCCGCCGACTGGATCACGTTGGTGGGCGGTGCCGGGGGCGACGTTCTCGCCCAACCACGTCGTCGTCTTCATGAAGCCGCTCTCCGAGAAGTACCCCGAGACCGCGGCCGAGCTGCGGTCGCTCGTGGCGCAGGTCGTCGAGGTCGAGTTCTCGGAGCTCGACGTACCCGCCGACGTCACCACCGCCGAGGGCCTGAAGCAGTGCTTAGACACCGCTCTGGCGGAGTACCTGTTGAACGCGACGGGACAGGCCCCGCGCCATCTCATCTCCGCGGACGAGCAGGTCGACCGCTCGGGCGGCGCCGAGTGCGTCCGCTTCGACGAGGTCATCGAAGACGCCCGCGTCGCGCGTTTCCAGGGCTCGACCTTCGTCGAGCGCCAGCGCGGCTTCCGTTGCTTGCACCCCTACCGAAGGGGTTTCATCGTCGACTTCGGGTACAGC
>WNFL01360649.1_pt1 | contig 19776 bp, 20 predicted proteins | sample 5400361 | NCBI WGS metagenome assembly WNFL01 (sample SAMN13153351, study PRJNA577476) | soil metagenome | isolation source: 40 cm soil on Douglas fir-dominated hillslope | place: USA:California | collected 2013-09-17
CAAACACAAACACAATATTGTTCACCCACGCCACCCCACTCACGCTCTTCTGGTTGTATAGTCGTTAATCCGTTCTCGTGTGTGTCAAAAACATTTTCCATTCCTAGTGTTCCAACAGGTGCGTACTCTCGACTCTCGATCGATGCTGCATATCACGTCAAATCACCCGGACCCGACGAAACGCACTGACCGAACCGATTATGATTATATTACTATCACACACACTCTTCTCTTCCCACCACTTATCTCCCAACTCAAACTCGCTCCAAAACCATGGAAATGAAAACCACGCTTTAGCTTTAGCTTTTTTGTTGGCTTGGCTTGGCCCTGCCATGATTGAACGGTAAACGGTACACGGTACACGGTACACGGTAAACGGTAAAAGGAAAACGATTGCTGTGATGCCAACCCACATGTATCTTTGACCCTTTGATCTTTTGACCCTTTGACCCTTTGGCCCTTTGACCCTTGGGACTCAGGGCTTGGACCTCGATCGGGGGATCCGGTGATCGGGCTTTGGGGTCGGAGGTTGGGTGTCGGGGCCTGTGCCCCCCCCGGGCTGCCCGCTTTTGACTTGTTTTGACTCGGCCCCCGCTGCCGCTACTGGCTGGCTGCTGGTTGCTGGTTGCTGGTTGTCGCTGCTACTTGTATTGTCCAACACCAAACGGTGATAGTTGCAACAGAGGCGCATTAATTGAGAGGGACGATGCTGCATAGTCATTGTCAGAGTCAGGCGTTGGTGAGTGTTCTGGCATTGGTGACGATATTCGCTCTTTGAGGTATCGGCCTCCATGGATGAGACGATGAGACTACAGTAACTATCATTGATTACGTCGTTTGATTTCGATTTTTTAAGCGATGCCCACGAGTACGGGGGAACTGGGTGGGAACTTTACCAAGCGTTTTTGTATTCCTTATACAGTGCTAGCGTCCCTGGCTCGGCTGGGCTAGGCGTGCCGGTCATCGGCATGGTTGATGCTGATGCGACCTATGCCTTTTGATTTCGGAAACGTATCGGAAACGTACACGCGAGATTTGGGAGGAGGTACGGCCCCCGTTGACAAACGGTATACGGTATCGAGCTCGATTCGGATGACTGGCTGGCTGGCCGGTCGACCATATAGTCATAACAAACTACACAATTTACGGAGGACGAAGACTTGGAGGTTATGCCGTGCGAGCCGATCCGAAGGGTCCACACCCGCTCCGAGCAAGGGAGCATCCCCTTGTATCACGGTCTGGTGGCCCTGCGATTGTGATACAGTATGTCACTGCATCTGCTCTGGGCCAACGTGCACAATCGTAGCCGCAGTAATTATACTGATGGTTGGCAGTACCTATGCTATGCAAGCAGGACCGGGGAGAGGGTTGACCGAGGGAGCAGTGGGAACTAGTCAAGTGGCGCATGGCGTCGAATCTGGAAGATACTGTATTTCAATGTCTAGCTTTGTGGCCGATGTTTCTGTACTGTATTAATATTGTATGATTAAACTTTAACCTGTGTTGTCTTGTCAATGATAAAAACCACTACTCGGTGCTATTGTCGGTGTGGACATCAATATTGGGCATCGCCAAGAGGCGGTGGTAAGGGTCAGGGCCAACGAAGAATTTCAAATCGGTCGTGGAAACTTGCTCGTTGCATCGTTGAATTATGGATTATGGATTATGGTGTACAATTAAAATACTGGATACCTCTGAGTAACGTCCATCCGAGTAACAGTTGGCATTCATCTAATAAGCTGTAAGATGCCCACAATTAATATAATGTTTCGCCAAAAGAAAAAAAGAAAAAAGAAGAAAAGAAAACATAGGAATAATAGGACACCAGGACAAGCGCGAGCACACAAGTACATGAAAGAGAACTATACAGAGGTGCGTTGAACAAACGTCCACCATAGAGCAGAGTAACATGATGCAAGCGAGTAAGCAAGCGAGCGAGCGAGCCAAAGCCGACGATCAGTTCTCGGCCAGTCAAGAGCCCAGCAACTCAGAACCTCGGCAACACTGACAGCTAGTCTCGTTCTTCGTCAGGTGCAGGTGGTATCAACCGCTGTTTCTCCAGCTGCAACTGCCCTTGCCCGTGTGCAAGCAATGATAGGCTCGCGGGCGAATCTCCGCCGGCCAAGCCCACACTATCCTGTCGCTCAGTGCGCACGTCTCCACCACCCACACCACCCACACCCGCACCACCCATTGTTGTCATCGTGTCAGACGTGTGACCGCGACGACCAGTCCACGTCCCGCTTTGATTCGCCAAACTCATCGCCACACCCTTTTCGAAGATGGGGTCTTTGAAGAGACCGGGCGTAAACGCCGGGGGCGCCTCCCCGTCTGCTTCTTCGCCATTATCTTGGAGTGCGTACGACGCTGGTCGGTTGTCTATTGATCGCATCCCTCTCACGCTCGCGCCTACCCCTACCGCCCCACCACTGCCTTCGACATCTGCCAGCGGAATGGGTGTCCGCTGGTATTTTGTAAACTCTGCGCTGGGTGCTACCCGTTTTGCTCTCTTGCGCCTGTAGAAGTAGTACCATACGCCGACGAGTGCCGCTACAGCAGAGACGGACAGGATGGGAGCGACGATCAGTGGGACCAGATTTTGGTGGTTGGTGTTGACGCCAACACTGGCGCTCTCGGTGACGCTGGCGCTGGCGGGGGCAGAGTCGTCTGGTTGTATGAATGCGGATGGTACGACCGCTGGGTCTGGGGGGTTTGAGACGTCGAGTGGATTCCGGTCGCCCTGGGTTATTGGGAGGTCACCCATGTATGTTGGTAGGAGTAGAGGTTAAGACGCACAGTGGGAGGCAATGTGGCGATGGCGGCATTCACCGAGAAAACGCCCTGATCTGAGATTGACATCCATGAAAGGAAAGCAGGATCATCGGAGTAATCGAAATCTGAACTATAAACGCCACCATTTGTCAGCCTTATATATGCCATTTTACATCCCATGCCTTTAAATCATCTTGCCTGTCAATCCCATCGGCTTCACAACTTTGATTCCAAACGCTATATTCAACCCACTGAGCTCCTGATTTTTTTTGGCATGCGGCACAGGCAGAGAATAAGTTGTACGCCACTCGAGAGCACGAACATCTGGTTGGCTTTGCAGTGCCAGGGGTGCCCGGTGCAGGGTAAACCTGTCCTGGCATCTCATCCAAGGGCAGTAAAGTCCATGTGCCCTCGTCTAGCAGTATCATCGTCAATGCAAGTATCTCTCTTAGGGGAGCCAAGACGCTTTACCACCGCATTCCTCGCGCTCGGTGACGTTGGCCGCAAGCACGCAGGGGTCTTCTCCTTGCGCACCAACCAGTTTACCCTGTGTTTCGCTTTGTACACCTGGAAGACACCTGGCCTGTTATATCGAACAATCGAGGGCCAATGTCGATCGTCATCAGCTCTTCCGACTTCTGGCGACGAAGCCATTAAGGGTTCGGAAGCCCACCTTGGGGTCCACGATAGCCACGACATTCGCAGCAAACAAAATGAAGCTAAGTATGTTTTGATGATGCCAATACCCGATCCGCCACGGACGGCCGCTCGCATCGTAACGCCTAGGGGCCATAATCGAAGACGCTGGGTGTTGCTGGGGCTGGGCAGAGAGGCTGACAGGAGGAAGGATCTCTCACATAAGTGAGCTATCACACCAGGGCTCTGCGGCGATCATTCATGAACCCCGAGCATTTGAGCCAGCCAAGGTAGTCGTACTCCGGTCTCCCCGTAAAGCGATACAGCAATTAATGCAAACAAGGTGAAAACTACCAATCATCTTGCAGAGGTGCGGCACCGGATCAACAAGCGAGACGCCCTTGCTGCTATCACGCGACGTGTCGCGATCACACCTTCAGTTAAATAGTTACGTATTATACAGATTTGCATTTTGCGTCCCACCCTTCCCCCCATTTCATACGTCCAAAAAGGACGGTCTCCGCTATTCGTCCCCTTTAAATTCCTTCACAAACGGTGGGCCCATCGCCGAAGACTGATCAGCCAAGACCAAATTCTCTCACCTGACGTGTACAGCCTTTATTCCTTATTCAACGGAAGGTACACGGACTGAGGAGGACAAGAACTGAGGGGGCCCGACTTTCGTTTTAGCGATCGACTGGGCTGCGGACCCGTCCGCTGGGCGTATACAATATACAATCTAGTTGTGTTATCACCGGTTGGTCATTGATACATACACGATACGATACAGTGCGCTATGCAGGAACGCGGGGAGAGTTGGGGAAGGACTCAATTCGGATTACATATGAACGACTCAAAGGACAAAGGAAGGGGCGTCTGAACGGAGGTGGTGAGAAAAAAGACTGGCGAGGGGCGTGTTGTTTGGAGTTATTAGTTTGTTTGGGGCATGAGGAGGGCAGAGGGGGGCAGAGGAAGGGCAGAGGAAGGGCAGAGGAAGGGCAGAAAAGGACGCCACGGACACATGCGAGGAGAGGGGCGTGTGGTGCATGTGGGTATGAGGAACGACAGGAGAGAAGAAGTTGACGAGAGGGGCGGGGTTTGCCAATGGTCTCCGCGATCGGCCTTTAATGCCAACCACAGAAGCCAAGTGCATCTATTCCAAGCGGGGTGGTTGATAGAAGAGATAGCTGAATCAGATTGGAGTTGCGAAATCGGGCGAGAGCCGACACGCGAGGGGTACTGAATCGACGCCAGGACCTGTTGTGTGCATTCACGGTCGAGTATTAGCTTGAGGTGCACGTCAACTAGGTCGATCCATACCGGAGGGCGACGACCGCCCTCACGTCTCACTCCCCGCACACTCCTACACGAAATTCTTGGGTTCTTTCGGTGACCGTAGTTCGCGGAATTTATCATCATTGAATGAGTATGGTGCAAAATGACCCGATGAGCATTCGGAGCCGCGAAGCGTGTTCATCTGACTCATCGAGCCCTCGGTGAGGTCAAGAACCCTACTAGGGGCATTGTTAATGTGGCGGGGCCGCTCTACTTGACGGGTGAATTGAACTGGCTGGGCGTACACCTGGTGCACAATACCTGGGCCTGGTGTGCGGGTCGGGCCGGCGAAGCGCGTTGCCCAAGGCTTGGCATCGTGGAAGGAGGTCCTATAATGGGGTAAGACAATGCAAGAGTGAAGCGCCATGTCGACGTACAAGATGCCAGAATGAGTTTCATCACCTCGATTGGCATACTCGCTCAGCCTAACGAAGCAGCGAGTTGATACAGTCGCGGTCGTGGCAATCGCGGGGATCGAGAAGATGATGTTCATGATCGGGTTGAGGTCAACCATGAGCACCACGGCTGGGACCATGTTGGCAATGACAGCGGTGACAAAGTAGATGACTCCTTGGTCCCATATCATGTTCCAAAGGCCGGTGTGTCCCCGCGACCAGCTCAAACCTGCCATTGTAACAATCATGACGATCGTGTCGTTGGCGAGAGCTGATAATGATTTAGCTCCTTTGGAAATCGATAAGGAAGATTGCTACTCACTAACGAAATAGACTGCAGCGAGATCGTGGTCACCAACAGCTTGTACAACACATTCTCCGACAGAGGGTACCCATGTTGCTCTGACGGTGGTGACACCCCAGGCAAGGATGCCAATATGAGCGCCGCCAAGTAGCATATACGGGTATTTTATCCACTTGTTGTTCTTGTGGATGGCCAGTGACCGGAGCATTAGCCTATGTGCCCAATGAGTTCGACCTTCAATCTGTGGGGAAGCGCACGTACAGCAAAGTGGAGCCACCAATAGCAGAGTGACCGCCGACTTGGTTAAAGGTGTACAGGGCCTGGCAGTTGAGTTTGCCTCTGGTGTTCATTGCTACCAACCTGCAAATAGGAGGGTCAAACTTGGTCCTTCACTTTCGTGGCTAGACCGCCCTTACATGCCCACAAAGGCCGCAAACAACATCCACTTCGTGTAGAAGTATAGCTATAGGGCCACCTGGATGAGTGACAGGCCGATATGCCAATAGTGAACTAGTCACGCACGAGCATCGGGAGTGTGAATTTCCGCCTCCCTGTGATAACGCTCCATTCGAACCCCAAAGACTGTAAGGCTTCGAAGAGGTAGGCGCCGATCCACACATGAGAGACGTTGTTGAAGACAACTGCAGGAAAGTCAGACAAAGCAGCATTCAACCGAGTGTTTCACGACGGACTTGCGCAGATTGCTATGACATCTGGGCTCTTCCAATCGACCATTTCGAGTGTGTTATTTCTTCTATGAAATTTGCGATGAAGCGGGACAGGTGAAGGCGCAGATGCCGGGTTGGAGTAAGTTGGAGCAAGGTGACACAATTCAATGAAGCAGGTGGATTTTCGTTATTGAACCACGGGTTTGGATATTATTGCAGAGACAGAAGGCGAAGGAGGTGAGGAGAAAGGCGGGAAAGGTGGAGTGTAAAACTGATGAGGCCTCTACCGACGTGGATATTTGAAGGACTGATCTATTATGTCGTGTCATTCAACCCAACAAAGAAGTGGCGTTCGCGCCGGGCGAGGAACAAGCCTTTCCGTTTGCGGAAGGAGGCGTTGAGCGTTCTTTCTCTCGGTTAATTCAAAGACCATGAATCTTGAACCGTTCGACCGAAGAAATTGCCACAATGTTACTTCTCAATGCTGCTTCCTGACTCCTGACGTGACGGGGGTGGGTCTTTCACCTCCTTTCCAAATCGGGCGTCATGGAGGGTCCCCGTGGATGTAGTGGATACCTCCCTATGAATGCATATATTTCCCGAGGTCGCCCAATGTATGGCGCCTTCATTGCGCGTCAAAGTCCGGTCGATGTCGGCATTAGGTATAGCATGGCACCAACCCAACAACGGTTGAAGCGCTTGGGCTTCTGGGCTATCAGTGTGCGAGCGGACACACCAAGTTTTCCCGCCCGTGTTGTAAGGATCCAGGAATAGTTCTTTGATCAAATAGTCAGAGTTTTGCGTCTCGATTTAGCCCAAGGGCGGAGCCCCATACCCGCCACCTCTCGGATGCGAGACATCCTTGCGATAATCCGACATTCAAACGTTGATCTGAATCAATAAATCTTCATACGATCCTTACTCCTGGCCGCTCTTCTGACGAACCCCTTTGCCTTCCTCCGTTTCAGCAGCTGTCAAAATTCCACAGCCTTGTTCCTTGCATGACCGGTACTGACGCCAAATATGAACTTTAAGAGCTGATAGGGGCTGATTCGGTACGACTCCTGCCAGTACTCTATGCCCCATGAGCTCATCATTTCATCATTGTTTGGCTACTTCTTGGTCGGCAACATGGGTTGCAGCCTCTAACACGCATGTATAACGGAGCTTCTATGTGGGAAGTAGAGGGCGGCATCAGATCTTTAAGGACCGGCATCGGGTCAAGGCCGGCTCGACAGAGGAGAGGAACACGCCGTCACGAGTAACTGATGTCCTGTTCTTCCGAGGTGGTCGAGTGCACAGGTTCTTAGGACATCCCGTACATTCCGCAAGGAGGTCACTAGACCTGTATGAGTGTTGAGGCTAAAATCAATTAAGCGATCACCGTTTATCTACCAATATGCGATGCTCAATATGCCAGCATATTGAATGCTGTCAAAGCGGCTAGTGATAAAACGGGTTTTCCTTGTACTCTCGTATTATGTTGCGATGGTCCGGTCTTGCCGATGTTATCGCCCGGGGCAATAGTACTTTACGCCCTTGGGACGCCCGAGGGGGTCATCAAGGCGATGCCGTGAGAGTCATTCCTGTGTCGACTCTCCGCGGTCTTGTACTGGTGCCTTCCTAGAGGCATGACTTAACTAACAAGGGTGCTGTACACATGGCGTGGCAATATTGTATTCACACGGCCAACCGTAATGAAGAAAGGAGTATGCCTTGCTGTTGTGGAGGTTAGACTCGCCTTCCACGTCCAGCATTCCAATGTGCCGGCAACCGCATAGAATTTGAAGTGCCTGGTGGGCGTATACCACAGGCAAGTTGCCCGGAGAGGTGTAAACACGCCCGTGCATGCCACCCAAATGTATCAAGAGACCAGCACGCTCAATGACCATGATGAAGGGGAGCCCAGAACCTTCAATACGAATACTTGTGGAGTATCCAGGTCTTGTACGTACATCTGTCGCCCTCAGGACTAGAGTTTATGCTGTTGGTGGTATGTGACGCCATCACACGTTATTTCTCCTGTGTCTATATTTGTTGTTTGGTCCCTTCATCATGTATATATAGCGCACTATGTTTGTCTATATACTACACGGTTGTTTTCCCCTTCTCTCTCGCGTTAGGTTGGTCCTGCTGGTCCAACATATGCGGCATCAAGGCAAACCACTTCCATGGCTCTGTCACGTCAACGACTACAACGCGTGGTTCTGAAGTTTCAGACTTACACTATACCAACACGGTAAAACGGTGAGTTTTTGGGTACATCTCCATGGCATGGAATTGGCCTCTCTCAGGAAACACGCCCCATTAGCCCCTTCATTCCTCCTGACATAGAATCGTTGAGAGATACTAGCGTTTCTTGTGCTTTGGGTCCGGATAGAGCTGAAAGGTCGCCGGTAAGCGACGGCGACAGAGACAGCTTTCAAATACGTACCTTACCCGGATTAAAGAGATTCATAGGGTCGATCGTGTTCTTGATCTGATGCATGAGATTAACCGTGCCCTCTCCAAGTTCCTCGTAGAGATACTCCTTCTTTCCTAACCCCACACCGTGCTCGCCGGTGCATGTTCCATCTAGCGCCAGGGCACGATGCACCAGCCGGTGTACTGCACCTCTGACTACTTCGAGTTCTCTATCGTCTCTGAAGACCATCAAGGCATGAAAGTTGCCTAGGCGATCATCAATTAAGTACCGGCAGGAGTAAATACAGGCGGCTGGGGAGATGAAGGGTATTACTTACCATCACCCACATGGCCTAAAATAGTAGATAGAATCCCGTGCTTCTGCATATCCTCCTTGGTTTCCTTGACCAGCTGGGGTAGTTTGCTGGGAGGGACGCAAACGTCTGTCGTCCATATCTTGGTATTTGGATCATCGACCCATTCAAAAGTGCTCCAAAACCCTACTTTTCGGTGATTCCATAGTTCATCCGCCTCCTCAGTAGAGCGAGCGGACTGGAACAACTCGGCACCATGCGACCCGACGATCTCACGTACAAGCCTGGACGTCTCAGCTATTGAAGAGGGCGAGCCTTGGAACTTGAAGAAGAGGGAATCCTTCACAGGAAAGGGGCGGGAGAGACCAGCGTGATTTATGGCATCCATCATGTTGCTATCGAGTAGTTCAACGCATTCTAAGGCACTTGGAGTCAGAGGTGATATCTGGGGGGCAGCTGCACATACGGATGTTAGAGCCCAAAGGGCTTCGCAGGACCTCGGTGACTGCCGAAACCGCGTTCTGTACATCGGGAAACTGAGCCACAGCAACGGAAGTGGGTATCTTTGGTGCAAGCCGTAACGTGGCCTCTGTAACGATTCCAAGTGTTCCTTCCGCGCCGATGAACAATTTAGTGAGGTCGAATCCAGCAGAAGACTTCCGGGCCCGTCGCCGTGTCTTGATGACCTCTCCTGAAGGGAGTACCACTGTCTGGGACGCGAATCAGTTCCCCAGACGTCCACGAGAGACGGCCACACACGATATTTAAAAACCATTCACCCCTCGCTGTTCCGTACTTCACGGCATTAGCTAAAAATGGTTAATATTTGAGGTGGTGGGAGCATGGGGCGAATCACTGACTTCCTGAACATCCAGTCGCAATCATCCCGCCAATGGTAGCCCCAGGACCTGGATCCAGCTGTGGTGAGATCGGAGTAGTAGTCAATAAATTTTGTGTTGATAATTATTCTAGCTTACAGGGAAGAAGAGAGGTATTTGCCTCTCCGCAAGAACGCGATTCACTTCTTCCCATTTGATACCGCTTTGAACCACAATGTCGGAATCACCCTCTAGAAATACTTGCTTATTAAAGGGAGATAATGGTCTCCACAGACCCTCAGCTCACCATTGATTTTAATCACTTTGTTCATTCCAGATAAATCGATGCAAATTCCACCAGGGGCGCCATCGATGACAGTCTAAGAGGCATTAATCGGCACTGGGACTCATGTGATAAATGAAAGGGCTTCACTCACGCCAGAAAAGTGGCCTTCCAGGCTTGTGCCGCCGGACCAAGCTGTCACTGGCATTCTCCACTTCTTTGCTACCATGATAACTTTGACAACATCGTCTGTTGTAAACGTTTTGATGACAATGCTGTGCGATGCGCCATGTAGATAGAAATTTGGACTATGTCCATATGACTCAAGGACATCCGCGGAGGTTAAAACTTGGTCCTTGTCCGGGAAAACACGGTTTAGCTCTTCAATTGCCTTCTGCACTTCGTGCCGTGTGGCGTATTTCGGAGAGTGAGAGCCGGATATTAATTTCGCTGGTATCTGATGGTTGATGGGCAAGTCCAGGGCTATAGTTAAAGCACTACCTAGGCAAAACCCAATGAATGTACATAGAAGTAGGTTAGGGGAGGATTTGGATGTCGAAAATACGGTCTTTGAAGATTTTGAAGTGATTGCTCGTCTCCAAGGGTGCGTACATCGGCCAGCAGCAGCAGCAGCAGCATTTAAACCAACCACAACTCGACTCTGATAAAGACTTCTCGCTTGCAAGGAGGTGTTCATACCGAAGGGTGGGGACCAGCTGTTGGATGACTCCAGATCGAGAAGCAGTCGATGGCGTGCATACTTGCGTGACCATCAATACAAAGGCTCGGTGATATTACCTATGCAACCAAACAACACGAAACCGACTGTGCAGAATGAGGACCTCAGTTCAAGTCGCGATTTAAGGAATACTATGTGGAGGAAAGACAGAATGCATGCCTTCCAACTACGCTCATTACTCATTGCCCCACCTCGTGAAGGACCAAAGCGGAATTTTAGATGCATTATCCGTTTGCATCCACATCTGGCTCCTGGCTCAGTAACTACGGATGTAACAGTTTCCCACACGCTTTAAACAGCTCGATTGAGTCCCGTTGAAGCGCTCTTATTGGATTTCTCTTAAGTATTTCAGGGCGCGAGCGCAGGGACGTCCATATAGACCTTTGACATGCCGATACACTATTTATTGCATCGTTTCACCGCGTCCATCAGATTTCCACTCCAAATGGCCCGAAATATCTTCTCTGCATGCATTAACAGCGACTCCCTGTCTCGAGAGAGGCCGTCTGTCCATGGACAGGATGAAAGATCAGTTGCATCGCCTTGGGAGTAACATTGTCGTAGTACCGGAGTTCGCGTAGACCAGGAGGCTGTAGGAAGAGAAAAGAACCCGGGACTTCTCCTGTTCATGGAATCATCAGTTCCAACAGAGGCTCCATCTGTTGATGTAGTGTATGACTCATCACACGTTACGTTCGTTCCTTGGGTTTCTCCTGCGTGTTCATTGTTCGGTCCATTCGTGCATATATAGCGCACTGTTTTTGGCCATACAGTTCAAATGTTTTTAATGAATACCTTTTAATGAATAAAACATACTTTCGGCCACATTTGGCCGCGACCGTGTTGGGCCGACAATAAATTGAATTTTTGATAATGCATAATTCTGATAGGTTTTGAGCGTGACCGACCCTATTCATTATAAACATTTCAACTGTATATACTTCACGGTTGTTTCCCCCCACTCTCTCCCGGCGTTAGACTGGTTGTGCTCGTCCATCACCACCACAGGGATTAGCTTATTAGACACTATGCCTGGGATATTCTATTCCAAATTCTGCACTACCAGCAAAATCTGTTCCATCGGTCAAATGAATGGACGGTGCAAGATTGGGAGGTGGAGGAGATGCAAACTTGATAGATAGGGAAAGGCACCACATAGATTCGTCAAGTAGGTTCCTCCACAGATATTCGTCTTTCTTCTTTGGCCGCCACATGTACTTCCAGTTAGAAAATGTCGCGTCGAGCGCGTTCTGGTCTGGTTTGCTTCGTTCAATGACCCGGGTAGTTATAGGCCCTGCTCCTCCAGTTCGAGCCACACCGGTTGTCTCAACAGCCAGGCGAGACGGCGAACATAAGCCATCGTGACCTCCACGCCAGCTTCCGAGTATTTGAAAAAAAAGGAAAGCAGAAAACGCCTTGAGCGAGTCACCATTATCCACGGTTATATGGGATGAGGGTTAAGAACTTTTTCTCTTTGCGCGCCTCCTCAAAAAATCCGTTGAACTGGTTCCTAAGATCCAACCGAATCGATAACTGCAAGGCGTGATACAAGGCACTACAGAGATATGGACTTATGACTTACAGAAGTATCGTAAGGATCAGATATGGGGCGTTCGAGCACGGTGGTCTGAAAAAGCAAGGTCCGCATCTTCTCCTTGTAGTTGCAACAGCTTATTTTTGTCGCGTGATCCAGTTACAATACACGGTTGTGATGCGACCGATCAGTGGAGGCTGGGTCGAAGTGTTGGGACAGGTTCAATCATCCAAAGATTGCCCAATGCTGGGGGTAACGCGAGCGAAATCCACAACGAAGCCTTTACATGTTTGCAACGCAGCAGACCGGGCCGCCTGGTTCACGCGAGGAGCGCGCGAGTCGACCAGGGAAACCCGTTGTATTGAACACTTTGGTCAAGTCCACGCACCGGAACTTGAAGCAATGTTATTGGATTGATTTAAATTATCTTGGAGTGGGTTCGCAAGGACGTCCATTTAAGCCTCTGTCAAGTTAATACATGATTTATCGCATCAGTTCACCGTCTCCATCAGCTTTTCACTCCAAAAAGCCGGAAATATCTCTTTTGTATGCGCTAATAGCGACTCCTTGATTCGAGGGAAGCCTCGAGTGCCGAGGGCAATCTCCAATGCCCCAACTTTCCCGTTTTTCACATTTGAAAGTGTTTCCACTTTGACGGCAGCCAAAGCAGGCAGTATCGGGAGGCCTCTCATGTGCGGCGCCCTCAGGTACCTGTGGTAGGAGTTCACGTAGTGTCCATGGCTGAAGAGGAATGGTGACGAAAGGGGCAGCGAACTCCCCGGAGAGAGCATCCTGCAAAGGCCCGCGTATATTCCGATGCACCGCAGAAGGGAAATGGAGAGTATGAATGCCTTGAACAGATCGATCCCTCATGGAGAGGTGATTACGGATCTCGAGGCAATTACATAACGAGATCCATGAGGCAGGGTATGTGAGACTGGTGATCGTTGTCAGTGCGGGACATATGTGGGGATCACGAGACAATGCGTCTATGAAATCATCTACACACCACCACGCTCTCGGAAAGACGATCATGCGCAGAGACATTAGATACGGAATCCATCGCTCGACCTTCATCATCGGACCAGACGTCAAAGCCTCATGAAAGTCCTCATTCGCGTGACTATATATATCAAGAACCTTGAGTTTGTTCAGTATATCTTGGGCTTTTGTCCCCTGCGGGTACATGTCAAACAACTCGGTCTCCTCGCTGGTGGACCACAGCAGATAAAGTTCCTCGAGTTGAGGAGCATCGATCATTTGTAAGTGAAATGTCGAACAGTGGAGTCGCTTTAGCGCGGGAAATGTCGTGAATTCAAAACCAATGTTGTCTCGCCGATCGGGATCACCCAAATATATGCGAAGCTCCCGAAGCGCAAATGAGTCGTGAATAACATGCAACAGTGGATCCACCACTTGTGTATCCTCTGGGAAATCTTTGACGCTGTTATTGAGAGAAGTGCTATAGTTGTTAGAGGCAATGTATTTCCTACTAAATCCGGGCCAATGTCGGGTGATATGTCCATGGACAGGATGGACAGACCTCCCGTGGTGCATGATCTCGAGATATTGAAGACATGGCGTGCGCAAACTCGGAAGTTGTGTCGACTCGGGTTTAACGTAGCCATAGTACCGCAGCTCACATAGACCAGGAAGCTCAATCACGGGCATTAGCTTATCATGCACTATTCCTGGGACATTTAATTCCAATTTCCGCAATATCAACAAAATCTGTTCCATCGGCCAAATGAATGGACTATGCAAGAATGGGACATGGAGAAGACGCAGATTTGATAGATAGGGAAAGCACCCTATGAATTCGTCAAGCAAGTCCCCACAAAGATATTCAGCTTTTTCATTTGGTGGCCATAAGTATTTCCAGTCAGAAAATGTAAGCGCAATTGTCAATGCAGTAACACTCTCCCGTGGAGGAAGTCGCGAACGGGATCGAAATTCCCACGGGATTGACCAGTTATCCTCCTCACGATCCAGGGTGGCATCCAATGTTAGGTCGATGAGTTGAGGATAGATGAGAGATAACAGAAGAAGCTCCCACCAACCGTCTCTTGACGTGTCTTCGAGTATCACATCAAGCGTTTGTAACGCGTTGCATTTCAGGCTTTGAAGCAAAGCGGGCGAATTCTGCATGACAATTCGCAGCGATTTCAGACTCAAAAGCTCCAATGGGGGAACATCCGCAATCCCCACATCATGGAGAGTCAGTGCAGTAAGAGATGACAGAATTGGGAGCGCCTGAAGGAGATATAGATCGGTCGTGTCGAGCGCGTTCTGGTCTTGTTTGATTCGTTCGATGGCCCGGATTGTCTTAGGTCCTGCTCCTCCAGATTGAGCCGCACCGTGTGTCTCAACAGCCAGGCGGGACAACGAACATAAGCCATCAGGCGGTGCTGCGCTGAGACCACGAAATGGCTCTCGTGCTGCTTTGTGTAGGCAAATATCCAGCACGCGGATTCGGTGTGCGTCTTGGGCTAGCTCATCGACAACCGAGCGCGGTGCGCGCGTGCCAATGATTGTCACGTCCAGCTTTTGAGTTTTTGAGAAGAGAAGGAAAGCAGGAAGCGCCTTGAGCGAGTCATCATCATCCACAGCTATGTAAATATTGTTCCATATGCTGGGTGTCTCAAGGACGAATGATCTCCACGCCGTACAAGTTTCGAGGAGATGAAGCGGAGCGTCGGGATCGGCGCGAGCCGCTGCTTCGAATATTTCCCTGACGATTTCCACTGGGACGCGCATTAAGGGATGAGGGTTGAGAACGCTCTCTTTTTTGCGCGCCTCTTCAAAAAATGCGTTGAACTGGTTCCTAAGATCCAACCGAATCGATGACTGCAAAGTGTGATACAATACATTACATAGATGTGGACTTCAGACTTACAGGAGAATCGTGAGGATCAGATTTGAGGTGTTCGAGCCCGGCGATCTGAAAAAGCGAGGTCCGCATCTTCTCCTTCAGATCCCGTAGTTGCATAAGGCCTCGCTTTCGTTTGATTTTTGCAACATGATCCATTTACGATACGAGGTTGGGATGCAACTTGGTCAATTAATGGGACTGCGTCAACTTGAAGTGCTGGGAGGTTCAAGAACTCAAAATCGCGCAATAGGGGCCGTAACCTGAGAAAATTTCACACTAAATCCTCTACATGTCTCCAATGCAGCAGATCCCGTCACTTGGTTCACACGAGGAGCACGCAAAGTGTCCAGCGGGATACGATCGTTTCACTTAAGCGCTTTAATCAATCCGAAGTTGAAGCAATCTAAATGAGTTAATCTATATTGTGATGAGTTTCACGCGTCCGGTTTTCCTAGTACGAGCAAATCTAGTGTTTGTTGGGATCCGCTACAAACACTTGGGGTACAAGGCGAGCGAAGCGAGCCCGTTTTATACTACAGAGCCGAACAGTCTCCGGCCCTCACACCCAATTCCCGACATATTGTCCTAGGATGCGTCCGCAAGAGTCGTATAGACCTCTGTTATGTCAATACACGACTTCTCGCATCAGTTCACCGTCTCCATGGACTTTCCACTCCAAATAGCTGGAAATGTCTCTTCTGTATGCGTTGATGGCGATTGTTTGATTCGAGAGAACCCTCCAGTGAAGAGGGCAATCTACACTGTCCCAAATTTTCCCTCCTTCACATTTGAAAGTATTTCCACTGCGGTGGCAGCCGAAGCAGGCAGTCTCGGGGGGGTCCTCATGTGCGACGCTCTTAGGAAGGATTTCGTGGAGCGTCCATGGCTGAAGAGGAATGGCGACAAAAGGGGCAGCAAACTCCCCGGAAAGAGCGTCTTGCAGGGGCCCACGTATATTCTCATGCACCGTAAAAGGGAAATGGAGAGTATGAATAGCTTGAACAGATCGATCCCTCATGGAGAGGTGATTACGGATCTCGAGGCAATTACACAACGAGACCCATGAGACTGGATATGTGAGGCTGGTAATCGTTGCCAGTGCGGGACATATGTAGGGATCACGGGATAGTGCGCCCACGAATTGATCTATACACCCCCACACTCTTGGAAAGATGATGATCCGCAGAGATTTTAAATACGGAGTCCATTTATCGACATTCATCATTCGAGTGCCCGAAGTCCCGTGAAACTCGGGGTTCGCATGGCTGTATATATCAAGCAATTTGAGCTTGTTGAGTATACTTTGGACTTTTGTCCCCTGAGGGCACATTTCAAATTCCTCGGTTTCCCTCCTGGTGGACCACAGCAGATAAAGTTCCTCGAGTTGAGGCGCATCGATCATCAGGACGTAAGATATCGAACTGTAGAGTCGCTTCAGCACAGGAAATGTTGTCAATTCAAAACCAATGTTGTCTTCCCGATCAGGATCGCCCAAATACAAGCGAAGCTCCTGAAGCGCAAATGACCGGTGAATAATATGCAAAAGTGGATCAATCACTTGTATATCCTCTGGGAAGTCCTTGACGCTGTTATTTAGAGCAGTGCTATACTCTGAGGAAATGCTTGTCCTAATATGTCCCGGCCAATGTCGGTCGATTTGTCCATTGATGGGATGAACAACCCTCCTGTGGTGCATTATTTCGAGATATTGAAGACTTGGCGTACGCAGACTCGGAAGTTGCGTCGTATCGGGTCTAACATAGCCATAGTACCGCAGTTCACATAGACAAGGGAGCTCGATAACAGGCATTGGATTATCATACACAATGCCTGGGACATTTAATTCCAACTTCTGCAATACCAACAAAATCTGTTCCATCGGCCAAATGAACGGACTATGCAAGAATGGGACATGAAGGAGATGCAAATTTGATAGATAGGGAAAGCACCCTATGAATTCGTCAAGCAAGTCCCCACAAAGATATTCGGCATTTTTGTTTGGCGGCCATAAGTATTTCCAGTCAGAAAATGCAAGCGCAATTGTCAATGTAGTAACACTCTCCCGTGTAGGAAGGCGCGAATGGGATCGCAATTCCCATGGGTTTGACCAGTCATCCACCTCACGATCTAGGGTGGCATCCACCGATAGGTCATTGAGTCGAGGATAGATGAGTGATGATAGGAGAAGATCCCACCAACCGTCTCTTGACGTGTCTTCGAGTATCACATCAAGCGTTCGTAACGCATTGCATTTCAGACTTCGGAGCAAGGCAGGCGAATGCTGCATGACAATTCGGAGTGATTTCAGGCGCAAAAGCTCCAATGGGGAAGCATCCACAATCCCTACATCATGGAGGACAAGTGCAGTAAGAGATGACAGCATAGGGAGCGCCTGAAGAATATTCAGATCGATCGAGTCTAGCGAGTTCTGGTCTTGTTTGATTCGCTCGAGGGCCCGGATAGTCTTAGGCCCTGCTCCTCTAGCTTGAGCCACACTGTGCGTCTCAACAGCCAGGCGAGACAACGAACATAAGCCATCGGGCTGTGCTGTGCTGAGACAACGGAATGGCTCTCTTGCTGCATTACGCAGACAAATATCCAGAATGCGGATTCGGTGTGCGTTCTGGGCTAGCTCATCGACAACTGAGCGCGGTGCGCGCGTGCCAATGATTGTTACGTCCAGCTTTTGAGTTTTTGAGAAGAGGAGAGACGCAGGAAGTGCCCTGAGTGCGTCATCATCATCCACAGCAATATATATATTGTTCCATATGCTGGGTGTCTCAAGGACGAATGATCTCCACGCCGTACAAGTTTCCAGGAGATGAAGCGGAGCGTCGGGATCGGCGCGAGCCGCTGCTTCGAATATTTCCTTAACGACCTCCACTGGGACGCGCATTATGGGGTGAGGGTTGAGAACGCTCTCTTTTTTGCGCGCCTCTTCAAAGGACGCATTGAACTGGTTCCTAAGATCCAACCAAACCGAGGACTGCAAAGCGTGATACAAGACATTACATAGATGTGGACTACAGGCTTACAGGAGAATCGTGAGGATCAGATTTGCAGCGTTCGAGCGCGGCGATCTGAAAAAGCATGGTCCGCATCTTCTCCTTCAAATCCCGCAGTTGCACAAGGGTTCTTTTGCGCTTGATTTTTGCAGCTTGATCCATTTACAATTCGCGGTCGGGATGCGATTGGTGAATGGGTCAAGTCGAAGTGCGGGATGGAAGAATACAAAGTCATATTAGATCACGCCGACGAAATGAATGCCTCTCCTGTATTTTCCTCTACGGTGAGATTACTGTTATATAGTGCACCATGAGCGAGTCACATATGATATGGGGACGGAAACACACTAATACTTAGACTTGGTCCGCAAACCTCCATATTACCGTGTGCGCGTAGCTCGGTTGCCAGGCCACACAGGCGAGAGTCCAGACACATTGCGACCGAAACCCATAGAAGCATAATGATTAGAGACGAGAATACTATTACTTCAACACACGCAATGCTGGTCGCAACCTGAGCAAAATTCACACTCAAACCTTTACATATTTCCAACGCAGCAGGTCCCGTCACCTGGTTTACGCGAGCGGCAAGCGAGGCTTGTCGTACATAAACACCTAATCAAGTCCCCGCGCCTGAGTAAGAAGCGATCTTATTAGATTTACCAAAACTATCTCAAGGATGCCCATAGACCTGTGTCAAGTCGATACATGATTTATCACATCAGTTCCAGTCCAAGTATCCCGAAATATCTCTTCTGTGTGCACTAATAGCGACTCCTTGACTCGAGGGAAGCCGCCGGTGCCGAGGGCAATCTACAATGCCCCAATCTTTCCGTCCTTCACACTTGAAAGTATTTCCACTTTGACGGCAGCCGAAGCAGGAAGACTTGGGAGGCCTCTCAGGTGCGACGCTCTCAGGTGCCTGCGGTAGGAGCTCACTGAATGTCCATGATTGAAGAGGAATGGTGGCAAAATGGGCGGCAAACTCTCCGGAAAGAGCATCCTGCAGAGGCCCACGTATATTCCGATGCACCGCAGAAGGGAAATGGAGAGTATGAATAGCTTGAACAGATCGATCCCTCATGGAGAGGTGATTACGGACCTCGAGGCAATTACGTAACGAGATCCATGAGCGAGGATATGCAAGACTGGTGATCGTTGCCAGTGCTGGACATAAGTAGGGATCGCGAAATAGTGCACCCATGAATTTATCTACACACATCCACACTCTTGGAAAGACGATCACGCTCAGAGATGTTAGATACGGAATCCAATTATCGACACTCATTGCCTTACTGCCCGAAATCTCTTGAGAATCATGGTCCGCATGACTATATATATCAAGGACTTTGAGATTGCTCAGAACACTCTGGACTTTTGTCTGCTGAGGGTACATTTCAAACCGCTGGGTCTCCCTCCGGTTGGACCACAGCAAATAAAGTTCCTCGAGTTGAGGTGCGTCGATCATTTGTAAGTAAAAGATCGAACAGTGGAGTCGCCTTAGCACAGGAAATGTCGTCGATTCAAAACCAATGTTGTCTCGCCGCCCGTAGTCGCCCAAATACAAGCGAAGCTCCCGAAGCGCAAATGACTGGTGAATAACATGCAACGGTAGATTTGTCAATTGTGCAATCTTTGGGAAATCTTTGACACTGTTATTTAGAGAAGTGCTATACTCTGCGGAAATGCTTTTCCTCA
>WNFL01423149.1_pt1 | contig 19760 bp, 25 predicted proteins | sample 5400361 | NCBI WGS metagenome assembly WNFL01 (sample SAMN13153351, study PRJNA577476) | soil metagenome | isolation source: 40 cm soil on Douglas fir-dominated hillslope | place: USA:California | collected 2013-09-17
AATGCTGATGCATATGCGCCCACGTTGTATAAAATCAATATCGGTTTCTCCCTCGACGACGACTACCACACCTTGAACGACAAGATATTCAGGGGTGTCTACAAGTTCATTCATCCTAAGCAGGAGCTTTTCCCTTCCGGAATTATATCGGAGTATTTTAAAGAATCGGACTTCTCTCAATTGGTGATCCATATCCTCGCGGAGTTCCCACAGGTGAGTCAATAAATTCAGGTGACCACTGAGACGCTCGAGCAGAGAAGGACCAGCGGGCTGGGCAATCAACCCGAGCTCCAGACCCACCACCCTTTCGTGCAGTAGCCTGGCTTGTGGCCAGCATCCGCCCATGGCCACTAGTGACGTCGCGTCGTTCCTATGCGGCAGCACTTTGCCCCGTACGATTTGTGTTTGTGGGCGAGGCTGGGGCGAGCCAAGATGTGCCAATGGTGGGGGAAGAGGCGAGACGACACCAGGCGGGGGGCTGCTATATGGTCAAGCCGACCCGAACTGCGAGGGTTGCTCTCATCTCTATGGGGCCGTTTTGAGGGAGGTGTGCGTACTAATGAGTGACCATCAGTACGCCCTTGTGCGTGAGTGGGGTGTCGATAGTAACACATAAGGGGGGACTGAAGGGGATGTTAGAGGGTACTCTCCTTCATCTGATGGCAATCGCTTGACCTGACATAAAATCAACAGCCGCAGCCGATTCTGAATACCAGCAACTCACTCTACCTTGAGTGGGGTCATAGCCGCTTGGTTCAAGTTGCACGCGGTCGCGGAGTTCTGGCTCGCTTTTCGCTAAATTCCGCCAAATGTGTACATGGAGATTACTCGACTCCTCGGGCGGAGAGTCCCAGCCAATTTGAGCTGGCCTTTGTATGTATTGCAATACATTTCTGGACGTGTAGGCAGCAAATTTGTATTTGCGGTGATAATACGGTAACTTCTGAGCCGCAATCCTCCACAGCGACCATACCTGAGGGATATTACTCAGGATAAGATGCGCCAATTAATGGCGAAGCCTAAGAGGGAGCCCCCGCTCCGTCTGGATGTGGATGTGGATGTGATGAAGAAGAAAGGGGATAAACGCAGATGTCAGGTTATGCCTCAACCTGTAGATGGCGCAATGTAGATTCGATGATCACGCATAACCAAGGTTTACCCCTCAGTCACCCGCACTCGCAATGGATGATGGGACTTGTTGGAACCTTTGAAGGTAATTTGAGGGTTGTATCATGGTTATACCAGTACCCGTTTCAAATAATCATTCGCCGCTGAGTGATACCGACACTGATACCGAGTGAAGTTGAATGGATAGGTATTAGGAGAGTCACCCTTCCACGAAGGTTTCTTTACCAGGTTCATACTGGCATACCGGACCGTGCATACCAGTGATGGATACCGTCGGGCTGACCGAATGAGGCGGACTGCCCTCGTGGACGGTGCAATGGTTCGGGTGTTGCACGCGAGAGAGGAGAGTCGGTACAGCGCAATTAATGGTGGATATGGATATATCGCCATAGGACCCCGTGCTCACATTGGTTGCTGCGCCCCGCATTCCCCGCATGCCTCGACCCAGCCAAGCTGTCCCGGAAATCTAGCTGGGAGAAGGAGCGAGACGCACCGTCGAAATAACGAGCTCAAAGCAAAGTGGAGCCACCCTGGTGAGTGGCAGTTGGTACCTCAACTTGGACTCATCCAAATCCCCGAATGCCAAAAGAGCTAATGCTATGGTGCATAGTACCCGGCATACCCGGCGGCACGGTCTTCCATGTTGACATCGACGAGAATCAGACGGTGGACGACTTGAAGGACAAGATCAAGGAGGCGGAGACACCAGTGCTCGATGCCCTAGTAGCAACTACGCTCACGTTGTACAAAATCAATATTGATTGCTCCGTCGACAACAACTACCGCAGAATAAAAGACGAGATATTCAGGGGTGTCTACAAGTTCATTCATCCTAAGCAGGAGCTTTTCCCTTCTGGAGTTATATCGGAGTATTTTAAAGAATCGGACATCTCTCAAAAGGGGATCCATATCCTCGTGGAGTTCCCCACAGGTGAGTCAATAAATTCTGAATCAGGTGACCACTGAGACGCCCGAGCGGAGAAAGACCAGCAGTCTGGGCAACCAACCCGAGCTCCAGACCCACCACCCTTTCGTCCAGTAGCCTGGCTTGTGGCCAGCATCCGCCCATGGCCACCAATGGTCAAGCCTACCCAAACCTCGAGGGTTGCTCTCATCTCTGTGGAGCCTTTCTGAGGGAGGTGTGCCTACTAATGAGTGTCCATCAGTACGCCGTTCGGAGTGAGTGGGGTTTCAATAGCAACGAAGGCAGGCATAAGGGGCTACTGAAGGGATGATAGTGGGTACTCTCCTCCATCTGATGGCAATCGCTTGACCTGACATAAAACCAACAGCCGCAGCCGATTCTGAATACCAGCAACTCACTCTACCTTGAGTGAGGTCACACCCGCTCGGTGCCCACAACAAGGCCATTAGTCTCACGGTCGCGAAGTTTTGGCTCGCTTTTCGCTAAATTCCGCCAAATGTGTACATGGAGATTACTCGAGGCTCGTATCTAACTTGTAATATGCATCGTATCTTGTATTTTCGTACCACCCTCTCCCACCTTGTACCCTTCCACACTGCTGCCGCTTCTCCGTCTTTCGCATGGAAACTGTATGTTCTCAATAAAGTATGAAGCTCCATATTGAACAACCGAATATAATGTGTTCTCTCTGAGCAGATCAGTACGCCGGAATACTCCATCAAGAGTGAGGAAAAACTGTTCGTACCGTTCAACTGGACTCACCAGTTGACAGTGTCGGTCATTCCCTCAAACTTAGTGCCCAGTCATTGGGCAACTTTTGAGGTCAAGTTGCTCGCGTTGAATGGTTTACAAGTGGGAGAACCGCGCCGTTCAATGATTTCTGGTTCATCACAGAGGGCCATATCTTGATTGGAATACTTGATCAACCATCTGTCTACAACCACGAATAATGATTTGATGCCGCTCTTCGACAGAAGCACTAATATTACTACATAGGCGACGAGTAAGTAGTTCTCTATCGGTTGGATTGGATGTATCTCGTCATCCTCCTCCTCTGCATCGGACCCATTCATTCACATTAGAAGCTATCCGACGATGTTTAGGAGATGGATATTAAAGTCACTCTCGCCGACCTTGAAGGAGGTACATCCCCTGTTGTACTCTGTGATCTGATAGATAATGTCTCGCTGTTGTCTTCGGCTATGGACGGCCTATATTCTCCGCCTCCCCACAGAAACAGTAATCTAGCCCTCAACGACTTTCCTTTTCCCTTTACGATAAAGACCCCACTGTTCCATTTTCCTAAGGATGGTTGTCACGTCACTCCAGAATTTCTGGTTTCTGGTTTATAATTCAGTCCAATATTCATGCGCTAGGCGATCTGTGGCCGTAAATAGATCGGGGAGGGAGGCCGATTTCACACAGGTCGGCCCTGTTCAGGGTCCAGGTAAGTACATATGTCGCTGCCAGTGCCAGTGCCAGTGCCAGCGGCTGCCAGCTGCCAGCTGCCAGATTTGTCGATGGTAGATGTTTCCTGATATGGAAAGCGCCTGTGCTGTCGACAGCAGAGACGATCGTGGCTGGCGAACGTTTTTGGGGGTAAGAGGAAGTTGAAACGGGGTGCGATGGCGATAACGATGGCGATGGCGATGATGATACGGGATACGAGCCAAGAGTATGTCAGACAGTACCATTTGTAAGGGGCGACGACTGTACAATTAACGCAAATGAATTGCTATCCAAAATGCGATACATAGATATGGGTATGGGTATGGGTATGGCACACGCTTTACCATATGTCGCGCATGCCAAATTGGGGTTTATTCGAACCCTCGTCGAGGGACCGGCACAGGGTTCCACTTTCACTTCCACTTACGACGAGACGAGACGGGGCGGGACGAGGAGCGGGTCGCGGGCTGCGGGTTGCGGGTTGCGGGTTGCGGCAGTACTTGGAAGTAGGAGGACTGTACTTGGAACTGATCGAGAAGGGCACTAATTGAAGAACGTTCCAAAGAATCTCAGCCACAAATTGGGCAAATTGGGCAATCCCGACCCAAATATCCGACATCCATCCAGCCCAGGTCAACGTTTGTCTGTCGGCCATCGATCCTCCTTGGACTCTTCCTTTCCCGTCTCCGCTCTTTCCCTCCCTCCACAACACAACACCCAACACTAGCGATAATGGCCACACTCTCCGCTCCTACAGAGCCAGGCATCAAGTCAACCAGGCAGCGCGGCCACTCCGCCATGGTATGCACACCCGACCAGATTCCTCACCATACCGCTCACCGCTCACCGTGCCACGCGTTATACAGGACTTTAAGAGTGCAACGGTGCATATATACCATCTAGTCGTCATTTGCGCTCTCCTCGTCCACTGACGCGTTGATCGATCCCCTCACTCATCGACTAGACCGGCGTCGCCGCCAAGACCATGCGCAACGAGCTCAACAAGATGGTCGCCGACGTAAAGGACCCTATGCACAAAAAGGTATGACCACCTTTCCGCTTTAGTCTTCAGCGAGCGCACTTCCGATCTACGAGCGCTTCTCTGATGGCCGTCTATTCACACCACCTGTCTTGAATCGGCCCGTCACGAGGTGCTTCTAGTCAATTGCTGCGCTTTGCAGTGCAATGACGGAGACTTGGCCGCGAATCCGCGGCGTGTTAGCACCCGTTTCCGTGACCATCGGGGAGACGCAACCCCTTGAGGGATTCTAGCAGTACCTTGAACCCAAAAGACGTTCCAGATGGCATGCGATGCTTGGGTCATTGTCAATAGTCACCTCTACCTTACTCTCCGGTAGCAAAGCGGATCCTGAAGGGCCCGAAGAGCAGACGACGCGCACATAGGTCACACATGTACGATAGTGAATATTAACCCATACCTCAGGTCTTTGACCTCGAAATGCAATCGTTCTTTTTGCTCTTCAACCGTTATCTCGCAGATCGCGCTAAGGGAGAGAAGATGTACGTCAATTGCCCCCATGTGACTTCTTATAACACGCGTATAGTGTTTGGGACAAGGTTCACTCGCCCACCGAAGAGCTCGTCGTGCCCTACTCCAAGCTCCCTGAGAGCTTTGACCGCGCCATCCTTGAAAAGGTTGTCGTACTTAAGCTCAATGGTGGTCTCGGTACGACCATGGGTATGGGTGGTGTGCCCAAATCGGCCTTGGAAGTCCGCGAAGGCATGACTTTCCTCGACTTGTCCGTCCGACAGATTGAGGTGAGTAGTTGGACTTCATGGCCGCAGAGTCAATGAACGAATCAACATCTTTTCAGCACCTTAACGAAGAGTACGGTGTCAATGTACCGTTCATACTCATGAACTCGTTCAACACAGACGAAGACACGCAACGTATCATCCAGAAGTACGCAAACCATAATATCCAGATCCTCACGTTCAACCAATCCCGTCACCCGCGCATCAACAAGGAGTCGCTCCTCCCCGTATCGCGGAGCGCGACCTCGGACAAATCGCAGTGGTACCCACCAGGGCACGGAGACATATTCGACGCGCTCACCAACTCGGGTCTCCTAGATAAGCTCATCGCCGCGGGCAAGGAATACATCTTTGTCTCCAACGTCGACAACTTGGGCGCCGATGTGGATCTCAGGATCCTTACTCACGTCATCAACTCGCAGACCGAGTTCCTCATGGAGCTCACGGACAAGACCAAGGCGGACGTAAAAGGTGGTACGATCATCGAATACGAGGGCCAGGTGCGCTTGCTTGAAATTGCCCAGGTGCCAAGCGAGCACGTCGAGGACTTCAAGAGTGTGCGCAAGTTCAAGTACTTCAACACCAACTCGGTCTATATTTCCCTCCCCGCCATCAAGCGTGTCATCGAGAATGAGGGTATGGAGCTCGATATCATCGTCAACAATAAGACGGCAGACGATGGTACGCCTGTTATTCAGCTTGAGACAGCTATTGGTGCAGCCATCAAGCACTTCAAGGGCGCACATGGTGTCAATGTGCCCCGTTCACGCTTCTTGCCCGTAAGTCCTCCCTTGACGGTTGACCCTGCTTGTTCATCAACTGTCTGCTGACATATATATAAACCCTCCCCTCACACAGGTTAAGTCTACATCCGACCTCCTCTTGATCACCTCGGACCTCTACAGCCTGCAACACGGCAAGCTCGTCATGAACCCGAACAGGATGTTCAACCAAACGCCCGTGGTCAAGCTCGGTGACACGTTTAAGAAGATTGGCAATTTCCAAAAGCGCTTCCGCACCGTCCCCATCATCCTCGAGCTCGACCATCTCACCGTCTCCGGCGACGTGTGGTTTGGCCGGAACATCACTCTTCGTGGGACGGTCATTATAGTCGCTAATGAAGGGAGCAGGATTGATTTGCCCGATGGCAGCATTTTGGAAAACAGTACGTCGCAAACGACCTTGGTTCTCTGGTCTGCTGAAATACTAATTGGTCGTGCAGAACTCGTTTCTGGAAACATCTCCATCATTGACCACTAAGGCGCTACGGAACGGGAAACGGGAACGGGAGGAGTCGGAATCACGCACCTTGGGTTCCCACAAACACAAACACAAACACACACACGGACATTCTACGCTTCTCTTTCGACTCTACACCCCCGCGCTCGATGCCTGTTTTTAGAAGGTGTCGCTCTCCCCCACCCGCTTCTCATTTCGCCATGATTCGTTCTAGATAGTGAAAAAATAAATCGGTTCTCAACTTGTACTCGATGCACGGAAAGATCAGAAATGAGATAGTCAAAGTCCCAAATAGTGGTACAAAATGGGATGTGTAGGATAGTACGAGTTACGAGACACATGCACGACGTAAATCATATGCAATATTACACGGACACCATTCCCAAAACCAAAAAATAATAATCATGAAGCGGCATAAATCGTTCCAAAAGGCAAAAGGTGATCACCAAAACGGACACCAACCAGGGAAGCATTGGCACAAGTTCTCCACCGCGGTAGCCTGCTGAATGAGTCGATCCACTTGCTCAGGCACACTGAGTTCAATTTCAGGTTTAAAGTCCTTCCCGGTCAACTTTTGCTGTACGCGTGTGTACGCCTGGACGGCGCGTTCGTTCCGATGGTCGAGGGCTTTCGCACTATGGTCTCCGACTTCTTCGAAGATTTCGTTCTCGTTTGCTTTTGGTCTCGCGCGGTTTGCTCCAACTGCAAAGGTTCCGAAGCGGCTTTGCTCTTCGCCTTCTATTTATTTATGGGTTTATGGGTCAACACAATGGGCCCTAACAGGGTGGAGAGGGAGGGGGGAGGAAGGAATAATTACGTACCTCTTCCGCGGTGTTGCTGCTCTTGTGTTTGTGTTAACCGCCACGTAATTAGCGGATCGTAGACGAAAGCCTCGAGAACAGCCATCAAACTCTCCTTATTCTCCCGCATGACCTTCATGGTGATCTCTGACGTGGTCCTGAAGCTCCCCTCGATTCCGCTAACCTCCATCGCTTGCGTTAACATTCTTGTGAGTCTGAATGGTATCCGCTCGGGGAACTTCTCGCGATGCATCGCAATCTCAAAGCAGTCCCCAAAGTCGATGTGCACGACCTGGCCCGTTATGCGATCCACAAGCAGGTTTGCTGGGTGACGGTCACCCAAACCCATGATATGCCCCACCATACTGCTCACAGCGAGCGAACGGGTGTAAGCCGTTCGACGCTCGAGCCAGGCCTCTGAGTTTGCGCTGGTGAGCCAAAGTACACGGTAGAGGTCTTGTCCAGTTGTATTGTCCAGAGCGTACTGGAAGACCTCGAGCTTCTGGAGCATCGTGAGGTTGACGTAGTCGGGAGCCATCTGAAAGGAAGGAAAGGTTAATTAGGGGCACAAGGATTGATGTCGATGCCAACCTGAAGCATGAGACGGTACTCGATCTGGAGATGTATTTTCCTGGCATTGCGGTATTCTTGGACGAGAACATGAAGTGTATCGCTATTGAGTACCCATTGTAGGAGACCAACGTTCGGAGCAAGAGGGATGACGGCATAGCCTTGTATGTGCAGTTGGCGCATGAAACTCTCTTCACTTGCGGCTAGAAGGGTATTGACCAAACCAAACACTTGCATGACACGTTCGTCCTGGCGGAGGTCCTCGTGGCCTTTCAAACAATACTGATACTCTTTCCCATCACCACCGATGACGGACAAACGGCGAGGTCTTTGCTTGGACGCAATGACGCTAAGCTTCGCGCCAAACTTCGTGATTGGAATGACAGGATTTCCACTGCGATACGTCCCCGGTACGGCAAGTTCAAGATTTTCGGCATGCAGCAAACGGGGTGACACATATTGAAGATCAAGGGTGGTCAGTTGAGGCAGTCGTTTCTCTATCTTGCGGAAGACCTGCAGCAGCTTCAGTTTTAAAGTTTCACCCTCAAGGACGTCCTTACGTTGTAGTAGATGTCCCATGCTTTATCCATCTCGCTGACGTCGTGGCTGATTCTCCAGCGTTCGCAGGCTTGCTTAGCCTCTTGAAGATCTTTCCCATGAGCTTGAGCAAAGGACATTTCCCGCTGGGTTTCTGCGCCCTATGAGATGCTACTTAGGGCCAGCTGGGTCAAAATGGGGGTCAACGTACCCTCTCTAATGCAGCATGAAGTGGGGCGAGGTAGTCAATCATCCCCTCCGGATTCTTGTCGTTGAAGTACAAACGTGAAGCTTCTTCCAAGTATTCGTGCCACATCTCGTGCCAGAGGATGGCAACTCGAATCAATTCCTCGCTAACCATCAATGCCTCGAGGACAAAAGTTAGCCATTATGCACAAAACGGGCAGGCCTAAACTCACCTGTTCAACAAGGTGTGGACTGTGCTGACGAAGAACGGACATAACGTCACCAGCTGCGCGTTGACGAATGATATTTGTTGACTTGGAAGCGACAGTCAAGGGATAGATAAGCGCTTGGGGGTGAGCCTTCCCGACGTCAGTCAAAAGGGTATTGATCGTGGTTTGAATATTCGGCGAAGAGGTTTGGATTCGAGCGATGAGCTGAAAGAACCGTTAATATGATTTCCCTCGATCCCCGAACGTTGCAACGCACCTGTGGAATTACTTGCAACCAGGTATCCACGGGTACAGCCGCCAGTCCGCCCCGCACAATCTCACTGACTTGATCTGCGCTACCAAACTTGAACCAGAGAGTCAAGAGTCGTAATGAGTCCTGCAAGGTATTCTCCGGTTGTAGAGAAATGGACTGGAAGAACCCTACACAAAGTAATAAGCCACGAATACACCCCCAGGATAGTCGCATACCTTCGATGGCGGCCATGATGTGGTCGATGAGAACTCTGGCTTGCTGGGGCTCATCATTGTGGATCTCTTCTTCCCGCTCCAGGTGATTGATGATGTCCAAGTTGCACATTGCCCAGGTATGCCAGGCTCGATAAGACCGGGGACTGAGCATAGTCCCCATCCGATAACAGGCGGTAACGTCCCCAATTAAAGCCTATCCCAGATTCGGTAACTGAAATGACTTGAAAGAGACGACGAACGCACGGGAGTCCATTGACCAGCCAAATCTTTCCTCCAGTCGCCCTGCTTCATATGCGCTTTTGCAAGCAAATGACGTGACTTCTCGATGAGGTCCCGATTACCTTGGATGATCTCGTTCGGGTCCGCAAATCCTACATTACGAGCAAAATCGATACAGAAAGTAGCGAGGTGTTGAAGTGTTTTCTCGCGCGGTTCTTCCTCCAATTCCCACTTGAGCTTCAAATGAGCATAAGCCAATGCCGGAGAATGTTGCTGGACGCTTCGGGTCAATAAAGAGAGGGTAATGAATTATTCGCGTAGAGTCGCTTACAGCGTCCGTTTCCGAGTCCTCTTTGAACAGGATGCCCATGATATTTTGTGATGCCTGCAGTCGGCCGGCCTTTCTACACAACTCTGCGTACCTGATCCAGGACTCTATGTCTTCTAGGGGCTGCAGTACTAAGGTTCGGAGTTGAAGTACCTTCTGCCAGACTTCGGGATCACGTTGGCAGCCGAGTAGCCTAAGAGCAGCACTATGAGAAAAGGGACAACCAGAACGGGTGTACACCTACCTCTTTGTCCATGTTTTCTTCATCGCCGCTTGCCATTCAGGTTGATCGGAGTGTTCCTTGTACGCGATAATCTCCTCCAATTCAGACAAGAGCTGAACACGAACGAGAGTCCTGGGTAATAATCAACGCACGCTTCCTGAAAAGAGAAACCACATACTGATACGAACGATCATATTCCTCTTCGGCGTGAAATTCACGTTCCAACGAGTCCCTGGCGATTTGGATTCGGACTTGTGCAGAGTTGAACTGATTGTGGTGAACATGAAGGATAGCTTGATAAAAAGCGGTATCCGGAGACTGAGCCATATGGGTGACATAATCCTCCATCCGCTTCCAATTACCGAGTACCCACGCGCAAGTCGCTGCCATCGGTGCCAGCTCTTGGAACTGCTCTTCGCTGACTTGACTCATCTCTTGTTCTATCGCGCCTTGCAACGCGTCCCATTGCCCAAGCGCGTACCAGCACCGCATCCGACCATAAGCTGCGCTCTCCGATGTAGGTTGGTTGAGCAGCTGTAGCTCGTACTGACTGAGAGCATCATCCCACTTGCCAAGCTTCGCATACCAGAAGGTAGTTTGAGCCTTTTCAGGGCGGTGTGGCCTGTCCCTCGGATTCCGTACACGATCCCTGTCTCCCTTCTCACTGATTTTGAGAAGACCAAGGGCAGCGTCATGTCTTTGGAGCTTGGCATATATTCCGATGAGATCCTCAGTGACTTCATCTGTTGGTTTGGTGTGGTATTCGAGTTCTTTGTAATGAAGCGCTTTGGCAAAGGCATTGACCTCGAAGGCTGCGTCACCAAGGACGGTGGTGTCGATGGGCAGCTCCCTGTCTTCGTGCTCCATGAATTCAATAAGGCTGAGGAGCGTCAGCATTAGGTCTTGATTCTTGCTTTGTTTAAGGGCCACGGTGATGGCAGTCACAACGCTCTCCTGCATGGCGGGTAAGCACACAGGGCGCCATTTCCAATCTATGGCGGCATACCTGGTTTCTCTCACTCAATTCTGTCCAGCACGAGTAGAACGCTGCGTTCAGGAGTGACTTTGCGAGTGGCGGATAGATGTCACTAAGCGGAGCGCAAGCCCGGATCGCAGGGGCTGTTGATTGGCGCATCAGCTCCAGACTAAACGTCTTAAACCACCTCGGCCAATCTTCGCGCCCGTTGAAGAGAGTTTTCATCCAGGCGCTTTTCAGTTGTTGCTGGCTCGGAACGAGGCCTTTGAGATCCGCTTGAGCGACTTGGTCAGATCGATTGGCCGTTCTACAGTTGATGTCAGGAAGCAAGGTCAAGGCACCAAGGCGAGATCCCACCTGTCAAGCAGGTTGTAGATGGGCGGCAACCGCTCTCCTCGAAGGAGCTTTTCGGTCATCTCTTCATACTTGGAGAACTTGAGTTTGTTCTGATCGAAAACCTAAAGCTTGCTTAGATAAATAATGACAGGGAACAGATTATGCAGCGCATACCTGTTGAATCGTAGGCATAAAGACCACAAAGTCCCCTCCCAGCTGCACAGCCAGAGTAATAATCGCATCCACAGCAATAGATCTGTATTCTTCACTCCCACTCCCGCTAACTTGTCCGAGGGAAACCACCAAAGGCTTTAGGATCCTCGCAGCATACTCGGTGACGTTGGTGATCTTTGCAAGGTGAACCAAAGTTCTAACAGCAGCTCTGGCGGCGTCCATTCGGCCATTCCCCGCTTTCTCGATAGCACTCACAAAAGCCGGCAAGCACAGCGTTAAGTACTCCTCCAGGCCTGTGCCAAATGCCATCATAGCGTGGAAGACCTTAACCTCGGTAGCTTGAGATCTATATTGATCTCCGAATACCATCAGGAGCTGAGGGAGGACAGTAGGCAAGAAGCGCTTGAATTCCGCCGCCATTTCTTTCGCCAGTGACTCTATTAAGCCGACGATGGGGAGTCGAAGTTCATGGACTTCCCAGAGGTCACGAGTGAGTTCGAAGACGTCCTGAAGATAATTGCGAATGTGGCTGCCGATGTACGAGACAAGGAGTGAGAGTTGCTGTAGGTAGAAGTCTCGATGTTTCCCAGCGTCTGGGCTACGAGCAACCGCCGTGAAAGCTGGGATGATCTAGAAGGTGAAATATAAATAGTCCACATTTGCGCGTATCTATATGGAGCTCCTACCTGAGGGAGGAATCCCACGCACTTCAAGCCCTGCTGCTGGAAGATCTGGAGGACGACTTTGATGACATCCGTGTGATAAGGCAATAACACAGGGTCCTTCAAGATATCTAGCAGCGACTTGAAGACAACTTCTTGGAAGTAAATGTCCGGCTGAGCTCCAATATTTTTGACCGCGTTCTGGATACTCGCAGTCTTGACAGCGGTTTTAGATTCAGAGTCCGGTACACGCTGTGCGAATGGGGACGGTTATGGTCATTTCCAAACACGATTGGACGACAAGTCGGACAAAGCGCACCTTTCGGGTATATGGATCGAGTGCGCCAAGTACACCCATAACCTGTAGCACTTTCCGCTTCATCTCTATCCCAACCTTATCGCCCACCAAAAACTTTCGAAAAATGCCGAACAACTCCGGGTATTGAATAAGCGGATCGACTACACTCCCCGTATGCGCACAGACCTGACTGAGAGCGCGGAGCGTGGCTTCTTTCTTCTTGTTTGACGCTTGTGGGTCTTGCAATGCGTTGGTGAACAGTGGGAGGATCTCGCCGACGAAGGGGACGAGGTCTTCGCCCGCTACGCTTCCCAGAAGACCAATGCTCTCGATCATGTGTCGGGATACGACGGGTTGGGGATCTCTGGCTTTGGGAAGGAAGACATTGAGGAGGGAGTGGGCGTATGGTTTGATCAAGCGATCGGTTGCAGAAAGAAGGGCAGTGAGTACTTGAGCCGTTATGACCCTTCGTTGTCTATTGGTGTTGTTACTCGCAGTTAGTCCTCATTCCAGTACAACCCAAGAGTAGCAGGGACGTACACATCCGTACTATACTCCAGCTCGGTTAAGAGCTGAATGAGCACCTTCCTCAGACTTGGTATGATAGCTCCAGGTGTCATATTTGCCAATCTTCCAATTATCTTGACGGCACGGATGCGAACCGCGTACGAATCATCGTTGAGGACCATGAAGAGCAGTCGGACATTCTCCACTTGCGCAAGATGGCGGTCATAATCTTTATCGAGTCCTTTGAGGACCTCAGCACGGATCTGGTCGTCTGCATAAAACACGGTCAATACTTCATAAACTTCACCCAACAGAGGCCAGCATGGAAGAAATATTCCACTTACCTTTATCAACTATAACAACGCCAATGAGCGCTTGCAACACCTCAGCGATAAACCCAACGCTCTCATTACTCTGATGATGCACGACAGTCTTATCGCCTCCGCCGGGTGCACCCTCCCCGGGACTCGAGCTAGGGCTGACCGCCTTCTTCTTGCCTTTGGTCTCGTCGTTCCCTCCCAGGAGGGCGCAGCACGTCTCGCACGCCTTGAGGCGGAGATCGCGGTCCTCGTGCTTCAGGTAGGGCAGCACGCACGAGTGGATGACTCGCGTAAATGTGTGGCCAGTAAAGTTGAACGTTTGTAGGGTGTCTAGTGCGAGGATAAGAGTTGGGACGTCTGTCGAGGGCGTTGGTTGCTGGGAAGAGTATCAGTGGACCAAGCGAGGGGAAAGAGGGGAAAGTCTCACTGGTTCGGCCGTCGGTGGAGCAGGTATGACAGGTGCTCCGACGATAGTGTACGGTTGTCCAGAAAGGACGGTGCATATCCGATTAAGCAGTCGAGCTGTGAGACTGTCAGCATTCCATACCAACTCGTATTCCTGGGTTCCTGGGTGAGAGTACGTGTGACTCACTCTGCACACTCTTCAGCAACAACGGCATCTCCTTCACAACCACTGCAAGCGCAGCAGTGACATGCTCGTTGAACGCCCCTGCGAACAACAAGTCGAGCATCTCGTTGTATTGCCTCAGCAAGTGGGGTCCAACTGCAGACGCGAGGTTAGCAATGCACCCAAAGAGGTGCTTGTCGCTCGCTGGCGTCTTGGGGTTACCGCGCTTGAGCAGGCATTCCTTGACGATCTTGAGCACGTCTTCGATGTAGCTCTTAATTTCGATGCTGACAGCGCCGGCAATAGCCCCAAGTGCCCACACAACTAGCCAAACAATCCCACTTAGTATGCGCATGGGATGGGTTGCAAGTCAAACAAGAACCCAAACGCACCTTGAGACCGATCGCCACTGCCCTTGGTCCAAATGTCCAAGTAAAACCTCATCGTTCGTCGGAGGTACGACGCCGTAAACCGCACAAAATCGTACCGTGCACACGTCGGGAGGACATGCACGACGGCAGCTCTGACGTTCGGGTCACGATGTCCCTGGAGGCGCAAGATCATTTCGCAGACCTCGTTGTACGTGGGCGACATCCACATCGCGCGGGCGCTGTAAAGGTTCTCAAAGATCTGCAGGGCGCCAAGCAGGACCTCGGATATGCTTTGGCCGCCACCACCACCACCGCCTGTAGTGAGAGTCGTGCCAGGAGATGAAGACCTGGCGCCACTAGAGGTTACGCCGGCTGAACGCAGGCCTTTGAGCGCGAAGCCGAGAATGTGCCCTACTGATGAAGCGGGTGAGACGTCCGAGTCCGGGCGTAGGATGTTGATGCAAGTGCCAAGGAGGATACCAGCTTGCTTGCGTATGCGGGGCTGCGTGGAGGAGAGCTATCAACACCACTTCCCAAAAAATCATAGAGGAAGGTGCACCCACCCTCGTATCACAAAGCGGCACGGTTAGGCCCCTCAACACATTATCCACATACCCCAGGAACATATCCGCCACACTGCCGGCAAAGGCATTGAGCCCGACAAGACCACCAAACCGCTCCGCCTCGGTGCTCTTCGCGGTCTCGCGGGACATAAAGTCGAGGAGGCGCTGGATCTCGAACTCGATGACCGACTCGACGATGGTTGGGTCGCCGTAGACGAAGAGCTTGCCGAAGACATCGGCAGCGCGCAGCATGATATCGAAGTCGTCACACGGGAGGACATTCTTGATGTATCGGAGGATTTTGGAGTAGTTTTCTTGGTTTTCGGTGAATTCCGAGGAACCTTCTATGTCAAGGTTGAGGAGGCCGCCTGGGAGTGAGGAGAATGAGCAGCAAGCACTTTGAGGGGGTGCATAGTGGAAAATTGGGCTATTGGACCCATAGGGGCACAATAGCACTCTGATGTCTGGTCAATCGCAAATGAACAAAACCAGAGATCCGACTCAAGGGTGATCGGCACTTGACCTATCCCAACCGATTGTGTCTTCACAGATAATCCTCGGTTCTAATCGAAACTGGACTAGGGAAAACATCGCCGACAAGTTCTTTCCTTCGGTAGACCAGCAAACCAAAGGCAGGGCATCTTTCTGAAGACCCCAATCACTGGCCAGTATTCCATCACACGTATATGCGCCACTAGAAGGCTGACTGAGAAGCGTTCAGAAATAGGCTGTGGTGTCGTTCGGTCTGTGTGCGCTAAACAGGGGGTTGAACGACGCCCGTTAACGTGCTATGGCGCGCGTGTGCGTGTATCGATGAACCTCAAGACAATAAGCAGACGGGTTGGTAAAGAGGTTCATAGAGTGCGCGATGCGAATGAGGCCGACCGTCTGCCTCGAAATTTTTATCACGCCTCGAGCGCGATAAGATGATATAAAATATACTATAAAATAAATAAAACACAACCATACGAGGTCGTAATAGCCCACCAGATATGATTCACGTCTGGCAGAAAAGCCAGAGAGCCCGCTACTCACCGATGCACTGAACCCCACCGAGTTTCTCCCATCGATTGGCAGAGGGTAAGGTGAGGGGTTGGATGACCTTGTTGATAACATCTGCCCAAAGGCGGGAGATATCATCAGGAAGGCTGGACGCGAGGCTGGTTTGGACCTACAAACCCCCCGCGCGCGCGTTGCAAAATTGTAATTAGCAAATATGTTTCGGAAGAGGAGAAATCGTACATAGGTGATGACTTGTACAACGCCTCTCGCGCGGATATGTTCCTCCCTACAAAAAAGGTATGGTCGGTTGTTTGCGACTCGTGTTTCGTTCGGTGGGATACAAACGGGCTCTTAAGATCGGCTAGTATGGCGTCAAGACTCGCCCCCATCGCCTGTACACGTGTCCAAGTGAGTGATGGACGGGCTCAAGTGTCAGACGGCGGCCGGGATTCACCGCGATCGCGTTCTGAGGAACCTGCACAACACAAGACCCCCACAGGACTAATTATTGCCCGTAGCAGGTGTATAGCGGCCTGTGTACGACGTCTCGCTTCGCTTTCGTGGTAGACCTCGCAATAGATGTGGGGCGTGGCACGTGGTCGTGCAGCAAGAGGGGCCCGTTCGAAACACTGCAGCTGTACAATTATCCGATCGCGATAGAAACCCCATCTCCCTACAATCGCCTCAATTTCTGCCCACTCATACTTCTCGTCCTCGCCTGAGTCCTTTCAGAATCTCACTTGTCTCACTTGGTGCTACGTCTTGATTGGTTATCGCACTTTTATTTCTCGACTTCCATATAGCCCATATTGTCACTGTAATCAGGATGCGTAGTCTCTTTGCGTCTTTACTAAAGTCGTGTTCGAAGGACAGGGCGGGCGCCCCCCTGATCAGATCTGCTGTTATGTTTGGCCAGTTTCTATCTGTTGTTTTCCCCCACGTATTTTCGGTGGTTTCCCACGCTAGCTCTTGTCCGTTGTTCTCGCACTCTAGCCACATGTGTTGCTCGCTTTCCAGCACATTGATGTTTTTCTTTCTGCATAGCGAGCACATCGCCCTTTCAGCGCATCCGGGGATTTTGTCCCAGAAGGTCCCGCATTTTATTCTCCCTATCAGTTGGCATCTCAGGTGGTCTTTGAGGCGTGGAGGGACTCCGAGAGCTCTCACACCCTTGAGAAGTTTTCCATTCGTGGGTCGTAGTCCGGTCGTTGCTTCTACTTCTGCCTTTGCGTCATCTAAGGTCTCTTGGTGGAGGATCGGGGTGACTCCTTTAGTGTGCCATTGCAGCAATGCTTTGTATATGTGTTTAGCGCTGAGGGCCTGGAGTCTCGCTCCATCTTGGAGTGCCGGGTGGCTATTGATCCATTCATCTTCATCTGGTGCCGCAATTTGGTCACCCTCTCTTCCTTCGTCTGCTAGGGCATCTCCCTTTATGTTGCCATAGTTGAACTCGTGTCCTTTGACCCATTTGAAAGCCGTTTTGGCCGGTCTGGTTCGTAGCCTAATTAGGATGCCTTTTAGAATGTCCGCGTTTTTTACTCCATACCAATTGAGGTCTTCGTACTTATCCATGTGGTTGCAAATTGCTCTCAGGCTCGATAGTGAGTCCGATTCAATCACTATATCGTCTGTGTCGTTTTGTTTTAGCGCCTCCAGGATCGCTGTAAGCTCGGCTCTTGAGTTCGATACAGGTTCCTCTTCCCGGCTCGTTATCCTCAGTGAGATGTTTCTCTCGTTCCCGTTGTCATAGAAGACACCTATTCCTGCTGTCGCATTTTCCCACCCATTGCGTACTGCTGAACCATCAGTGCTTATCTTAACACTGTTGACAACAGGGTCCAGTCTATTGTCCATCCTTGCTGGTTCTTTTTCCCTCATAAAGGGGTCTCTCTCTTTTGACTTGTGTCCTGGCCACCTTCCGAAGATTCTTACCCCTCCTAATACATCATGCACTGTCCTGGTATCTAGGTTGTAGGTAACTGTTGTTGCAACTGGGTCTGCTTCTTTGTATCTTTTGAGTCTTCTTGGCGTGTGCCACAGGTTGTGTCTTTGGGGGGTTTCCCTTTCTGGGTGCCATTGGTCTTTGATCCGGTTTAGGAGTTCCTTTGCCTTTTTGCGGCAACCTTGTCCGCCTTGTGGCTCATGGATGCATGCCTCTGGGAGGTCAGGCCTGTCGAGTTGCGATATTTGTATCAGGTCTCCGACTGTCTTAGCCTTGTGATGAGTTTGTAGGCATCGCATAGTCTTGGAGTTTATTCGCAGGTTCCTATTTCTGGCGAAAGGGTGGTGGAAAGCGGGCATGTCCAGTCTGAGACTTGTTGGGGCTCTCATTACTGATACAGTAGCATTATACTTCTGTGCCGTCTTTATCATCTCTCTCAGCGAGTTGGGGAGGCATTCCGATCGGGTTTTAATTGGCCATGTCTGGCAGATCCATTCATTTACAGTAGTGCGGGGAACCTCAGGTTTCTGTTGTGCACTTTGGTACACAAGCTCATTTGCAACCCATGCCCAATCTGGCCTGTCAGGCCCCGGGTTCCACCATCTCTTAAGCCAGCCTATTTTTATCGCTTCATATCTTAGCTTCACACTGGGGGCTCCTATCCCACCAAGAACTTGAACCTCTTCATTTGTAAGACGGAAGGTTTCTGGCATTTGAAAACAGACCCCTTGCGAATGATGAAAACAAACCACCTTTCATATGCTGATTCCATGCCTAGACGTCCGTAGAGCATTCGAAGACCGTCCCTATTAAGCGTGTGATGAGACGCCAACGTCATCTGTAGTCCAACACCGATACTCTCGTTGCGGAAGAAGGAGTCGAATGCAGGATTACTCCCAGAAAAGGGAATGAAATACTTGGTGGGATCACGGGTGGCTGAGAGGAGGTCCTTGGAATTGAAAACCTGTGGTTCTAGTCGTGTGAAAGAGATGGAAACAGTCTCGTCTGATGGGACTAGCACCCCCCTAGCTGTTACAGTCATCTTTTTCAAGGTAAAGGTCCCCCCTTCGCGAAATTTGGTATGACACAGGGATTCCCAAAGCCACCCTGCGCTTGAAGCCGTCCCTGGAACTCTGCGGAAGAGATCGAGCATATTAGTTAGCTCCGAGTACAACTTCCTCCCCCGAACGAGGAGTAGTTTCTTCCAAACAGCAGGACTTGCGACTGCACTTCTGGGCACATCACTACTGAGATACTTGCCGGTCCCTGGTTGAGGCTGATCAGGACATCTGCTCACAACAGAGGCTATGGCCCGCATTCTCCGCATCGAGTTTGATCAAGGAATTAAGATCAGCGATGTTAAGTCGACGGACTTTGCGCTCGATGTCATCCTCGAAGGGGGCGGTACCAGCCTGAAGGACTTCTCTCAGGTCACGGATGCTGTACTCATACATTGTGACAGCACTCTTGATTTGAGACTTGGTGCTCTTGGCAATGTTCATACGAGAGAAACTAAAGAGCGTGAACAGAGAATGGAGGGAATGAATGACCGTACTAACACCTGGACAAGCTCATCCTGCGTGGGGGGATTGAGAGCAAACTGTTGACTGAAGTCTCTCTGCTTGACCCAACGATGGTGATCAGGCCTGGTCGATGATGCCGCCAACACGAACAGGACAGACTTCGTCATCAAATAGTCGGGAGGGTGGTGCTGTATATCGGTGTCAACAAGACAGGTTGTGAATCTCCACGCAGGGCCAAAACGGGGCGGCTTGTCGATGACGTGGGCACCCTCCTCGGTGAAGATGTAGAGAGGTAAACAACTGTAGGCCGAGCGCGCGCAAGTTCTCGGACAAGATAATAAAAGAGGAAAGTTGTCTTTCCTGAAGGGTTGTCTAGCCTACGTCAAGAGGTGGAAAGGGATCAACTCACCAATTCCAGGGGTACCAATGATCGCGAGACC
>WNFL01360992.1_pt3 | contig 19759 bp, 29 predicted proteins | sample 5400361 | NCBI WGS metagenome assembly WNFL01 (sample SAMN13153351, study PRJNA577476) | soil metagenome | isolation source: 40 cm soil on Douglas fir-dominated hillslope | place: USA:California | collected 2013-09-17
CATTTTTCATGCACATTATATAATTAATATTTCATCTGGCAAGCAAATTGACTGAACCGCCACTCTTGGAGCCGACCTCGCGTTCGCCACGACCATCATGACATCCTTAACGCCCGCAATTGCGAGTCTAGCTCCATCCAGAGTCGCGTCCCTGTCCGACCTGGATAGAGTCATCCCAGAATCGACGCCAGATGAAACTGAGCCGCTCTTGGAAGCCACTCAGGGGACCGCAGGATACGGGACGCATCAAGGTAGTACGCAACACCACCTCCTGCTCCACATTCGTTTATTTGGTTTTTTAGGCGCTGATGTTGAAAGCGGCACGGGCACACCAAAGTGGCAGACACGTTGGGAACTCTTAAGGACGAGGAGCAAATATTATATTCCTGGAACGCTTTGGATACCAAATTACTCTGCATCAACGTACGCGATTTTCTAAACATGTCAAATCTCGATACTAAGTATCGAGGCAGTCTATTTGGGGACATCATTGCCGGCATCACGATTGCGAGTATAATAATCCCCCAATCTATATCTTATGCATCCAGTCTTGCAAAGCTCGAGCCAACGACCGGTTTAGTACGTACTATGTCCTTTCCAGCTCGAGCGTGGATCCGAGTCGTCACCCATGGGCCAGTAGTTCGCCACAGACGATATTCGATAAGCGATACTGACCCCCTTCGTGTAGTTCGCAGCTGCCATTCCCGGTTTCATATACGCACTATTGGGCTCCTGCCCTCAGCTGAGCGTTGGCCCCGAGGCAGCTTTAGCGCTCATTGTCGGTCAAGCGATATCTTCTATTATGCACTCAGACCCACACGGGTCTCCAGATAATCCCGTTGCCGTCGCTATTGCGGCCTCCACAATCATTACCTTCCAGGCGAGCTGAGTTACCGTACATTGTGTATGTGACCAGACTGACCTTGCAACCCCAAGGCCGGCTGTTTCACTTTCTTCTTGGGTTTTATTCGTCTTGGATTTCTCGACGTCGTTCTCAGCCGGGCACTCCTCCGTGGCTTCATAACTGCGGTAGCTTGTGTAATCGCTGTGTACGTCCTTCTCACTCCTCCGCATTCCTTTTTTTCATTGTCTGGATTTCTTTTCAGTGAGCAATTCATTCCTATGTTTGGCCTCGTTGGACTGGAGGATAAATATAATCTCCACACAACGGTCGACAAGATAGAATTTCTCGTGCGGAACCTAACCAATGTGCACTATCCTACGACTGTCGTAGCCTTCAGCACTCTTGCACTTATTATCCTTATACGCCAGTTCAAACGTCATACAGCAAAGCGTTTTAAGTGGACATCTCTCTTCCCAGAGGTTCTCATTACAGTTGGACTGTCGACCTTGCTCTGTAGCGTATGGAGATGGGACCTGGATGGCGTCCCGATTCTTGGTGATGTCAAGTTGCGTAAAAGTGCCACACACTTTGCATTCCCAGCGAGTAAGATGAACTTGGCGTTCTTCAAGCGAACAACGTCCACTGCCATGTACGCAAACTATTCACTCCACCGATTCCCACTAACTCGTCGATTTTAGCTTGATCTCCATTGCTGGATTCCTCGATTCCATTGTAGCCGCCAAGCAGAACAGCACCCGATTCGGGTATCCCATCAGCCTCAACAGAGAGCTCGTCGCCTTGGGTGTTGCAAACGTTGCTGGTTCCTTCGTCCCAGGCACGCTCCCTGCCTTTGGGGCCATCACCCGCTCGCGCCTGAATGCCGATTCGGGGTGCCGGACACCCCTTTCATCAATCATCTCGTCTAGTTTGGTCCTTCTCTCAATATTCTTCCTCCTCCCACTGTTACACTTCCTCCCGAAAGGCGTGCTTGCCGCAATGTACGTTGATCATCCGGCTCTGAAGCACGGGACCCGCTGAAGGAACCCCCTAGCATTTGCCTCGTTGTCATTGCGTTGGTTCGCGAAGCGCCGGAGGATATCTACTTCTATTGGAAGTGAGTGCGTCTCTGCTGATTGTCATGGGCTATGAACTAAGGGACTCATTCAGGTTGGGAGCATGGCCCGATCTTGCCATGATGACACTGACATTCCTCCTCACACTCTTATGGAACGTCGAAGTAGGGATCACCGTCTCAGTCGCTGTCTCCCTGTTACTAGTAATCCACCGCTCCTCCCGCGCGCGGCTCTCGATCCTTGTACGTTCACTTCTTTCCTGTTCCCGAATTTGTTGCTTACATAGGTGGTCCACCAGGGCCGCATCCCTGGCACAGACACATGGAAGCCGATCAACGAAGACCCCGCCGCACAAGAGGACGACCTGCCCGGTGTACTCATCATTCGCATTCGCGAAAATCTCGACTTTGCGAATACGACCCACCTGAAAGAGCGCCTGCGCCGTCTGGAGCTGTACGGTACACGCAAGCACCACCCTTCGGACGCCCCATCGCGCGGACGGGCAAATGTGCTCGTGTTCCATATGGCAGACGTGGAGAGTGTGGACGCAAGTGCCACTCAGATCTTTTTGGAACTGCTAGAAAGCTCAAAGGCGCGTGGTGTGGGGTTATATTTCGCGCATCTGAGGGAAGGCCCGAAGCGGCTTTGGCGAAAGGCTGGAATTATGGAACTGCTCGGTGAGGCAGCGTTTCAAAAGGATGTGGCTGGTGTCGTTGCCCAGCTCGAGCAGGTCGAGGGAATTACGATGCGACGAAGGGACGAGAGACGGACCAGAACGATAGGGTGAACACACCTCGGGGACTCTTCTGGGGGCTCTTCTAGATATATGTGTCCTTCCGTACATACGCACATACTGGGTCAAATTAATGTATCTTCTTCCGTTGTCTTCAGTGCATTTACAGTTACTTTCAAACCCCTCCCATGTTCGTCCGACCACGGCAGGAATAGATATCCGTCCTGGCACACGCGAGACTCCTGAGCCCCCGACACTTTACTGCTCACTCGTGAAGACAGCTGCCATGCCCATTCCAGAGCCAATACACATCGAGGTAACAAATACCTTACCCCTAGTCTGGCGCGCGATATTGTAGCCGGTGGCGACCTGACGAGCACCCGTGCAGCCCAACGGATGGCCAAAGGCGATTGCACCACCACTGCGAGAGACGTCTGTCAGTAGACATTTCTCAGCAAGAGCGTAAGGAAAAGGTCTCACTTCAAGTTAACCTTCTCAAACGGCAAGCCGATGTGTTTCACGCTCATAACCGCCTGGCTGGCGAAAGCCTCGTTGATTTCGTAGAAGTCGACATCCTCTTTCTTCAGGCCAGTTTTCTTGAGCACATCGGGTATAGCGAACGCCGGGCCGATACCCATGACCTTGGGCGGGACACCGACGACGGTGGCCGCGACGAACTTACCCAGGATGGGGAGGCCGAGCGCTTTTGCGACCGAGCGGCGCGCTAGGAGAACAGCAGCGGCCCCGTCCGAAACCTGGGACGCGTTCCCTGCGTGCGTCGATCCGTTCTCGTCGAAGGCGGGTTTGAGCTTTGCTAGGCTCTCCTTGGTCACGCCATCTCGAACACCGTCATCGACGGAGATGACCTTCTCGACTTCCTTCTCGGTCTTTGGGTCCACCCATTTTACTGTCACGGGGACGATCTCGTCCTTGAACTTGCCCGCTTTGAGCGCCTTAGCGGCGCGCTGGAAGGACTCAGCTGCGAAGGTATCTTGCTCTTCACGAGTGATACCCCATTGCTTGGCGACATTTTCTGAGGTGATACCCATGGGAAGCAAGCAGTCCTCGGCTTCCTGGTTGGAGAGGACCTTTTCCGAGTACGATTTTGGTTGTGCTGATGGTCCGTAGCCCATTGTCATCGATTCTACACCAGCACCTGAAAAATGTAAGGGTGGTGAATTCGTAGTTCTAGCGTCTAGGGGGGGATGACGAAGTGAACGAGGATGACGGAGAACAAATAACCGTTGTGGAGAGGAGGATTCTAAAACCAGAGATGATACACACCGATACCAATATCAATCTGGCCGACTCGTATGGCATTGGCGATCACGTTTACGGCAGTGAGACCGGATGAGCACTGACGGTTAACAGTTTGGAGGGACGAGGTGTGAGGAATACCAGCGTAGAGAGCAGCCATACGTGCGGCAGTAGCACCTCCGCCAGCTGGGAGAACGTTGCCGACGCATATATCCTCGATGAGCTTTGGGTCGAGGTTGACGGACGTGTAAACGGCCTTGAGAACGGCGGCAAGCATTTCCTCTGGATGGGTATCCTTAAATCCACCCTTACGAGCCTAATATCGGATACACTGTCAGTGCTTTGGGTATTTAGCAACGGAACTGGGAGCGGCTGACCTTTGTAAGAGCAGTTCGGAGAGCCGAGACGATGACGACGTCGTCGTCGTGTTGAGCAAGGATGACAGATTTTCCGCTCATAGCTGTGGGTCGGTTGATGGGTCTGTGGTGGTTGGTGGTTTGGTGGTGGCGGGTTCAAGTTTCGCTCATGTAGCTGTTATTTCAATCCGGCCCGGCCCGGCTTTCTTCTTTCACATGAACGGCACCATCGGTCATCTGATCGACCACCAACACATCCTGATAGTATAGTGAGCCAGAGTAGGCGGTTAAAAAGATGAGATGCGGGATACCACAACTCAGAGTTCGAGAGAACCCGACCTCTGTCCGTGAAAACCCTAAAATTAAATTTTTTGACAAAAACCCCCCCGCTGGAAAGTCTCATTAGAATGGAAACCTTCTGACTTCTCTAGACACTCGAAGACTGTAATTAAAGACGGGCCCCACTCGTGGGCAAGTGCGAACTTTGATTTGCGAGCTGCGCCATCCAAAACCGTGTGGCTCCGCTTCCGCCACTTCGCCGGGCATATATCTATACCTCTCTTGCCAGACCATCCTAGCAACTCTCTGTTGCTCATTTGCCCTCCGCTCTCCCGTCCTTCCGCACCCTCTTTCTGCTGCCAAGCTCAATATGGGCTGGTTTGCTCTACGGTGCATCGGTACGTCGCATTTTCGGCACCTAAGGAGCAGCAGACAAATAACTCATCTTATTCCCATAATAGTCATCGCGACGATTCTCACATTCGTTGCCACAGTTGCTAGTCTTTGCCTTCACCTTCGCTTTGGCAAATGGGACAATGCGCTCAGTACCATACCTTCAGATTCGACCTCTAATACACTGGAAGCAATTGATCTTTACCTTAATACCGACGGTTCCTATCTTGCCCCTATGGTCATATATACCGGCATCTTCTTGGGGGCCTTCACCATCACCACGGTTCTACCTTTGTAAGTAAGTATCACCCAAGTGGATTGACCCACCTTTGAGCATATAAGCCAGATTCTTGTTAGGGTTGAGAAAGGGTAGCCCCGCTTCAATGGTAGCATTCCATTCCATCTGGACAAGACCGGTAGCCTAACTGCTGAATTCTCCACCAGCTCGGAGTTGAACTTATTTGGACCTTCGTCTTCTGTGTCTTGTGGCTTGGTGCGTGACATCTTCACCTGCGAAACACCCGCTTATTGGTGCCCGTCTCCTACAGCGGGTGGAGCGGTCTCTCTCTTAGGAAGTACACTCCCCCTCACGGGGTCCTGTCAGGGCTCTGGTGCGTTGCTCGATCCGCCTCTCATCAGTTTTACCTGATCGCGTTGGCAGCGTTGTGTATGGAGGTCCAAGCCATGAAGGTATTTTGTTTGTTAAGTTGGCTAGCCTGTAAGCAGTACCAGAACTCCCCTCCAGTCTTATGCTCCGGTTTAGCTAATTATCCTCCCAATATCAGTCTTCCTTTACTTCATGCTACTGGTCACTCTTACTCTTGTGGGAAAGAGTCGGGGTAAAGAGCACGTCACCGGTTGCAGCACCACCCATGGCGAATTCTTTTCTCGCACAGCCGCTCCTCCGTCGATATCCCCCCGTCGGGGAGATAGATATGGTGGCTCCGGTGCAATGCTCAAACGTGGCCACTCGCACAACAACAGTACCAGTCATCGCGGCCGGAGTATCGACACTGAGTCCGTGTACTCAGACCTCGATCGACATGCCCTCCGTACCCCAACTGTCGGCATCAAACGAAGCGAAACCGCTCCGATATCTGTCAGCATCGCATCCGCAGAATGGCACGAGATGGGTCGAGTCTCCCCCTCCAAGCTTTCTTTCAGTAGAAAGGAGGATTGGTCTAGCATTGCAATCAGCGAAGAAGTCGACATTTCCAGTCTGGAGAGGGCGACTGACCCTTCAATTGAGGCAAAGATCGTCCCTGCCCGTCTGACCTAGTATCGTATTCCTCCCATTCAGACCTTTGTGTGACCTTTCTTGATAATGGACCACCGTCCCGGTTTGAGGCCTTAATGTATCGCATATGCTACTAAGTAGCAAATGCATCGACGCTACTTGTACGCTTATACTTGGGGCTTCGCTTCCAAACTAATTGAGTCGGATCGTGAGAGCATGCTTTGTACCTCTTGCGACATTTCGTTGTTTTGCCTTCCTCCCACGGTCCCACCCTTGACAATTCGAGAAAATGTCAAAGAAAACTCAGGGTGCACTAGTAAATCCCAGTGTCGTCAACGAACTGATTGCAGGGAGCGTGGGCGGCGCAGCGCAAGTGATCGTCGGGCAGCCACTCGACACCATTAAAACGCGTGCTCAGATTGCCCCTCGTGCGTATCACCATAAAATATGTGTGTCCTGAATGTCGAATATGATCTAATGACACATTCACTCCCAGGAGGAATGTTTGTAAGTGCTCTGAAACTGCGCAACAATTCGGACCATTAAACTCGAGTGGTGTCACTTAGAAAGGGCCCATGGACATTCTGGTACAAACGGTGCGCAATGAAGGGGCATTCGCGCTATATAAGGGTACGGACCGGCGACCATTGTGAATGGAACTCGACTCATGGTCTACTCGATAGGTATGGCAAGTCCCTTGGTTGGCATTGCAGCAGTCAACTCTCTCCTCTTTGCTGCATACAACGTCTCGAAGCGTGTCGTTACACCCTTCCCGGATATTACTCTTCCACAAGTAGCTTTGGCAGGATCGATGGCCGGTGCCATCAACTCTGTCCTTGCAAGTCCCGGTACGTCCTGTAAATGTCACAGTTAGGGTAGACTTCCACCTTAAAAAACTGAATTCGATATTCCCCACCCTGCCCTGTTTTCCGTCAGTGGAACTCTTTAAAGTAAAGATGCAAGGACAGTATGGGCTACCCGGCGATAGGCGACTTCGGACAATAGTAGGAGATACTTGGAGAACTTGGGGCTTCCGGAAAGGAATCATGCGCGGTTTCTGGGCGACTGTCGCACGCGAGGTACCGGCCTATGGAGCGTGAGTGCGTCGAACAGGCCACATATTGATACCAACCTGCTCCTCGTCAAGATTTTATACAGGATTTGAGTTCAGCAAGCGGAAGTTTCAATCGAAATACGGTCAGCAGGTTCCCATCTGGGCAATTATGGCCTCTGGTTCGAGCGGGGGAGTAAGTACGCAGACTCTACTATCTAATCCTGCACCTTAACCATCGCGTTCTCTATAGATCGCGTACTGGCTGGCTTGTTATCCATTAGGTCTGCGGTGTCCCATTTCTCATTGCAATTCCGCGCTGACTATTTATGTTAAGACGTGGTAAAGAGCCGGGTGCAGCTAGCAGAAAAACCTCCGACCCATTGGCTGTATATCGGAGACGAACTACGAGCCATTCTTCGAGAGGGTGGTGTGTAAGCATATTACCCGTACCTTCACTTTTTCGAGGCTAATACCAGAACAGAGGCGGTCTTGTACGGGGTATCACACCATGCTGTACGTAAATCGCGCCGTTCTTCCAAAAAACAAATGACTGACCAGTTGGTTAGTGCTTCGAGCAATTCCGGCAGCGGCAGCAACATTTACAGGGTTTGAGCTGACTCGCGAATTCTTACGAGAACAAACGGGCATATGATGTTCGTTAAATCGTGGCCTCGTAAAATTATATATTGGACTTGAATGGACGAAGCGATAACCTAGCCACCTCCGCGTCTGGCATTTTTGAGCCTTCGTTTCCTTCCAATTAAGGCACCGATGATTATTCCCGGTTTAGGCGTTTGCGGTTCACTTTCCGATTTCTTGACCGCAGGAGTTTGCGCAGACTTGGTGTCGGACAATTCTTCCCGTTTTATCTTCTTTGGTGGTCTTGACGGTTTTTCGTCTTCTGCAGGTTTTCTCTTCTTTGATGGATCGTTAAATGACGAAGCACCGGTTGGCTGGAGTTGATCGTGGTCTTTTCGCTTAACACGGTCAGCCTTCACGGTCTTCTTTGGTTGGAGTGCATCTGATCGCTTGTCCTGCGAGTATGAAAGACATTAGTTTCCGAAAGAAAGTAGGTAATTCCTAACCTTCGCATTGGAACCTGCGGGATGGTGCTCCTCTCCCCGACTAGCGCGCTTCTTAATGATCAGAATGTTCTCAATCGAGAACTCCAAGATGGCCGTCCTCTTAGACATGACCGCCTTATCACCTTGGCCCTGGAACTCCTTGAGTGACTCCTTCGCCCGATGAAGTTGTGCTTTCATCGTGTCCCCTCCTTTCGCATCCTTCTCCAGAGCTTTGACGATTTCCTTGACCTCTTCCTGGTGCCATTCGCGAAGTAAAGCCTGCACGTCTGGGTTGTTGTTTGCCCATCGTAAGACCCGGAGGGCATCGGCATGGTCTCTCATCTCTAGGAAACCATACCCCTTGCTTCTACCTTTTCCAGTCAAAGGATCGACGCGATCCGAGAGACGGACGATCTTCGCTTGCTTCACTCGGCTCGTGAGTTTGAGACCTTCCTTCCCTGATTCATTTTTCTCTGCAGCTGCGGCAGTCTCCTCAACTTTCCGTAGCTGTTGGATTGCAGCAGTGTCGGAGGACTCCTCAGAGGTCAAACCTGCGCGCAGGTGGTCTTTAACCTCTTTCTCGAATGCTTTACATGCGTGGAGAGCAAGCTTCTTCAAGATTCGTTCAGATACAAATGTTGGTAGTTGTCGAATGCTGAGGCGAGTTTTTGATACGTAGAGTGATGGATTGGATCGAAGAAGGACGCGTCGTTGATTGAAGCTGCTGACGCGTTTCTCTACCTCGACGGCTGGAAGTGTACTCGCGGCTGGGGTATTGGGGAATATGACTACAAAACTAGTAAGTAAGCCAATCGAATTACAAGGGGACGCGTCGAAGACACACCTCCTTCACGCATAAGATAGATGTTACGCTTATCCTCCTTTTCTCTTTTCTTTATTCCTTCATCTTTCAGCTTTGCCGCCTCATCTCGAGTGACCGCCCGAGTGACATCGAGAGTGCGACCGTGGATCACAAGGCTACGCGCCAAGCTGGAAGATGGATCTGGGGTAAGGAGAGATGGCAGACTAGCAGCTGCATTCTTCAACTTTGCCGGCGATAACGACCGCGATGCAAAACCAGTCTCCTGGTTTAGAGCTTCGGATAGTTGGATTACTTTGTCGGCGTCCTCCCGTTTCCAGAAGCAAGCGAATGCAGTTCCTCGAGAGCGTTCTGTCTCATGATCGATAGTGATCCGGACGTATCTAAGGGGACCAAAGGCTCGGAATCTAGGTATTTCGGTGAGCAAAAGATTGGGGAAATAAATTGAGAGCTTACAATGTGCGAAGTTGGTCTTCTGTTGCCTCATAAGGTACGTTGCGAATGAAAATAGTGGTCCCAGTGTCGATTGGTGGAAGCTGCGGCTTAACTGGCTCCCCTCGATCACTTTCACCTTCGCTGACAGAGTCTCCATCGGATCCTGTGGTAGAAGCGGCGTCGTCTTCGTGCACGCCTAGCCCGTCTTCATCCGAGGCTTCGTCGGAATCGCAGTCATCCTTCTCCGAATCAAAGTCCCCATCGGAGCCCACATCAGCAGCCCTGTCCTTGGCTTCCTCTTCAAGCCTCCCCTTCTCACCCTCCCATCGTTCCTTGCTCAGAGCCCAGTCGACGGCAATAGGTCGTCCTCCAATCCGCTTTCCGTTCACGTCTTGCAGTGCTTTTTCCGCATCTCCTCTTGAAAGCATCCATACGAACGCGAAACCCTTTGTTTTTGGCAGCCGGGACTTGGAAGGGCCGCCTTCGTCCTCGCTTGGGGGTTCGCCTTTCTCCTTTGGAATGTTGACAGAAGAGACCGGACCATGAGATAAGAACAGGGCTCGAAGTTCTTGTTCTGTAACATTCCAAGGCAGGTTGCGAATAATCAAACGGCTTGAGCGATTCGGAGGTTTCTCCAATCTCTTCTTTAGCAATACGCTGAGAAGGGCCCCTTTAAAGATATGTGCGTGTAGATGCTCAACAGCGAGTTGAGCCTGCGACGGAGTGTTAAAAACTACATGGGCTGTCGTTGGGTCGGTCGTGCCGTCCGGGTTGGGTGCTGGGAAGACCAGCTTTTCGACGCCGTCTTGTTTCCGCACTTTCTTCCAGAGAGTATTTACTTCTATTGCAGGAGGTAATGAGGAAATGACAATGGTCCGGATGGCGAGAGGATCGGCTGGAGTTTTAGGGTGATGAATAATAGCCTTCTTTGGTATATGTGGCCCGGCAGTCTTTTGAGGAGAATGTTCACCCTGTTTAGGCTATGGCAGTCAAGAGCTCGGTAAGCATAATTTCTCCGTTGAGCGTTAATGTACGAACTTTCTGCCCAGCCCACGAGACACGTAGCGTTCGGCCGTTGAGAATCGCCTTCCCATCTTGCAAACACTTCTCTGCTTCCTCTTTGATAGCAAAAGTGACGTACCCCACCCCTTTTGAGACTTTAGTCTCCTTGTCGAGCACGACGAACGCAGTTTTGATAGGCGCAATATCAGAAAAAAGCGTCTGTAGATCGGTAGACGTTGCTGTGTATGGGAGATTGGATACAAATATAGTCGATCTGCCCGGGAACGAGAAATAGGATTTGAGCTGCGAAACCAAAAGTCCAGTGCTTGGACAAACCCATGTGTAGCGGGAGAATCAACCATCATCTGATCCTCGTCTTCATCTCTTTTTTGCTTCCCGGGCATTCTAAAATTTACACGACGTGTGCTCGGATCCAGGTGCAAAGTTCGACTTGCTTTGACCACCTTGGCCCACAGGGAGATTGAAGGCAACTACATCAGTCAAGAACATAGTATGTATTACGACCATAATCCATAGTTATAATCCACGGCTAATCAATACCCCTAGCACTCGTTCTCGCGACGAATTTCTTTTATCTCAAGCAACAATCTTAGTCTTTCCCATAAGGTCTGCAAGGTCATCAACATCACCCTTGGCAGCCCTAGGTGGCAGCTTGATCTTCTTCTCGCCTTCCTCTTCTTCCTCCTCTTCCTCCTCTTCCTCCTCTTCCTCCTCCTCAACATATTCTTCTAGTTCGTCTACGCCCCCAAGAGCGCTGGCGTTTCCGTGACTCTCCAGAGCTTCTCTGAGCTTATCGATCCACTCATCATCCTCACTGCCATAGTTCCCATTCACCTCGAGTTTGATAAGCTTGGGGAAATGGCCCTTGATAGCTTGAGCCAGCACTATGAATGCCTTCTCTCCGATCTCCGCCTCTTTAATATTCAGCTCCTCGAGCTTAGAGCAGGGTCCCTTCGAGAGAGCCTCAGCGATGATGACCCCTCCGCGCGGCAGGATCTGATCTTCAGAGATATTAAGTACCCGTAGTTCAGGCCAGTTTGGTAGGGCCGTTGCTAACGCCTTTGAACCAGGCACCTTCAGCCAGTTGTCACTGAGGTCGAGATGCTTGAGGCCTTTGCACTTGGAAAGTGCACTGATGAGCCCTACCATGACTGGAGTTCGTATAGTGTTCTGGTAGAGCCGTACATCCTCAAGGGTGCCTGCATGCGCCTCCAAAGCCCTGCACCAAATCTCTGCCTCCGCCAGGGTCTCCATGTTCCAACCCAGTCGATTATTAGAGATAATGAGCGTCTTGATTTGCGTTCGTCCGCGCCCATCAGACTTCGAGTTGATGGCCGCATCATACAGAGCCTGCGCGACTATGATTCCACCTTCGTTTCCGAGACCGTTGTCGACCATGCGGAATTTTTGGAGTGACCGGTTGTTTGTAATGAATGAGACGAGTGAAGGCGCGCATCGTGGACCTAGCGCGTTGCTGCTTAGATCCAGTTCGACGACCGGCTTGTCCTCGAGAGCATCAAGTATGGCTTGCAGCGATATTGGGAGCTCCCATTCCTTCCTGGTAGTGAACATATCGGAGAGATTGACCGTCTAGGGGTCATTAGTCTCGATCGGCTAAAATCGGTGAGTAGGACAGACCTTGATCGATTTGCATCTCCTAAGGACTTCTGCGAAAGGTTTGACCGCGTCTATTCCCCACGTATTCCCGCTGATATCGATCGCTTCCACGTCAGATATGGCAGCGAGGTCGCGTAGATAGGTTTCAACATCCGCTGCTGTATCAAATTTGAGGCCTTTGCCTTTGAGAGAGAATATTTTCGTCATGCAGATACTCGTAAATTGGTCGTGAGTTTGAAATTGGAGGTGGAGGTGTAGCGTTCGGGAGCAAGACAGGGTTAGCGCGTGTACCGTGAGCGGCGTCTACCCAACTCAGACACAATCGCATTCGCGTGGGCAACGAAGCCATCCAGTAAACCTCTTCACCCACTTTAAGATACCCCATACCGCCTATTACGCGGTGTTAAGCTGCAACAGGATCGACAGGATCGATCTGGCCCGAAGAAACCTAAGCATCGGGATGGCCAGTTCGCGACGAACGCAAACCATATTCAAGTGAATTCCGCGTGGTTATACATATAGAATCAACCAAGAGCCTGAGGGCGGGTCATAGGCACCAACAACCATTCTTGTGGGCCAGCATTTGTACGGTCTTCCTCTCAAACAATTTGACGCAACATACTGATAATATGCTCATAGTTTGCCCCGTTTGTTGCGTTTCTATCAGCCATTTTTATTAGAAATTGATGCATGGGCCTGAGGAAAGCCTCAAGGTGTCAAGAAATATGACCTCGCGACAGGTTCAAAGCAACTCTATTCCACTTTATGAGCCGTATACAGAACCTGGGCCCGAGACTGGGGGTTCATCGCGGCAAACGTCCTCTCTTTTCCGCGTAACGAACGATGCTCTACACCTTACAGGAGGTCGGACCCTCGGAGCCGCTGTACCCCTACCGACCTATATATAAGACCACGTACGTCTAACAGGAGCTCTACAAACAACCCCGTGCCAGCTGGATCCAACCACCAGACCCCCCACACCAGACCCCGCTGCCATGGCCTTCGATTCACCCAGCACCTCATTTTATCCTTGCCCAATGAGAGCTGCAGACGTATTCAAACGTCAGCCTACGCCTCCACCCATTTATTACCTCACGAACCATGTGGGCGTTGAATATAACGAGAGCGACTGGCCGACCACACCCGAGGGCGAGGAGGAGGCGAGCAGGGAAGAGGGTGTAAATGATTCCAACCATTCGACTGCTGCCGGAGGTGCGCGCATGGTGGTTCGTGGGGGCCCCCTCGGCCTCCTATCTGTAAAGATGAGAGTGCACCGCGAGAAGGAGATTGTTGGCAGGAATGGGTCCAAAGACAACGAAATACCGAAAGAGGGGCGGTTCGCTTCTCCAGGTATGCCCTCTGTTCCATTTCCCCATATTGTACTCACCCTCGTAGTCGAGCAATCTTCGCCGGCCGCGAAGGCGGATATCCCGCAAGGACCACCGTCTGTTATGAGATACAGTAAAGCTACTGCTGAGTCTAACGTGAAGCCCCGCACTCGCAAACCACTTGTCGCCGCGACCGCGAATGCGACCGCCAGGAAGAAACCCAAGGCTGCCTCCAAATCGAGCAGGCGTCGTCTTCAAGTCGTTCTCACTCACGCAACGGAGGAGAAGGAGAATCTCCCACTCGTCTCCGACGACGAGATCGACGACCCTCTTGTTCATGCGCATTCTGCTCAGAAAAAACCCGAGCAAGGGGCAGGAGCAGAAGCTGGTCCTGGTCCACTGGTCCACCATAATCGATGCGCTTCCGGATCCGTTCGTTCTTACCAGCTCTGACGAGTGCGATGATCCTCTTGAAGGAGCAGCTGGGGAGCCTGACAGGGTCGAAGGGGTCACCACGACGGACCCAAATCCTGCTCCTGTCACTACCGCAGAGACCACAGATGTAGGCAACGCTTGGACTCCGAAATCGTGCCTTCGCGCGGCCAACGCTCCTTCGAAGGGTCATACCGTGTCATTCAAAGATCCTCTCCTTAAGTTCCATTTCTACTATTATCCTGATCCCAACGATATTTGGAGTCGGTGCGGGCTCTCGGTGCGTCCCACGCGTAAGTCTTTCACATCCATCTTATGAATCTTAGGCCACTCACCTGCGGGCCACAGTCAAACTCCAGAAATTATCTACTTATTAAACAAGGGTTCTCCTTGTTATATAGATCAGATTCAGCCCAGCAGTCTTCTTCTAGAGCATTCGTAATCACAGTCACATACTAGAGTCACGTACGCTCTTGTATTCTTAAGTATATAACTTTCTAAAATATCTAGTTTCATGTACCTTGTTATCGAATTGGTGTACTCAAACCAATCATTCTGTTTATCGAGTTCGAATTTTGGCTATTGTGAAACGCGCCATTCAAAGCAAAAGAAAGTTCATGGAGGATACCCCTCGAATACAAGTGTAGTGTTCGTCCGGTAGCACCACCGTCCAACGTTGATACTCTTATGCTGGAAACTAATTTTATTTATTTGGTTGGGGGAAAGGGGGAAATGCGCCATGCACCGTAGCACCTTGAGGCGCCGTGTGTGGGACTCCAGCAAGGCTTGCCAGCGGCCTATAATCGCCCGTTGGACAAGATGCCTTATAACCTACCCACTATATAAAACCCTTCCTACGCCGGTGAGCCTGGCCACATCCCGTTAAGAGATGTCGACAGTCGGACCTATTTTAATGTCAAAATACACCAATCGCTTGTCCGCCATAGGGTGCGGAGTTCGCGTTGGCGATCCAACCTCCTACTGCCTTCCATGAAACGCGTCGCACTCCAGCTTTTCCTCACTAAGAACCCCTCCTGTTTCGCCCGGGGCAACGTCCTGATTGTTTATCGCGTTTTTGTTCCTTGATTTCCATATATGTAGCCCATATTGTTATAGAAATCAGGATGCGTAGTCTCTCGCAGTCTTTTCTGTTGTCGGATTCGAAGGACAGGGCGGGTGCATCAATCCGGTCGTCAGTTCCTATTTATCGTTTTGCGCTATGTATTCCTAGCGTTTTCACATGCCAGTGCTTGTCCGTTGTTTTTGCACTCCAGCCACATGTGTTGTTCGCTTACCAGCATGTCGATATTTTCTTTCTGCAGAATGAGCATAGCGCCCTCTCGGCGCATCCGGGGATTTTGTTCCAAAAGAACCCGCATTTTGTTCTGCTTGTCAGTAAGCAACGCATATAGTCTTTAAAGTGAGGTGGGACGCTGAGGGCTCTCACTCCTTTTGAGGAGTTTCTCGTTCGTAGGTCGTAGTCCGGCGGCTGCCTCCACTTTGGCTTTCGCGTCGTCCAAGGGTTCCTGGTGAAGAATAGGGGTGACTCCTTTCGTATGCAATCGAAGCAGGGCTTTGTATGTGTGTTTGGCGCTGAGGGCCTGGAGTCTCGCTCCGTCTTGAAGTGGTTGCCCAGTCACTGTCGTTATATTCAACGCGCACATGGTCCGTGAGGTATTAGATGGGTGGAGGCGTTGGCTAAGGTTTGAATACGTCCGCAGCTCTAATTGGGCAAGGATAGAATGAGGTGCTGGGTGAATAAAAGGCCATGGCAGCGAGGTCTGGTGTGGGAGGTCTCTGGTGGTTGGATCCAACTGGCACGGGCTGCTTGTAGAGCTCTTGTTAGATCTACGTGGTCTTATATATAGGTCGGTAGGAGTACAGCGACCCCGAGGGTCCGACCTCCAAGTTAATCATCCGTTCTTTGCCCTCTTCCACTTGCACTCAAGGATGTGTTACAGCAACATATAGACATGCTCCATATCTCTCATCGACTGGCTGACTCGCCAAGGTCGAAGTGACATTATATTCACGTCCCCTCTCTGCAAACGCAACTGCCCGGTATGTCTGGATGTCCCGAGTTTGTGAGCCTCACCAGGTCGCGTGTCCAAAGGCCAAATATACAGAGAGAATGTTGAATGTTCTTTCCCCCAAAGCTGTCACCCTATCGGGCAATCCCTATTCGTGGCTCGCAACAGCGTCGACTCCCCCTACATTGCGGTTCCTGGCGAATCTCGGTACTAGAAAGGCCGCTTGATATTTATTCGAATATTATATCATCGATTCGTCGACATAGAAGGGTTCAAGTCGCGAAAATAACTTGGTGGCAGGCCGGGGAGCCAAAACCTCGTTCTGGCGGTCACGAACCACGAGTATTGGGATTTTGTTCCCGCTCCCACCTTTGAAGAGCTCTCCGGGCTTCGGCTCCACCCCACCGTCCTCGAGCAACTTCTTGGCCGTCTATGTGCAAAACTGGAATCCAGTAAACGTACTTTTTCATCCACAACTCCTGACCTGGATCACGTATGTTTACGACCTCGAGGTCAAATGGATGCTGGAGTTACGGAGCATCAGAGAAAGATCACAAGCGCCGGGACACAAAGTAGCGCACATCCTTCTTAACAATTGAGAGTGCTTCTTTAGCGTCCTGAAAGGGTTTTAGAGAAAATGGATACTCCTTGGATGACATTTGACGTGACTTACATCGCAAAGGGAGCATTGAGGTCCCGAAAACAAGGTGAGACTCGGCGCTCTGGTTGCAAGAGAACGTTGATTAAGTCTCAGGACTCTCCCGGTGCTAAAGATGCGTAATGCAATGCGTCCTTGCATTTCGTCCGGTGAGCTGGTACAGGTGGAAGTGACTCAAGTTGGCCATATCGGTTTCCCAACTTCTCACGTGTACAGTCGGTGTATTTTATTCACAGAGAACTTATTGTTTATTCTAAGAAGCAAGGAACATCGACGCATGGTACCGTCTATGCAGATCAGTAGTCATCATCATCGTTGTCGAGAGTCCTTTCATAGCCCTCTTCCTCATAGACCTTGTATTCACCTTCGGTCTCCGCGACGTTCCTGAAGGCACTCTGCTCATCTTCACGAATCTGCCCTTGGAATTCTTGCCCAACATATGAGATCTCCTCGCGATCTTCATCCCACTCTTCCTTCAACTTATGTTCTTCATGTACTGTATGGACAACAGCGCATCAGTGCTTGATCAGATAATACGATCGAGGAACATACCGGCTAGACCGCCGAGCACGGCACCACCAATTACTCCAGCTGCACCAGCTGCAACCAATGCACCAGTTCCATGACCCTTGGTTTGAGCCTTGGCTTTCTCGCCCTGACTGACAGCTATAGCAGGACCGACCAAGGCAGGATCTCTCATCACTGCAGGATCGCGCTCAAGAGGCAAAAACCATTCTGCCCTTCTGCTCGCAACCTCAAAATAAAAAGGACGACCGCGGTATGCATCCCAGTGGACGGACCAACCAGGAGGAAGTGGAGGAGGCTCATACGCGGGCGGGGGCGGCGCGCCAGGCGTTGGTGCTCCGTACCCAGCCTCGCGGGGCACCGAGGGTGGAGCATAAGAGGGTTGAGGACTGTGAAGGCCGGGTGGGGCGCCATAACTTGCGGGTGGTGGGGGTTGACCGTATGGTTGAGGAGGGGCAGGATAGCCATATGGAGCTTGTTGTGCCGGAGGGGGAGCGTACCCGTACGGCTGAGCTGGTGGTGGCGCAGGTGGATAGCCCGCTTGACCATATGGGCCTGGAGGTGGGGGGGCACCGTGACGAGCAGCTTGACCCGGGTAGCCGTAGCTGGCTGATAACGGAGGGCAAATATTCAACTCTTACTTGATCCAGAGGGTCGTCGCGTTAAACGTACCATCGCCACTCTGCTTATGCTTGCCACTGCCCGCCACATTCATGTGTTCAAACTCCTTGGTGATGTCTTTGAACCAAGACATATCGATCGATCCAGTGTAGCGAGGTTAGCAAGAGCGGACAACTGAAGATATCGTACGTGCTCTGAGTGGACTCGCGTGATGGGAGGGGAAACGAGTGGAGAGGTGGGACCACTGGTCGGTGATAACCTTTATATATCCACCCTGTCATCGCTGCCTCGGCCAAAAATAAATGGACGGTTATTCCTGCACTGACAGGAGCGGGGATCCTCTGGAGAACACTCATTTTCGTTATTCCTATGAGAATGTTCACAGTAAGGAAGTTGATGACAGGATCCTTGCTCGAACCCTCCTCCGATTGCTTGAGGCCTTGAGGCCTTGTGATTCTACAACCCATCCCCTGGTAACTGAAAATTCAAGAAATCACGGACCAATTGATGCGTAGCTTCCCTCTGAAACTTGCTACCCTTTGTTGTTAGAATTTCGTTCGGTTGGTTGCATACAAGTGCTTCATATTTTGTTGAGGCCCACAAACTCGTGAGGTTCCATAATCGAGCGCATGAGTTCTTCTCTATCCGTGAACTAGCTCATAAGGTGATTGACAAAGCATTGTATTTCACAAGGTAGCTGGGGGCCAGATCACGAGTCGGGTGAGATCGGATGAGGTCGGATGAAGTCGGGTCCAACTCGAATGTTTCAAACAAACTAGCCAGATGGAGATGCGGCAACACAAAAACTCAGGGAAAACAAGGTTCTTATGGTTAATGCTGTGGACCTCGGGTCGCGGTGCAGATACAAGTACCAACCATGACAATAAGACCACCCTCGCCGAGAAAACCAACCGTGCTGAATAGAGAGTAATCCACAATATATGTGCCTATGCCTCACCATCTTCCGCACCCGTTGATCAGTTTATGGGAGGCTGGGTGGCACAAGAAGTCACCCCTCATCAATGGTTGGTCGTCGTTTCGCGCGGAAGAAAGCCATGTTGGGAGAACCTCGCCAAGAGCCCAGATGATTAATGCATCAAAGGTCCACCCAGTACTTGACTGTTATGCCAGGAATGGAGCTATGGTTGGCTTTTGCTTGACCCGAAGTCGCGCTGTAAGGGGCCGCTAGCCTTGTACATGTAGGAAGAATGAACGAACGGTGAGTACTTCGGAAACGCCTAAACCGAAGCGCGTGCAAGCGCAGGGCGTGATGGAGAGAGGACGGAGGATCGAAGGAGAACGCAAGTCAAGAGTCAGACTGCCGTTCCATTACCAACGTATACCGAATATATATAACAAGGTGAATCAGTTGGTTGAACAGAGACGATTGGGTAGGTTTATACAAAAGTCCCTACGATACACAGAATGGAGTGTGAAGCAGCTGAGAGAGCAAAGCTTCGAGACCTTACGAACAGATTTGCAGAAATAGGAGTGACAATCAATAAACGAGGCTTCTCACTCTTCCTTCATCTCCGCCACAAGTGCCACAACCTTTGCTCGTTCCGTCAATCTCCATTCCCTGTAGATCGCCAGAAGAGCCACATATCCTCCCGGGCTGAGTACAATTGATCCAATGGGTGCAAAGAAGAGCATAGTAATTGCGTCCGATATGGAATCCGCGAGGAACACGAGTCCAAGTATTGAGCTCGCATACAACACAATCGCGTCCCACTGCAGGAGGTGGTAGACAACCGACTCAACAGTGGTACTCCGTGGATCAGGGATACTAAACGATGGCCACCACTGAATGAAACCCATCACAGGCGTGGAGGACGAATGGGTGATGACGAAGGAGATGTGTACGGACGCTGATATGATGAGTGTAGTAATAAGGGCCATGCGGGTGGTGTGGTATGCGGGCCCGACCGTGGCGGGACGGATTTGGAGCCACAGTTGTTGAAGGGTGGACATGGATAGGGG
>WNFL01399856.1_pt1 | contig 19747 bp, 12 predicted proteins | sample 5400361 | NCBI WGS metagenome assembly WNFL01 (sample SAMN13153351, study PRJNA577476) | soil metagenome | isolation source: 40 cm soil on Douglas fir-dominated hillslope | place: USA:California | collected 2013-09-17
GCCCTTCCGCGCGTGGTGTGGCGTCGCCTGGTGGCCACGCCGGCCTTCCCGGGGGTGGTCGCGCTGGCGCTGGTGCCGCTCTACCTGTTCCTCGGCAAGCCCAGCACCATCGGGTTCACGGTTTCCGGCTTCCGCTTGCCGTTCACCGGCAGCCTGTGGGCCGACAAGGCGCTGTCGCTGCCGATCTACCTCACGCTGGTGCCGCTGGTGGAGTTCGGAGGCGCACCGTTCCTGGTGCTGGCCTGGTGGCGGCGGCTGCTGCCGCCCGAGCGCGCGTACTTCGTCGCGGCGGCGACGTTCTTCCTGCTCACCTACGTCGTCGCGTTCATCGGGGCCAACGACTTCTGCATGCGCGGGATGATGCTGCCCACGTTCGTGTTCTTCGCGCTCTTCGCGCGTCACGCGGAACCCCTGCTGCGGCCCCGGCCCGGAGTCGCGATGCGGGCCCTGCGCACCTCGCTGGCGACGATCGCCGTGCTCGGGGCGCTGGGGACCGCCAAGGAATGGGCGACCCTGACCTTCGCCGGGCTCTATCGCTCCACGCTGTTCTGGGACCTTCGCCACCGCACCGACCTGCCGCCCGGGCTGGCGCGCCTGCGCGAGCTGAACGCCCGCGCCATCGCGCGGGATCGTCGCATCACAAGGGTGCCGTACGCCGAGGTCGCGACCCTCGGCTACGACATGTACAGCCTGGAGAAGCTGGTGGATCGCAAGCCGCTGGTGCAGATGGAGCGCGGCGAGATCGAGCTGCTGCGCTATCCACGGCACGGGTTCCTGCGCTAGGGTCCGGGCCGCACGGCCCAGGGAGGGAGGACGGGTGCAGATGGAATCGCAGCAGGAGGCTCGTGGCACCCCGCCCGTCGCGCCCGTCGCGCTCGAGCCGCCGCCCTCCAGCCTGGTTCGCCGCGGGCTCAAGTTCCTCACCGTCGGCGCCAGCGGCGTGCTGGTGAACCAGGGGCTGCTGCTGCTGCTCCATGGTCCGCTGCGCTGGCCGCTCGCGGCCGCGAGCGCGGTCGCGGTCGAGAGCTCGATCCTCACCAACTTCACGCTCAACAACCTGTGGACCTGGCGGGATCAGGCCGCGCCCGGGCTCCGCAGCTGGCTGGCGCGCGCGCTCCAGTACCACGTGGCGACGCTGCCCTCGTTCCTCACCAACATGATCGGCATAGTCTCGCTGGCAAAGGCGTTCGGGATCGACTACCGGATCGCGAACGTGCTCGCGATCGGCGCCGGCAGCGTGGTGACCTACCTGGTCAGCGATCGCTGGGTGTTCCGGAAGCGGAGCGCGGCCGCGTGAGCGGAGGGGCCCGCGTCGCATCGCCGCCAACGGCCGCCGGGCCCGGGCTGCTGACGGTCCGGCTGGTCCTGATCCTGGTGCTGGCGCTGGTCGTGCGCGTGGCCGCGATCGGTGTCGCGCAGCATCGCGGGATCGGGCCGGTGATCGGCGACGCGATCACCTACCACTCGCTCGCCAGCCATCTGGCCGCGGGCGACGGCTACCTGAACCAGGGACGCTACGACAATCCCCACCCGCCGCTCTATCCGTTCCTGCTCTCGCTCCTCTATCGCGTCACCGGCCCGAATCCGCTCGCCGGCGCCGGGCTGCAGGTGGTCCTGGATCTCTGCGGCACGCTCGCGCTCGCCTGGGTCACGTGGTTGCTCACCGGCTCCCGGGCCAGCGCCGAGCTGGCCGCCCTGATGTTCGCGCTGTGGCCGGGCGCGATCATGGTCAACGTCATGCTCTACACCGAGCCGCTGTTCACCCTGCTGCTGGTGCTCGCGGTCGGAACCGGGATGCTGATGGAGCGCACCGGGAGCGTGCGATGGGGCGTGTGGACGGGTCTGCTCCTCGGGCTCACCGCGCTCACCCGGCAGACCACCCTCTACTTCCTGATCCCGTACCTGGCGATCGCGCACCTGGCCCGACGCGGGAAGCCGCCCGGCATCCTCAAGGCGCGGATCGCCGCGGCGCTGGTGTTCGTGCTCGCGCTGGTGCCGTGGTCAGCGCGCGAGCAGGCCGTGAACGGCCGTGTCACCTGGATCCAGGACTACAGCGGCCACAACCTATGGATCGGAAACCACGTCCCCTACTCCGGCCGGCCGCTGGACCGCGCGGTGCTCAACCGTGTCTACCGACAACTCGGGCCCGCCGCGGCCGACGATCAGGTGGTGAACCACGCGCTCGCCCAGCTCGCGATCCGCGAGATGCGCACCGATCCGGCGGGCACCGCGATCCTGTGGGTGAAGAAGTTCTGGCGGTTCATGTTCGTGGATCCGGTCGGCGGCCATCCCTGGATCCGCGTCGCGCTCACCCTCGGGCTGGCGGCGGTGTACCTGGCCGCCTTCCGGGGTGCGCGCGCGCTGCCGCCGGGCTCGGGCCCGGCGCTGGGCGTCCTGCTCGGGATGTTCGCCTACTTCGCCGCCGTCCACACCGCGACGCTGGTGCACGTCCGCCTGGCCGAGCCGGTGCGCCCGCTGGCGTTGGCGCTCGCCGCCCACGGCGTCACCACCGGGTGGAGCCGGCGCGCGAAGGCCCCGGTCTGACCACGATGCCGCGCATCCGCCACGTGCTCGAGACCGCGCTCTACGTGGACGACATGGCGCGCGCGGTCGCGTTCTACCGCGACGTGCTGGGTCTGACGGTGATGAGCGAAGGCCCGCGCCTCAGCTCGCTGGACGCCGGCGAGGCCACGGTGCTGCTGCTGTTCCTGCGCGGGGCGACGCTGGCCGGGCTCGAGTTCCCGGGCGGCCGCATCCCGCCCCACGACGGGGCGGGGCCGATCCACGTCGGCTTCGCCGTCGACGCCGATGAGCTCGATGCGTGGGAGCGCCGCCTGGCCGAGCGCGGCGTCGAGATCGAGAGCCGCGCGCGCTGGACACGCGGCGGCCGCAGCCTCTACTTCCGCGACCCCGACGGCCACTCCCTGGAGCTGGTCACGCCCGGCACCTGGGCGACCTGGTAGCTGCGCGCGTCGCGCGCTATCTCGGCCAGAGGTCGAAGCCGAAGCGCATCTCGAAGGCGTTGAGCGCGGGCTGCAGGGTGAAGCCGCTCTCCTTGGCCTCGCCGATGTGGTCGTAGCGCAGCTCGAACCGTGCGCTGCCGTGCCCTTCGGCGGTCCAGATCCGCTGGCCGATCCCGAAGCCCGCGATCAGCGCGTTGGCGGTCGAGCCGCCGCCGCTGACCAGATCGGTGCCGAGCCCGAGGGTGATGTAGGGCTGGCTCTTCGGGTAGGCGGCGAACGCGTGCTGGAAGTTCCCCGCGATCTGGACGGCGGTGAAGGCGTCCCCGCTGCCGGCGATCGCCGCGATCCCGCCGTCGAGGTGGAACTCCTCCTGGCGCGCGTCGTTCGTGAACCCGAAGCGCAGGCCCGGCTGGGTCCCGATCATGAAGAACCCCAGCCCCGACCCGGTCGGCACGTCGAGCAGGACGATGTTGTCGGCGCCCTGGCCCGGCATCAGCACCGAGAGCCCGAGATTGCTGCCGATGCTCCAGTCGGCGGCCGCCGGCCACGCCGCCAGGCCCAGGATCGACAGGGACAGCACCACCGTCCGCGCACACCCGGCTCGTCGCATCATGTCGCGCACCTCCTCGTGGCACCACAGGGTTCGCCCGGGGGTGCGCGACGCTACACCGGCCCGCGCAGCTCCTCCAACTCCTCGAGGGTGCGGGGCCAGTCGTGCTTGAGCAGGCGCGAGAGCGAGCGGTCGGCGAGCAGCCGGCCCGCGGTCTGGCAGCGCGCGCAGTAGTTGGTCTCGTTGCTCGCGTAGACGATGCGTTGCACCGGCGCGCCGCAGTCGGGGCAGGGCTTGCGCCAGCGCCCGTGCACCGCCATCCCCTCGCGGAACGCGGTGACCTTCTCGGGGAACGACTCGCCGGTCTGCTCGCGCAGCCGGGTGGTCCAGCGCCGCATCGTGTCCTTGATCGCACGCCACAGCCGCTCGATCTCGGGGTCGGAGAGGTTCACCGACCGCTGCAGCGGCGAGAGTCGCGCGGCATGGAGGATCTCGTCGGAGTAGGCGTTGCCGATCCCGCTGAACAGCCGCGGATCGGTGAGCGAGCGCTTGAGGGTGTGGTCCGCGGCGCGGAGCCGCGCGCGGAACGCCCGGAGCGTGCTGCCCAGGACCTCGAGGCCGCCAGGGTCGAGCGCGGCCAGGTCGGCCTCGCCGGCGACCACGTGGAGCGAGGCACGCTGCCGGGTCGCGGCCTCGGTGAGCGTGAGCGTGCCCTGGTCGAAGTCGAACGCCGCGAGCCCGACCCGGCGCGCCAGTGCGACGCCCTTCGGCTTCCAGTGGAGCCGCCCGGCGATCATCAGGTGGATGACGAGGAAGAGCCCGCCCTCGAGCGCGAGCACGATGCGCTTGCCGATCCGCCTCACGCCCACGACGCGGCGTCCATGGGCGACGTCGAGGGGCGGCTCGGCGGTGCGAAGCAGGTTCAAGCCCGCGACCCGTACGCGCTCGAGGGTGTGCCCGACCAGGCGGCGCTCCAGGTGCTCCAGGTAGACGGTGACATCCGGAAGCTCGGGCATCCGGCCAGCCTACACCGCGTCCCCGGAGGAGCGGAGGCGTGACTCGACGGGCACCTGGCCCCCGGGTCTGAGCATCCGAACGGGGGTGGGAGCGATCGCGCGGGCGTGCCCCGGACCGCGGAGAGCGTCGCGCCGCTGCGCCTTCCGCGTCCGACTCAAGTCGGGCTCAAGCACCGCGGGCGAGGATCGAGCCGTCGTCGTTCGACCCATCGCCCCCGGAGCCCGACCATGTCCCTCCCCATCACCCGCGGGTGTTCTGATACGCTTGTTTCCAGCCGTTTCCCCCATGAAGCCGCTGTCGATGCCGAGTTCCTGGAGCCTGCCCCTCCGGCGATGACGCCCACCGCGCCCCGAGCCGCCCGCCCGTCCCGCCCCGGACGCAGTCCGGTACGGCCGGCGCAGGCGTTGGCCCAGATCCGCCTGCAGCGCCCCGATCCGGGCCCGCAGCTGCTCGAGCGGCCGCGGCTGTTCGAAGCGCTCTCGGAGCACGCCGAGCGCCCGCTGAGCGTGGTGGTCGCCGAGGCCGGCTACGGCAAGACCAGCCTGTGCGCGGCGTGGGTGCGGCGGCTGCGCCGTCCGGTGGTGTGGTACTCGCTCACGCCGTCCGATGCCGACCTGATCGTCTTCGGCAGCACCCTGCTCGCCGGCCTGCGCCGCGAGTTCCCGCGCGTCGGTCGCTCGTTCGAGCGCGCGCTCGACGAGGCCAAGCCCGGCGCGCGCACCGCCGAGATGCTGGCCGGCACCCTGGTTCACGAGCTGGCGACGCTGCGCACCTCGCGCGCGCTGATCGTGCTCGACGACTTCCAGGACGTGGCCGCGTCGGCCCCGGTCTCGACCTTCGTCGAGATCCTGCTGCGCGACCTGCCCGACTCGGTGCGCGTGCTGATCGCGTCGCGCACGCCGCCGCCGGTCGCGCTCGAGCGCCTGCGGGCACGGGGCCAGGTGTTCGAGCTCCATTCCGGGCACCTGCGCTTCACGCGCGAGGAGCTGCAGCGCCTGTTCGACGAGGTCTACCAGCGGCCGATCTCCGACGAGGAGCTGACCCTGCTCGACGAGACCACGCTCGGCTGGCCCACCGCGGTGCACCTGGTGCACGAGTCCCTGCGCCGGCGCGAGTCCAACCTCGAGCAGGTGCTGAGCGACTTCCGCGCCTCGCGCCTCGAGCTGCGCGACTACCTGTCGTCCGAGGTCTACGCCCGGCTCGAGCCCGAGTCGCGGCGACTGCTGGAGCGCACCGCGGTGCTGCCGCGCTTCGACGCCGGGCTGGCCGGCGAGCTCACCGGCATGCCGCGCCCCGACACCACCCTTGACGCGCTGGTGCGGCGCGGGCTGCTGCGCGCGTTCGGCTCCGGCGAGCACGTCACCTACGAGTGCCACGAGCTGGTACGCGCGTTCGTGCGCCACGAGCTCGAAGCCCGCCTCGGCGCCGACGGCGTGCGCGACCTCCACGCCGAGGCGGCCGCGGCCCGTATCGGACGCGGCGACAGCGAGGCCGCGCTCGGCCACCTGTTCGCCGCCGGCCACACCACCCAGGCCGCCGCGGTGCTGTGCGAGATCGGCCCCGGGCTGCTGCGACAGGGGCGGGCCGCCGTGGTCCGCGGCTGGCTCGCCGAGCTTCCCGACGAGCTGCTGCGCCAGGATCTGGAGCTGGCGGTGATGCAGGCCCACGCGGCGCAGGCGCTGGGGGACTGGGACGAGGCGGAGCGCCGCTACTCGGAGGTGCTCGAGCGCTGCCGGGTCGGCAGCTCGATCCCGGGGCGGGTGAGCCCGCGCGCGATCGAGTGCCGGGTGCTGGTCGGGCTCGGCAAGGTGATGAACATGCGCGGCCGCCACGAGCAGGTGCTGGGGATGGCGGAGCGCGGGCTGGCGGTGGCGTGCGACCTCGAGCTCGAGCCGCGGGTGCGGCTGATGCAGATGAAGGCCGGCGCCCACTTCTACCTCGGGCAGTTCAAGGGCGCGATCGACGTGCTGGCCCAGGTGCGCTCGCTGCTCGAGAAGAGCCGCGAGCACACCGAGCTGCTGGTGCCGACGCTCCACAACCTGGCGATCGCCCACGCCGCGCAGGGCTACTACCGCGAGGCGCTCGAGGAGTTCCGGGTGGCGCTGGCGCAGGTGCGCGGCACCGATTCGCCTCGCGCGCCGCTCTACCTCTCGAACCTGGCGTTCCTGCACGCCGACCTCGGCGAGCTGGCCGAGGGCCGCCACGCCGCCGAGGAGGGGCTGGCCGCGTCGCAGCGCTTCTCGAACCGCGCCCAGGAGTGCGTCTGCCACCAGGGCCTGGCCCAGATCCTGGCGGCGAGCGGCGACCTGGACGGGGCGCTGGCCGCGCTGCGCAAGGCCGAGGAGCTCAACGGCGAGCTGCGGATCCAGGTGATCGCCGCCGACCTGCTCGCGACCCGCGGGCGGATCTTCTGCGCGCGCGGCGAGTACCGGCGCGCGGTCGAGTTCATGGAGCAGGCGATCGCACGGGTGGGCGAGCGCGCCGATGCGCCGCGCAAGCTCGACTTCCAGTCCGCGCTGGCGTGGTGCGAGCTGCGGGCCGGCCGCCCGCGGGTGGCGCGCGACCTGCTGGAATCGCTGGTGACACGCGCCGACGCCGGCGAGAACGATGCTCAGCGCACCCACGTGCACTACTGGTACGCCGAGACGCTGCTCGCGCTCCACGAGCCCGGCAAGGTGGACCCACACCTCGGGCTCGCGCTGCGCCTGGCCCGGGAGCGCGGCTACCTCCACTTCCTGCGCGTCCAGGCGCGCGAGGAGCCGGCACCGCTGCTCCACGCGCTCGAGAAGGGCCTGGAAGTGGACACCGTGGTCGCGGCGCTGGTCGAGGCCGGCCCCGCGATCGAGACCGAGCTGGTCGAGATGCTCGAGCACGCGCCGCCGCCGGTGGCCGAGGCGGCCGCGGCGGTGCTCGGCGAAGTCGGCGGCGCGCCGGCGATGGAAGCGCTGGAGCGGGTGGGCAAGCATCGCCGCTCGCTCGCGTCGGCCTTCCGCACCGCGCGCCGCCACATCTCCGAGCGCGTCGAGCGCGGGCCGCCGCGTCGCGGCGCCTGGCGCTGTTCGGGCCGCCGCGCCTGGAGGTGAACGGCCAGGCCGTGCCGCCGGCGTTGTGGCGCTCGCAGCGCGCGTTCCAGATGCTGGTGTTCCTCGCGCTCCAGCCGCGCGGCGCCAACAAGGACGTGCTGCTCGAGCGCTTCTGGCCGGGCCGCCAGCTCGCCGCCGGGCGCCGCAACTTCCACCCGACGCTCTCCTACGTGCGCCACGTGCTGCCGGCGCAGCCCGACGTGCCGATCCTGCGCGAGGGCGAGGTCTACCGGCTCAACCCCGAGTACTCGCTGGGGTGCGACGCGTGGGAGTTCGAGCGCGCGCTCGAGACCGCGCGTGCCGAGCGCGAGCCGGCCGCGCGCCGCGCGGCGCTGCGCCAGGCGACCGCGCTCGCGACCGGGCCGTTCCTCGAAGGCTTCTACTCCGACTGGGCCGACGCGCTGCAGGCGCGGATGCGCGACCGGCTCGAGAAGGCGCTGCTCGAGATGGCCGACCTCGAGGCGCGGGCCGGCGCGTTCGACGCGGCGCTCGAGACCTTCCGCCGCGCGGCGACGCTCGACGAGTACCGCGAGTCCACCCGCATCGCGATGATCGAGTGCCTGGTGCGGCTCGGGGAGCGCCGCTCGGCGCTGGTCGAGTACGACCGGTTGAAGAGCACACTGCGCCGCGAGCTGTCGGTCGAGCCGCTGCCCGAGACCGAGGAGGCGATGCAGAGCCTGCTGCGCGGGGAAGGGGTCCACGGCTGGCCTTCGAAGCCTCCGGCAGATCCGGCGCAATCCGAACGGCCACAGACGGTTGAGCGATCCGATCAAGTCGGGGTCAACGAGTCGTGACGATCATGGTGGCGATGATTCACTGGGCGATCCGTTCGTGGCGCGGGCACGATGCCGCGCGGTCACGCGAAGCCGCACGGGGAGGGTGGACTCTGCCCGTGCTGGTTCTCCTCGGGCTGTTCGCGCTTGCCCCCGGCGCGCGCGCCGCCTCGCCCTACATCTGGGACGAGGACACCAACGGGCTCGACGACCGTCTCGAGACCGTGAACCTGCTCGGCTTCCAGTACTCCTTCGTGAACGCCGACACCACCGGGCGCCAGCGCGTGCTGGTGACCCGCGTCCCGCTCGGGCTGCTCTACGGCGTGTACGTGGTCTACGACCACACCCCGACCAACTCGGACCTCACCGCGCTCACGCTCCTCGGCATGCCGGTGTTGCACGAGCTCGAGGCGCTGCCGGTGGTGCGCAGCGTCGGCACCTGGGCCCAGGTGCTGCTCGCGCGCTCGCTGCCCGGCGTGGAGCGCATCGAGGCGGTGCCGGTGATCTACCCGTTGCTCTACGAGAACGCGGCCAGCGTGGCGGTGCGCGACGCCTCGGAGCGCGTGTTCCCGACCTGGGAAGGCACCGGCGGCGCCGACGGCACCGGGGTGGTGATCGCCTTCCTCGACTCCGGCATCAACGATGATCCCGAAGGCGCCTGGCCCGGACACGAGTCGCTCACCGGCCGCTGCAGCGGCGGAGCCACCTTCCTCTCCGGCGACGTGGCCGGCGACACGCCGATGAACGGCACCGTGAACCCCGCCGACCACGGCGGCGTGGCCACCTCCTCGCACGCCACGCACGTCGCCGGCATTGCGCTCGGCAGCGGCGGCCCGGTGGGTTTCGCGCGCGGCATCGCGCCGGGCGCGCACTTCGTGGACGTGAAGGTGCTGAACGACGCCGGCGTCGGCAGCGGGCTGCCCGAGGCGCTCGACTGGTGCATCCACAACCGCACCCGCAACTGGGGCACGCCCGGCTACAGCGGCATCCAGGTGATCAACCTGTCGCTCTCGACCCCCGACTCGAGCGACGGCAACGACGTCGCCTCGCGGCTCGCCGCCAAGGCGGTGGAGCTCGGGATCGTGGTGGTCGCCTCGATGGGCAACGACGGCCTCGCCCGCCACGTGCCCTCGCCGGCCGCGGGGGACGGGGTGATCGCGGTCGGGGCCTACGACTCTCAGCGCACGCCCGGATCCGCCGACGACCAGTTCGCCTCGTTCTCGAATCGCGGGCCGCGCGCCAGCGACGGCGACGGCGACGCGCTCGACGAGCTCAAGCCCGACCTGCTCGCCCCCGGCGTCTCGATCCTCTCCGCCGACGGCGACGAGACCACCGACGGGCACCAGTACAAGCGGCTGAGCGGCACCAGCATGTCGGCCGGCTTCGTGAGCGGCGCCGCGGCGCGGCTGCTCTCCGCCTATCCGGGGATCACGCCCGCCGCTGTCGCGTCGCTGCTGCGCGCCACCGCCTGGCGCGGCACCGCGGGCCTGCCCTCGGGGCCCACCGGCGCCGATGCGCGCTGGCAGGCGTCGCGCGGCTACGGCCAGCTCGACCTGTACGCGGCCAAGCTCGAGGCCGAGCAGCCGCAGCGCTCGCAGGTCACGCGGCTGGAGCTGACGCAGAACGGGTCGGGCATCGACGCCGCGGTCTCGACCCAGCGCGAGCGCGGCGCGGCGTTCTTCGCCATCGAGCGCGCGCCCGACGTCGGCGGCGTCGCGGGCACCTTCGCCGGCTACGACTCGGCTGCCGCCGGCGGGGACTCCTCGCTCGCCGACCCGGCGAACCGCACTGTCTACCCGCGCAGCTGGAGCGTTCCGCCGGGCGAGCGCGGCCAGGCGTTCTGGTACCGCGTCGCGTGGACCGAGGGGGGCACGCGCTCCAACAGCCCGGCGCGGCGCTTCGTCAGCCCGATGGGCGCGAGCATCGCGACGGTCGAGTTCACCGTGGTCCACAACGCCTACGACACCGACCTGACCGGCGAGCTCAAGGCGGGCGAGGCCGGGAACTCCTCGGGCACCCCGTTCGGGATCCTGCCCGGCACCAGCGCCGCGGTCGCCACCGATTGGGTGGACGGCGTCAGCACGCTCGGCAACGTCGCCTGGACCTTCCGCGTCGAGGTCACCGACCCGGCCGCGATCGCGCTGCTGCCGCCGAGCAACCTCACGCCGTGGAAGCTCCACCTGCACGAGGGCGGCTTCCTGAACCGCAGCGGCCGCATCACCGACTACCGCCTGACCTGGCACCGCGAGGACGGCGACCTGCTGTTCACGGGCGGCCCGATCCCGCAGCCCACGATCGAGGGCCAGGAAGTGGTGGTCGCGATGCCGCAGGGCACCGCGGGCGTGGAGGGTGACACGCGCGCCGGTGCCGTTCGCTACGGTCCCAATCCGATCCGGTCGGGCGGCGTGGTGAGCTTCGCGATTCCCTCCGGCGCCGGCACCGAGCTGCGCATCTTCGACCTCACCGGCCGCGAGGTGGCGCGCACCCCGGTGGTGGTCGCCGACGGCGTCGCCCGCGCCCAGTGGCGCGCGCTCGACGCGCACGGCGGCGCGATCCCGCCCGGGATCTACCTGGCGCGGACCGGTGCCGCCCCGGTGATGCGGATCGCCGTGCTGCGGTAGCGGCGCCTGATCGGCGGGAGGCGCACCCGCGCCGTCTGGTGTTCCTCGGCGCGGCACCCCCGCACGCGATCTGCTAGCGTCGCGCGATGCGCTTGGCCCTGCGCGCCGCCCTGGTGCTGGCGCTCGTCGTCTTCCTCCCCGGACTGCTCGAAGGCTGGGAGTCTCCCAAGGCCGCGGTGGTGCGCGTGGCCGGCCTCGGGCTGCTCGCGGCCGCGCTGGTGCGGCCCGCCGCGATCCGCGGCCTGCGCCTGCAGCTCCTCGACCTCGCGATCGCAGCGTGGCTCGCGGTCGAGGTGCTCGCCACCGCGCTCTCGGTCGCGCCGCGGCTGAGCCTGTTCGGAGATCCCCAGCAACACGAGGGACTCCTCACCTCGATCGGGCTCGCCGGCTGCTACCTCGCGGGCCGGCTCACGCTGCGGACGCCGGACGACGCGCGCGGACTGCGCACCGCCTGGTTCGTGGGTGCCGGCGTCGCCTCGGGCTACGCGCTGCTGCAGGTCGCAGGGCTGGATCCCGCGCCCTGGATCCACACCGCGACGCTCGGCAACTTCGTGCGCCCGTTCGGCACCATGGGGCACCCGAACCTCCTCGGCGTGGTCACCTGCGGCGTCGGCGCGGCGGCCGTGGCGCTCGCGCTCGAGCCGGGCCGGGGCTGGACCCGCGTTGGGCTCGCGCTGCTGTTCGCGGCCACCACCTTGATCACGTTCTCGCGCGCGGCCTGGCTCGGGCTGGCGGTGGGGGCGGTGGTCGCGGTGCTGCTGTCGGCGCGGGCGCGCGGCCGGACGGGTCTGCCGCGCGGCGCGCTGCTGGCGGGCGCGGTGTTCCTGCTCGCCGCCGTCGCGCTGATCACGCTCACGCCGCTGCGGGAACCTCTGATGGAGCGCCTCCACGACCTGATCGCGCCGGGCGAGGGTTCGGGCCGGTCGCGGCTCGACATCTGGCGCGCGGCGCTCGCGGCGTGGCGCGAGCGGCCCTGGCTCGGCCAGGGGCCCGACACCTTCGCGCTGACCTTCACGCGCCTGCAGCCGCCGGAGTACTGGCGGCTCGAATGGAACCACGTCGCCTGGCACGGGCACTCGATCCTGCTCCACACGCTCGCGACCCGTGGGCTGCTGGGAGTGGTGGCCGGCGCGCTGGTGGCCGCGGGCGCGGTGGCCGCGGCGGCACGGGCCTGGCGCGCGGGCGGCGGCGGTCGCACCTCGCTGATCCCGCCGCTCTCGGCGGTGCTCGCCACGGTGATCGCCGGCACCACCGGCGCGCTCGGAATCGCGGGCGCGCTGATCCTGGTGCTGCTGCTGGCACGGATCGCGAACCTGGCGCCCTCGCCCTCCCCACTCGCCGCCGCGCCGGCCGCGGAGCCTGCGCGGCGCCGCGAGCGCAAGCGGCCGGTGACGACCACGCGCGATCCGGTGCCGGCCGTGGTCGGCCTCGCAGTCGCTCTCGGCGTGGCGGTGCTCTCGATGCTCGACCTCGGCAACCTGGCGAGCGCCGGGCTGGCGCGGCGATGGATCGACGGAGCTTCCGCGCGCATGGCCTCGGCGGCGGTCTGGGACCGGGTCGCCGCGCAGGTGGAGGCCTCCGCGGCGCGCGCGCCGTGGGACGATGCCGCGCCGCGCACGCTGGCCGAGCTGGAGCTGGCCCGCTCCGGTGGCGATCCGTCCTCGCGCCCCTGGCTCGACCGGGCGGAGCGCTTCGCGCGCCTGGCGGCGCGGCGGGTGCCGCTGCGGGCCGCGAACCATCGCCGGCTCGCCGACGCGCTGCTGCGGGGATTCCGCGCGCGCACGGGAGTGCCGGGCGGAGTTCGCGCGCGCTGCCGCGCTGGCGCCCCACGACGCGTTCCTGCTCAAGGAGTGGATCCGCGCCGACGTGATGCTCGGCCGCCCGCACGATGCGCTGGCGACCGCGCAGCGGCTGGCGCAGCTCTATCCGGAGCGGGGGATGGCGCAGGAGGTGCTGGGCGAGGCGCGGCTCGCGAGCGGCGACCGGGCCGGGGCGCGCGCCGCCCTCGAGCGCTCGCTCCAGGGGGCGTGGGAGGAGGACCTGGGCGCGCGGACCCGCGCCCGGCACATGCTCGACACGCTCGCGGCCGGCGCACCCTAGAGGTTCTCGAGCCTCACGTTCCCCAGCGTTCACGACGACAACCTCCGGATGCGGCGTGCACCGCGCGCTGCCCTGTCGCTCTCGGGCTTCTCGATCAAGCGCGACGGCGAGGCCAGCTCGGTCTCGGTGACCCTAGCCGACCTGCTGTAGCCGCGCGGGCGGTGTGCCGCGCGCACATTTGCTAGCCTGACGCGATGCTCCTCACGCTACGGGCCGCGCTGGTCGCCACGTTCCTCGCCATGGTTCCAGGCCTGCTCGACGGCTCCGAGACTCCCAAGGCGGTGGTGGTGCGGGTCGCCGGGGTCGGGCTGCTGGCCGCCGCGCTGTCGAATCCGCCCGCGCTGCGCCGGCTGCGTCTCCAGCCGCTGGACCTTGCGGTCGCGGCCTGGCTCGTGGCCGAGCTGGTCACCACCGTGTTCTCGCGGGCCCCATGGTTGAGCGTGTTCGGAGAGCTGCAGCAGCACGAAGGGCTGCTGACCTCGATCTCCCTGGCCGGGATCTATCTGGCCGCGCGGCTCGCGCTGCGGGACGCGGGCGACGTGCAGGCGGTGCTCGATACCCTGTTGCTCGGCGCCGGCGTGGCTTCGGTCTATGCCTTCCTCCAGGCGGCCGGGCTCGATCCGGTGCCCTGGTCCCACGCGGCCAACTTCGGCGGCGCCGCGCGCCCCTTCGCCACGTTCGGCCACCCGAACCTGCTCGGGATCGTCGGCTCGGCTGCGTTCGCGATCGCGCTGGGGCGGGCGCTCGAGCCGCGTTCCCCGCGCTGGCCCTACGCGGTCGCGGCGCTGGCGTTCGCCGCGGTCACCGCGATCACGCTGTCACGCGGGGCGTGGCTCGGGATGGGCGCCGGGGCGGGGGTGGCCCTCATGCTCGCGTGGCGCGCGCGCGGCGGAGCGTGCTGTTCGCGGTCCTCGGCGGGGCGAACCCGATCGCGGTCCGGTTGCGCGAGATCGTCTCGCCGGGCGCCGGCACCGGCCGCACACGGGTCGAGATCTGGCGCACCGCGCTCGCCGCCTGGAGGGCGCGGCCGTGGATCGGAAACGGGCCCGATACGCTGGCGATGCTGTTCACGCTCTACCAGACCCCGGAGTACTGGCGGTACGAGTGGCTGGGCCTCGCCGGTCACGCGCACGACATCTACCTGCACGTGCTCGCCACCCGCGGCGTCCTGGGCCTGGCGGCGGGTGCAGCGTGCGCCGCCACCCTGGCGATGGCCGCGCGGGCGTCCTGGAACGACGGCGCGGGGTCTCGCGGTCGCGTGCCGGCGATCCTGGCGGGGGTCGCCGCGCTCGCGGTCGCCGGTGGATTCGGAGCGCTCGGGATCGCCGGCGCCCTGTGCCTGACGCTGCTCGCGGCGATGACGGTGACGCTGGCATCGCCGGCTCCCCGGCCGGCGGCCGCGCCGCCGCCGAAGAAGAAGCGGGCGGTGCCCTCCCCGGTGCCCGATCCCCGCGCGCGCCGCGCGGCGCTCGTCGGCGCGCTGGGAGCGCTGGCGATCGCGATCCCGATGGCGCGCGAGATGCAGATGTCCCACGAGGTGAGCGTCGCCTACGGCTGGGTGTCGCTCGGCCAGCCGGCGAGCGACCCGGCCGCGCAGGCGCTCTACGCCGAGATGATCGGACGCTGCCGGCGCGTGCTTCACCACGCGCCATGGGATGACAACGCCCCCGCGGTGCTGGCCGAGGCGACGCTGCGCTCGAGCTTCGGCGCCCCCGACCCGCGCGCGCTGCTGGCCGAGGCGGAATCGTCGGCACGCGACGCCGTGCACCGCGTGCCCCTGCGCTCCGCCAACCATCGCCGCCTGGCGCTGGTGCTGTCGCAGGCGTCCCAGCTCGTGGATCCCCATCGCCTGCCGGAGGCGGATGCCGAGTTCGCGCGCGCCATGGACCTGGCGCCGCAGGATGCCCTGGTGCTGGTCGAGTGGACCCGCTCGCGGCTCGCGACCGGCCGGCCGCGGGAGGCCCTGGTCCTGGCGGAGCGCGCCGTGCGGCTCTACCCGGAGAGCGGTCTCGCGCTCGGGGCGCTCGGCGAGGCCCGGCTCGCCGTCGCGGACACGCTCGGGGCGCGAGCGGCGCTCGAGCGGGCCGCGGCCTCCGATCAGGGCACCAACCCCGCCGCGCAGCAGCGCGCGGCGGACCTCCTCGGATCGTTGACGGGCAGACGCTAGAGCCGGGCGGCTCCCGCCCCGCCCCGCGTCAGCTCCGAGCCGCGACGACGCGCCCCGGATACGCCGCCAGCGCCGCCGTGAACGCCGCCATCGCCCGCGCCAGCTTCGCCTCCTCGAGCACGTAGGCGATCCGCACCTCGTCGCGCCCCAGCCCCGGCGTCGCGTAGAACCCGTCGGCCGGGGCGACGATCACCGTCTCGCCGTTCAGGTCGAAGTCACGGAGCAGGAACTCGGCGAACGCGTTCGCGTCGTCCACCGGCAGCCGCGCGCAGACGTAGAACGCGCCCTCCGGCGTGCGCACCACCACCCCGGGCACGCCCGACAGCGCAGAGACCACCAGGTCGCGGCGGCGCTGGTACTCCGCGATCACGCCCGCGATGTAGCTCGCCGGCACCTCGGTCAGCGCCGTGCAGGCGTACTGCTCGACCGTCGGCGGGCAGAGCCGGGCCTGGCCGAACTTGAGCACCGCCGCCATGAACGCGCGGTTGCGGCACACCAGGTTGCCGACCCGCGCCCCGCACAGCGAGTAGCGCTTGGAGACGCTGTCGCAGATCACCACCTGCTGTTCGATCCCGGCGAGGGTGAGCGCCGAGTGGTGGCGATGGCCGTCGTAGACGAACTCGCGGTACACCTCGTCGGCGATCAGCCACAGCCCGCGCTCGCGGGCGATCGCGGCGAGCATCTCCATCTCGTCGTCGCGGTAGACGGTGCCGGTCGGGTTGTTGGGCGAGCAGATCAGCATCGCGCGGGTGCGGGGACCGATCTTGGCCTCGATCGCCGCGCGGGCCGGCAGGTGGTAGCCGTCCTCGGCGCGGGTGGTCACCGGCACCGGCTCGACCCCGACCAGGGTCGAGAAGCCGTTGTAGTTGGTGTAGAACGGCTCGAACACCAGCACCTGGTCGCCGGCGTCGCACAGCACCCCGAGGGTGAACAGCACCGCCTCGCTGCCGGCGGTGGTGACGAACAGGTCCTCGATCCCGACCTGGAGTCCGACCGAAGCGTAGTAGTGGCGCAGCGCCTCGAGGAACTCGGGCAGGCCCTGCGACGGGCCATAGGGCACGTAGGCCGCGTCGTAGGACTTCAGGCGCTCCAGAATTGGACGTGGAGTCGGGATGTCGGGTTGGCCGATATTCAGAGCGTAGAGGATCTTGCCCGCGTCGCGTGCGGCGGCGGCGAGGGGCGCGAGCCGGCGGATCGGCGAGGCCGGCATGGATTCGGCGCGCATCGAAAGACGGGTGGCCTGCGGCATGGGGCTCTCCGGGTCGGGCGGCGAGTCTAGCGCAGCCCGTGCGCCGCGCGCATCCGGCGGGGGCCCATGTCCCGAGGAGTTCCGGCGATGATCCGAGCCTGCCTGGCGCTGTGCGTCGCGTTGCTGCTGGTGTCCGATGTCGGGCACGCGGCCACGCGCCACCACCGCCGCCGCGCGGGCGCCCATCAGCCCGACGGCGTCCCGGTGGGGCCGCCGCTCTACGCCCGCACCGTGCGCGCGATGGACGAGGCCCTGACGGCGGCGTTCCCGGCGCGCGAGCCGGGCGCGGTCGTGCTGGTGTCACGCTTCGGCCGGGTCGAGCTGCGCAAGGCCTACGGCCTCGCCGATCCGCGCCGCACCGTCGCGCTCACGCCCACGGCCGTGTTCGGGATCGGATCGCTGGGCGAGTCGTTCACCGCCGCGGCGATCCTGCAGCTCGCCGCCGAGGGCCAGCTCGCGCTCGCCGAGCCGGTGCCGTCGATCCTTCCCGGGTTCGCCTGGCCGGTCAGCGTCGAGCAGCTGCTCACCCACACCTCCGGGATTCCGGAGGCCGAGGGGCTCGCGGCCTGCCCGCCGTCCGGGAGCCCGCGCGTGGCCGAGGACCTGCGCGACGCGTTCCGCGGCGCCCACTCGCGCTTCGATCCCGGGACCGACTGGGCCGAGTGCGGCGCGGACTACGCGCTGCTCGCTCGGGTGGTCGAGCGTCGCTCGGGCGAGCCGTTCGTGGACCACCTGCGTGGGCGACTGTTCGGCCCGCTGACCATGACCCAGAGCGGCTGTGACGTGCCGGCGATGCGGGCCGGCTCGTTCCGGCGCGAGGCCGGGGTGTGGACCACCGGCGCCACCGACCCGGGCCCGGTCTCGTGCGTGGACGACCTGCAGCGCTGGTGCGAGGCGCTCGATCAGGAGCAGATCGTGGACCACGAGATGCTCGAGCGAGCCTTCACGCCCACGATCCTGCCCGACGGCCGCCCGACGCAATACGGCTACGGGTTCGCGCTCGGCTGGCTGCTCGGACACGCCACGCTCGAGCGCTCCGCGGCCGGGCCCGGAGTCTCCGCCGCACTGCTGCGCCTGCGCGACGAGCGGCTCACCGTGATCCTGCTCTCGACCCGCGAAGGGGAGGACCTCGGCGGGCTGGCGCGGTCGATCGCGACCATCGCGCTGGGCGTGCCCTACCGGGAGCCGGGCTTCACCGCGCCCGACGCCGCGCAGCTCGCGCGGCTGGCCGGGACCTACGAGGCCCGTGGGACGTGGGTGGTGACGGCGGAGGGCGCGCGGCTGTTCGCGCAGCGCGGGAGCGAGCCGCGGATCGAGCTGCTCCCGCGCTCGGCCAACGAGTTTTCGAGCGCCGACGGCAACGCCTGGTTCGAGTTCGCGCTGGCGCCGGGTGCGCCGGCGTCCACGCTCACGGTGCGCGGCCGCATCGGTCCGCCCGAGATCGGACGCCGCGCCGCGGAGCCCTCCGCCGCGCAGCCCTGAGCGGTCGCCGCCGCTAGCGCGTCGCGGTGGCGCCCAGGTCGCTCTCCTGGAGCCCGTAGAGCGGCTGGGCCGGTGACGCGCTCGATCAGCTCGGCGGCGGTGTACTTGGCCCCGTGCCGATAGAGGTTCTCCCTCAGCCAGCCGTGAAGCGTGGCGAACTCCCCGCGCGCGATCTCGTCGGGGATCGAGGGTTTCGCCTTCACGGCGTTCGCGAAGAACTGGGCGCTCAGGATGTTCCCGAGCGTGTAGCCCTGGAACGCGCCGCCCACCGGTCCCGAGAACCAGTGCACGTCCTGGAGCGCGCCGTCCTTGTCGTCGGGGACGCGGATGCCGATGTCCTCCTGGAAGCGCGCGCGCCACACCTCGGGCAGGTCCCGGATCGCGAGCCGGCCCTCGAGCATGTCGAGCTCGAGGTCGAAGCGCAGCATCACGTGCAGGTTGTAGGTGACCTCGTCCGAGTCGGTGCGAATCAGGGAGCGCTCGACCTTGTTGATCGCCCGATAGAAGGTGTCGAGCGAGGTCGAGTCGAGGTTCGGAGCGAATGCCTTCTGGAGTTTCGGATAGGCGTAGGCCCAGAACCCACGGCTGCGTCCGACCACGTTCTCCCACAGCCGCGACTGGCTCTCGTGGATGCCGGACGAGGTGCCGTTCGCGAGCGGGGTGCCCTCGTAGGCGCGGTCGATCCCCAGCTCGTAGAGGGCGTGCCCGCACTCGTGCAGGGTGCTGAACAGCGAGTCGGTCATGTCGTTCTCGCGGAAACGCGTGGTGATGCGCACGTCGCCGGTCGAGAACTTGGTCATGAACGGGTGGTGGGTCTTGTCCTGGCGGCCGCGATCGAAGTCGAAGCCGAAGCGCCGGATCACCTCCACCCCGAAGGCGAGCTGCCGCTCCTCGGGCACGCGGTGACGCAGGCAGGAGTCGTCCGCGGGCGGACGCGCGGTGATCGCGCGCACGATCGGCACCAGCCGCGCGCGCAGCTCCCCGAACACGCGGCGCACGTCGGCGGCCTTCATGCCGTAGTCGGAGAACGCGATCAGCGGGTCGGCGATGCTGTCGTAGCCGGGGAAGAAGCCGGCCATGGTGCGCGACAGCTCGAGCGTCTTCTCGAGCGAGGGGCGCACCTTCGAGAAGTCGTTGGCCGGGCGGGCCTCGGTCCACAGCTGGTAGGAGCTCGCGTTGTGCTGGTTGAACTCGGAGACGAAGTCCGAGGGCACCCGGATCGCCAGCTCGAACTCACGCCGGGTCGCGCGCAGCAGGCCGGCCTCGTCGGAATCGAACGGGGCGCCCTTCAGCTCCTTCTCGACCGCGTCCAGCAGCTTGCCGGTCTCGGCGTCGGTGAAGACCTCGTGCGCGCGCTTGCTCAGGGTCGCGATCTGGCGGCCGCGCGCCTCCGCGCCCTGCGGGGGCATGTAGGTGGTCTGGTCCCAGCGCAGCAGCGCGGCCGCCGAGTTGAGGTCGTTGGCTTCGATCAGGCGGCTCTTCAGGCGGTCGAGCATCGTGGGCATCGTGAGTCTCCAGAGATGGACCCGGAGCCGCCGCGGGCGGCCCCACTCGGTCAGTGACGGGCGTAGGTCCCGACCAGCTCCGCCGTCGCCAGCACGTGCCCCTCCATCGCGGCCACGAGGTGCGCCTTGTCGGGCGTCTCGAGATCGGGGAGCGCGGTGTCCAGCGCGTAGAGCTTGAACACGTAGCGGTGGCGGCCCACAGGGGGTGAGGGACCTCGCCATCCGGTCTGCTTCCAG
>WNFL01058459.1_pt1 | contig 19735 bp, 27 predicted proteins | sample 5400361 | NCBI WGS metagenome assembly WNFL01 (sample SAMN13153351, study PRJNA577476) | soil metagenome | isolation source: 40 cm soil on Douglas fir-dominated hillslope | place: USA:California | collected 2013-09-17
TTTGAATATCTGACATCTTCTGCTACGCGTTTCAAAGCATTCGATGCTTCGATTCCCATGGCTGGATCGACGTGTATGACACCGCGATAAAGATAGTCAAGAGTATCGGCAAGCGGAATGGATGGATGCAAGCAGCGAGGCCACGCTTCAAAGATGGTACGTAGCAAGTCGATCTGTGGTGCAAGTTCTCGTCGGAATACAACCGTGATCTCTCCATGGCGCCTCACTGTGAGTAATTCTTTATCCTCGGTGTTTGTAAAGGCGACCTCGGCAGAATACTTGCGCTCAAAGATGAACATGCTCCCCACAGCCATTCCACAAATGTTGGCTAGCCGGCTGAGGATAGGACCGTATCGATCGTAGAAGTCTTGCATATCTGGCTTGGCATAAAAGGCATCGGGGAGAAATTCGGCAGAGTGTACATAGTCGGATTGGAAGTCGTACTTGGAAAAGTTGGCGCTTGTTGGCCAGACGGGAGCAGCATCCTTTTTCATAGAGTCCAGAGTGAGGAGGACAGCCCGAATGGCGATGATCATTCGCTCTGGCGCTAGAAGTTCTCCTGGATTGACGGATCCAGTAGCACTCATAACCGATGATTCTTGGAGAAGCTTGAGTGCAAAGTCACGCCCATGCTCGTGATGGCGGCACATCAGGAAATGCACGAGGATGCAGAAAGGATCTAGGGGTTCATCATACGGGTAGATGGTGATTCGTGAAACAGGAAAGAACGGCCTGAGAACCACGTCCATCTTGCCAGTGGACGTTGTGGAGACTTCTTTGCATCGAAAGAGATATGTCCATGCCAGCCGTAGGGTGCCGTTCATGATGAAGACTTTCGATCCCCTCTCCTGCGGGAAAGTAAGCAACTGACACTTGCTGCAAACCTAAGGGGAAACGCTAACCTTGATTCGGGTGATACCCGCATCAAATATATGCAACCAATTCCGAAGGAAAAAGTTGTTGGGGCTCATGCAGATAGTGGTCACTACCAAGGGGTATGCGGCGCTCCAGTACCGTGGTTTGCTCATCATGTCCTTTGCCTTTGGATAGATGGTCTCGATGGCTTTCGCCCAAACCGGATGGTTCAGTTCATCCTTCGCTGTCTTCCCAACGGGGTGCATCAAATGTATGAGTGTCTCCGCGAAGGCGGTCTTCAGCCTTTGACCGTGAGCACTCGCGAAAGCTTGGGAAAAGTCCATCATAAACTCAGCTGCCTCCTCGAATGCCTCCGGTGGCCACACCTAAATCGCAATGTTGGCATTCATTCAATTGTTCAGTTTGGAGGGGACTCGCCTTCAGCTGCACATGTTTTAAGCCTTGGAGCATGCTCTCTAGCCTCGACTCCTCTTCCTTCGTGATCTTAGCACCCTCTCTTAGCGGTTTGAGCTCCTTCAAGAATCGGTCTGTCACACTTTGGAAGCTGAAAAGATGATGAGGAGAAGAATTCGCTTCTAGAGGAAATTTCATACCGGACGTTCGCGAGTTGTCCAAGTAGAGTCGCGTAGAGGTCTGCGTTCGCTCGATGATTTGCGGAAATAGATAGCATTTTTCTATTTACGGTTATCAGTTATCAGAGTACCGTCTATGGAGGGTGTTGCTCACAGATTTGGTCGCTTAAATTGCTCGAATGTGCTCTCCTCAAGTCGGTTCCCCATGAACTCATCGAGCACATTCTTCTGTACCGTTTGTAGTACAACAATAAGGGCACGGCAGGTGATGTAGATAGCGGCGAGCGACTTGCGCTCATTGAGCAATCTCGCCACACTGCTCGGTGTGGGTATACGACCTCCTAAGGTATTAGATCCGGAACTTGTGTCCCAGTCAGTCAATAAAATTTACGGTAATTTCCACGGCCACTTACAGGTATCTTCGGATGATATGTGCCGGGACCGGCTCATTCGAAGATGCTCTCCACTCTGTGACACAGCTTATAACTGCATTCGTGTGCCTCTGTGCAATCCTTCCCAATGACTCCAGCAAGCCGTCAAAGGTCGGATTTACCCCCGGTCCCAAGAAGGCAGGTAAATACGGCTCATCGTCCAAAGTTTGCCCTAAAACCGCATCTAACATCCTCTCAGCTGCGTCGACAAACCTTCCAAACACTACGTGGAGCGCGTGCACAGCGGGGGTATTATATTCATGCGCTCCATCAGAAGCTGCGAGCGAGGAGGATATCTTGTGCCGTAATACACTTCCAGGTATGCGAGGGACCGGGGGTGTTCCCGGAAGCGCAAGAGAGGCATCGCTGCCATTGTTGCCCAGGAAAAAAGCACCAGCACCGGATTGTGATATTTGTCTCCCAAAGACCGATCGATTAGCAGTGGATGCGCCCTTGGCGTGATTTTCCATTTTCCCCAGCGAGGGTTTCCTTCCATGGTGATGTTGCCCGGGTTTGGTTGCCCCAGCGTCAGACCGCTGGAATGGGTTGCGTAGGGCGGGGTATGCTTGCGGGTCGATCATGGGTACAGGAGGGGCGTCCACGTCCGTAGTCTTGCCACTTTTAAACGCATTCCGTAGGCTGGCAAAAGAGCTTTTGCGGGACGGAAGGGGGAAGTGGTTGGTGGTGACAGAGGAATTCGAGGTATGGACAGAAGTCAATGCCACAGTTGATGCCGAGCCATTGCGTTGTTGGGGGGTAGTGAATTTGAAGGAAGAGATGGAGCTGTCTATCGAGGCTCTCGAGTCGTCGCGGGCGTGAAAATATGTGCGGTCGGTGGACCCGCCGCCTCCTCCGAATGCAGATGAAGGGGTGGGAGAATCGAAGCCTCCAAAAGCTGCATTGGACCTTCCAAACTGGGTCGGCGTGGGGGCATAGTCGTCACCATCGTCCAAGTCTGGGGGCAAAAGCGTCAGCGAATAGTCAAGCGTCACAGAAGTATACAGGCGAGATAGTAGCAATAGGTGCTGAAGACCAGATCGTTCCAAGAACGCTCGGGTCAATTGCGTTTTGTGGCGCTTGGTATCGCCAGACTTGCAGCAGGGCCTACAGCTTGTACGCGAAATAGGAGATATAAAGATAGCTGTACGATGATACAATCCCAAAAGATACGGTATCACGATACCAAGTTACTTAATATCCATCGACTGACCTGGAATCGTGATTTGGAAACCGTCCGTGCTCATGACGAAGCCAGTATATCGTCGAAATTGGAGTGAAGATGATGTAGTGGATTAGTAAGTAAGGAGTTCTGAGAGTGTCAGACTCGTTGAATAGCCGCGCGCGGCGGCGATCCGCTCCGTTGCGAGGAGACTGGGAAAAAAGAAGAGAACTGGAGAAAGGTTGCAAGAAGCAGTGTGTTGCTGGTTCTTCTGTACGATCTCTGGTGTGCCAGGAGAGGCCAGAATTTCTGCTCGAAGGGTCCAGAGCCAAGACCCAAAGGACAATCAGAAACCATCGCATCAACTGCTCAGTGTCAACGCCGGGGCCCATGTATTAGGTTACTATCTAAATGTCACTGCGTCCAATATAAATCAAGGCGCTGCTTCCTCACGTCACTTCCACTCAATACTTTTCCCAACATTCCCCATGCCAGATTTCTTGCGCCCACCACGGCATCTCTGTTTCAAAGCACCCGAGACTCGTAGTATACCGTAGAGCATGAAGGAAGATGAAAAGCTTCCCTGGAGAGGGATCGGGGTGGAGAGGCAAGTAGCACTCTGGGCAGTACAGTTTCCTATCCGTATTGCCTTTGTCCTCCTCTTGCTGCGTGGGTTCCCAGGCCTGGTCTTGCTCTTCTGGCGCTGTACCCTCACGCATCGCCATAGCTGCGGCCTCCACAAGGGGTTCGCTCGACCAGGGGCTGACGTCCATTGCGGGTACAAGCGGCTTCTTCCCCTTAAATATATTGTCCCTCCACCGTCCCCAGTCCTCGTCCTCGTCTTTCATATTCCTCAGCGCCATGATGATGGTCACTGCTTCAGCCGACAGCGGGATCGGCGACGCAAGGCCTACGTCTGCGCCAGTTTCGCGGGGGAGAAGTGCTCTGGTAGGTCCCGAGTTCAGCGCCGAAATTGCCTCCGCGTGCGCGGCGTTGGGTGGCATGATGTTCGTTTTGCCGACATATGTATTGTTCGTGTAAAGAGGCGGAGTGACAATAGGGCTTGTCGTTTCGCTGGCCACGATCTCTTCCGGTCGAAGGTGAGGTGGAGGCGTTGGAGGCCGTCGTTCCGATGAGGGAGTGAGATCGATTCCGCCCTTCCCCATTTTCGTGCCCTGTTTAGCATCATCAAAAGAGCCAGACCACCACTCCAGGGAAATCACGAACCCACGCAGTTTTGTTGCAATAAACCGGGTCATTGGCTATTGGGTAGCCTAGGTATTGAAGATGGACTCGAATCTGGTGCGCTTCACAGGTGTCAGAGAAAAATCGAGAGCCCTGAACTAAACCCACATCGTCCTGTGAACGGCCTGCCTACATACAGCGTCAGATAATGCAAGCGCTAGAGTGGAATGAACCTACAATGTAGAACGCTGGTGTCCGTGCTCGGATCATAGAATAATCGAGTAAAAGAAGTTTTTGCCGGCTACAAGGAGGTAAATTGATGTACCCACAAGGTATATCGGGTTGTCACCTTGCCATCAGGGTGGACAATATTCAAGCCCATCTGTCGATCGACAGTGAGCATTGGTTCCTCGCAAATAACTCCCGGCCTAGGTGATCCAATAAGCCCACGAAGGGAGCAGTATGATATTACGCACTCTGGGAACTCGCCCTTGCACCGTGCGATGTACTAGCTAAGGCGTCAGACCACAAAAGGGTCGGAAGGCACGGACTGGCCTCTTTCTTCACTCCCCCGGCAAAGAACTCTTCGCACATCTGACGTGCCCTGGCCGGCGAAAGGGCCATGATCATCAACCCAGAGGTGAGACGATCCAATCGATTTGCCGCTAGTGTATGTATTCAAGGTCAGTGTAAGGGGGGGGGGGGCATGAAATAAAGCATAGAACTCACGGTAGACCTTCTCAAACCCAAACTCGTTTTGCAAGATGTTGACTAAGCTATGCCTGTTGAACCTTCCAGCTGCGTGGACGGGCTAGATCGAGTCAGCTGCGCTTTGTCAGAAATGTAAGGACGTGACGCACAATACTCCCAGGTTTATCAATGACTATGATCTCCCGCTCAGTGTCTACGAGTAGGAGTTTGACTGGGGTGGAAGTAACAGGCGGTTCATGCCTATGGACGATATTCCTGCGCTTTCAGTCACCTATTCAGCAATCCATTTTGCTTCCGAGAAGTCACACAAGCTCACTCGATACGATCACCATTCTTAATAACTGTCCCGATTTTAGCTGGCTTGCCGTTGACCGAACAGACGCCAGACTCGATGGCATACCGCTGTTGGGTGGAATTAAGCATGTAATTTCCATAAATTTTCACAACATAACACGTCATACACGTACGTAGTATTCGATACTTCTATCCCTAAATTCGCTTGAAACCAGCTCGAGGATTTCCCTCCCGATCCAGCGCTGCTTGGCCATGGTCGCGTACGCGTGCCAATACGACGCAACCTTTCTTAGTCCAGGTACTTGGACCTTTATTTCATCCTTCGTCGCTTTCGGAGACACGCTGGCACTGTCGTGCATGTTGACTGGGAGTGATTGGTGTCTAGTCGAAAATAATGAAGGCAAATAACTTGCAAAAAGTGGCCGTGTCAGTGGTAGTCTAGATGCAACGGCTCGCATTCATAGCAAATTCACGCTTGGTCTGGCGAATAGTGCGTTTTACGTGGTAGGGTGTTCAAAGGTCCAGGTAAAAGGGAGTCGGACATTAAGGACCTCTATGGCTCCCCGAATACTCTTCATATCCCAGTGTTGGAATAATAGGTTTGAACAAGTCTAACTTGCGTCATTGACTCAGAACGAGAACAAAACTTCCTTTCGACAAGTGCAGCGAAAATGCTACATGCGATCGATAGATGATTACAAGACGAGATGACACGCAGAGCGGCTCGTTGAGGCCTGTAAGAGCAACGACAAACACCATGACAAGGGATCCCCTCAACAGAATTATAAAAATATGCGGCTCGATGGAAGAAGCCGAACGGTTTTTCTTTCGAGCCGTTGAGGCTCCTGCACCTGGCTCATTCGCGACAAAGCGACGAACCGTATGCGGGAGTTGAACCCCGTCATGAAATGCTTCGCTTTCCTTTCCTCCTGCCTGCGCCTCGCGTCTCGTGGCGCACCCCCACGCACCTCCGTCGCCTTCCCTCCTCGAAATAAACAACTGCAGAGAATGAACGAGCAGTTGATGCCCATGAAATGCCCAATCTACGAAATACCCCTTATTCGTCGTTGCTCCTCTGCCTCAACGCGTCGCTTAGTAGCGGTAGTGAGAGGCCTTGTAAGGGCCATTAACAGGGATGTCAAGGTACTTGCTTTGAGTCTCGTTGAGGACGGTCAACTTGACGTTGAGCTGCTCCAAATGTGCGCGGGCAACCTCCTCGTCAAGTTCTTTGGGCAGCATGTGGACACCAAGAGGGAACTTCTCGGGAGTGGTCCAGAGGGCAATTTGGGCAAGGACTTGGTTGGAGAAAGAGCAGGACATGACAAAGGATGGGTGGCCGGTGGCGCACCCGAGGTTCACGAGACGACCTTCGGCAAGTAAGATGATATGGCGACCGTTGGGCATGGTGTAACGATCGACTTGGGGTTTGACATTGACGACCGATTTTGAATTGGCTTTGAGCCAGGCAACATCGACTTCGATGTCGAAGTGACCAATGCTGGAGAGCCAACACGTAAGCACATAGCAGTTTCGGGAGGGCTAAGAGTAAGACCTACTTGCAGACGATGGCGTCCTCAGGCATCACGGCAAAGTGAGCACCAGTGATGATGTCCCTGTTGCCAGTGGTAGTTACAAAGATATTGGAGCGATGAGCAGCATCCTCCATGGTGGTGACTTCATAGCCAGCCATCGCAGCTTGGAGAGCGTTGATGGGATCGATCTCGGTGACAAGAACGCGGGAACCGTAGGAACGGAGAGACTCGGCGCACTATAGCAATGCAGTCAATCTAACTAACATCAATGGGGGGTTTTGGCACGACTTACACCCTTGCCGACATCACCGTAGCCGGCAACCACGGCGACCTTACCGGCAAGCATAACATCGGTGGCACGCTTGATACCATCGACAAGAGACTCGCGGCAGCCGTAGTAGTTGTCGAACTTGCTCTTGGTGACACTGTCGTTGACGTTGATGGCAGGGATCTTGAGCTTACCATCACGGAAAGCCTTGTAGAGGTGATGGACACCGGTCGTGGTCTCTTCGGAAACACCTTTGATATCCTTGAGGTACTGAGGGAACTTCTCGTGGACCATCGAGGTGAGGTCGCCACCATCGTCGAGGATCATGTTGAGGGATTGGCCGTTGGGGAAGACAGCTAGGGTCTGTTCGATGCACCAGAGGTACTCCTCCTCTGTCTCGCCCTTCCAGGCGTAGACAGGAACGCCGGTCGCAGCAATCGCGGCAGCGGCGTGGTCTTGAGTGGAGAAGATGTTCTGAGGGTTGGAAGAAGGGTCAGGCTGTGTCACAGGATCACGGCTATAGCACAAGAACTCACACAAGACGACCAAGTAACCTCAGCACCGAGGGAGGTCAGGGTTTCGATGAGAACTGCGGTTTGGATGGTCCTAGCAGATCGGGAAATTTTAAGGATATTACGCCAAGACAAACGGGAAAGTATGAAACGGACATGTGGAGGCATCCAGCGATACGGGCACCCTTGAGGGGCTGAGTAGCCGCGTACTTCTTGCGGATGTACATGAGACCGGGCATTTCATTCTGGAAGGGTAGCATAAAAATTTTAGCATTCGATGACATAGAAGACAAACAAGAAGGTGTATTGACCTCGGCGATCTCGATTTCCTTGCGGCCGAAGGCGGCGAGGGAAAGGTCTTGTGGACAGATTTCATCAACGACAGCTCACATAGGGGTACCGATAAGCTCACCAGCAACTTTGAAGGACATATCTGGAGCAAGAGACGATGGGCGAACTGGGATGAGCGGGGTTGAAGGGCAAGTTCGGAATGGTGTTTGGCAGCTGGTTCGATTTTTTTAAGGTCAGGTCGAATGGCTTTGATTGGTCAGGACCTCCCACCCTTAAGCAGCCGGACAGAATGTTGAACCCGAACGTGCCTCCACTGCGTGTCGGGGTTTGCTCGGTTTGCGATTGGTGGAAGGTGGTTCAACGTTGTGTGAACGTGCCTTGGGGTGGTAATGAGGTGGATCCAATATTACATTCGGTGCAATTAATATCTCAAGGAATCGATCGAAGTTGCACTCTCGGTACCCACGAAGTGAAGGCCAGTCTTCACAGAAGACAGAAGACTTGTCAGGAATTGCCGATGAATACTAGAAACCCTTGACACACATTCACCTCTTTGGCTCTTTGGGCGGTCTCTTCGAACTTGGAATCGATTATCAATCACCCCTCATGAGTGGGGGCAAAACTCCAAAGGAAGTAAAGCGACTAAAAGCAGAACTCGAAGCTATCCCTGAGAAGGACCGAAAAGGATGCGTCTTACAAGAATTAACGATGTTCGAGTGTGATCGCGAGCTTGCAGAGAAGGCAGGGATCATCAAGTGCTATCCCATCCCTAGAATATTTAGAGTGTATGTTTAGACCAGTGTTTCATCTCGCCTTCTTGGACTAACACACCCTCAGGTGCTCTGGACGACCCGCAGTCGAAGTCACATCACTTGCAAAATTCGATGAAAGAACCGGGACAGCCTCGTTACCTGAAGATTACCTGTGCGTCTACAACTGAATTGCTACACGCACCAATGGCCTCTGAATGACATGGTGCAGCGACCATTTGCCTCAAGGTCGGTCTTGGAATGAAATACAACAAGACATCACCGCCAACCAGCGGAATTAGTAACACCCACTCCATTCTGGATCAGGAGATGCATATCATTCGTCGCTGTCAGGCACTCCCTTCACAGTTCGACAACGCTGCTAGAGGATCGTTTGAAGTGGAGGGGCTGAGCCTCAATTGTGCTTTTGGGATGATATTCAATCCAGACCAAACTAGTTGCAAATCTCCTGCTATGACGCTCGAGTTCTCGGTCTCGTAAGTAGACCAGCAACACTAGAATGAGATATAAAGGACAACCAACCCGAACGACTAGATAATGTGAAATATACGAGACAGACATTTCGATATCAAAACAATGCCCATGAATGGGTCTACTCGTCATCATCAGACACGATCACTCCCTTCTGTACCTTAACGACCTTCTGGAATGTGAGCTTCGTTTGAACCTTCGTGTCCTGGGTTTCAATACGTGCTTTGACCTTTGCTTTGGCCTTCTTGACTGCGGCGCCTCCGTTCTGAGCCAGATACCAGACCTTCATCGTCCCAGTTCCAAGGCTGCGGTCATTCGCATCATCAGGAGTTGTTCTGGCAAAGACATTATGTGACAAGGGCTTACTTGGCATTGGCTACCTCATTCTCAACCACCCATTTGGCCTTCTCTTCGCCCTCGCCTTCCTTCTCTTGAGACTTGTCGAATTTCCTCTTCTTTTTAGCGGGCTTCTTAACCCCTTCATTATCGTCTTCGTTAGGCCTCTCGTCCACAAACGTCGACCACTCTATACCTGGCTCTTCGTCCCTTTCACTTTCTAGCTCCACGATGACTATCTCAAATGTCTTTCGGACATGAGAGAATATGTGCTCGACTGACCCAACGTGCCTCGCGGAGATAATCTGAACCCTAGATGTTGAGGATGAACAAGAAGGGATAGCGGTCTTGATTAATTTGTATGCCTGAGATTCAAAGGTCGAAGTAGGTGATTCTGGGGATGGTGAAACGTCTGGGACGACCGGAAAGTCCCAGAGCCCTGCCAAGAGCCCTGCACAGGATGTCTTGTCACAGAGACCTCGGAGCATACATAAGAATCTGCCGCACCTTTCGCAGGTCGTTTACGTATTAAAACTTTCGTTTTTGCGTCCTTCGAGGAGTTCGAATTCTTTGGCTTGAATTTCACGACACATAGGACGTCTGTGACTTTTGGTACCTCTTGCTTCTTCACCTTGAGCGGAAAGTCCGTAACCTGAACGTTTTGTCCTTCGGGTATAACTTCACATTTACTACACAAGTCTTCAATGTCCGCAATCGCGCCTACCTCGTCTTGCGTTATTTTGGACTGGAGGGTATAAGCCGTGCACTCTTCCTTGACAGGACATCCACCGCATTTGGGGTTCAGGGGCGTACACACTGTGCTTCCGAGTTCAATGAGTGCCTGATTTATTGCTCCTGGAACGGGCGACCTTGCTACAATCTGCGCGGCGGCGGACCATAGTAGATCAAGGGTGGCCTTTGACTTTGGAGGTGCACGGATCGCGAGGACCCGAGAGAGGAGCCGTTCAACATTTCCATCTAGCTGGAGAGAAAATAAATCGAAAGGAAGGATGCGAATGAGAAACTAGACTGAATGGACGTACCACTGGTGCACATACACCGTACGCGATGCTCGTTATCGCGCCGGCTGTGTATTTACCAATGCCCGCGATTTGTTTCTCAAGCACAGCAGGATCTTCGGGTAACAGACCGTCATACTTTTCCACGACCACCTGTGCCCCCGAGAGGAGACGAGCGGCTCGACCATAGTAGCCCAGGCCCTTCCAGAGACAATTGATAGTCTCCTGATTCGAAGCCGCCAAGTCTCGAACGGTAGGGAACCTGGTGGATAGAGGATCACCAATAGGAGTAGCTTTGGGGAAAATAGGAACGCACTGTTGCATCCATTTATTGTAATAGGGAATCACGGTTTCCACTCGCGTCTGTTGAAGCATTATTTCGGAGACCCATACCTAGATCATCCTGGGTCGTTATTTTGTTGTTCAGAGTTGTCCAGTATCGCCAGTACAGACCTCGTACGCGCGCTGGCCCCTCGCTTCCGAGCTCAAAGTCGGATCGTATGGTTTCCTCCAGGGCATGCCCCGCGTGTCATGGACCCTGGGAAACCACACTGCCAACGCACTGTTGATTGCCTTAGCCCTCTTCCTTGTCAATGCATGCCGAGTGGTGGGGTGGTCGCCTGTGGCGCGGGAGGCAGACGAAATATCGAGCCCTGCCGGGCGCCGCGCCAACGAGTCTGAGCTGTGACGTGTCTCCTCGCGTCTTCTCTTCATCTTGTTTGTGAGGGAAGTAGAACCTGCGTATTAAGGGAAGTGGGGGAGAATACTGATAACCAAATAGTGGGCCAAACATATCATTGGGGGGTCGAGCGGTCTTTGGGTGGCTTGCTGATTGTTTGCATGGAAATAAGGCGACCGTACGACTGCACGAAGTTGCTGAGCGATGAGGGCGAGCTCGCTGCAGATGCGAAGTAAGCCCCGGCTACTCGCGTTTCCGCGTTTCCGCAAAAGGTGTACTCTGATTTTAGCACCGGGTAAATTTTCAACCCCACCCCAGGTCGTGCGCACCGCCCTTTTGTGTCCAAGACATGTTTGGGGTCGTGGGGATGATGGCATGGGTGATGGCATTGAGTATTAAAATGAGTGAGGCTGGTCGGATCACCCTAACTCTGAGCCCGCCCACGACCATCCCCGACTCCAGTTGGAGTATTTCCTTTTCCTATAGACCGTTCTGCCCGTTCTGCGTGCGAAAATCAGTAATTTTCTGGAATTTCGCGTGCATTATTGCGGCGAGCAAGCGCGGGATTGATTGCCTGAATCCCCAATCTCCCAAATCCCAATCCCCAAATTCCCCAAATCCAGCACCCATTCCGAACCAAGTATAAGTAGCATAATCACTCGTTACAAACGACAGAGGTGCAATAACCGCCCTCCCCCTCCCGCTCCCGCTCCCCCGCTCCCCAGCAATGGCATCGGCATCGTCAACAGCCCGCTCCCAGGTGCTCACCCCACCTCTCACTCCGCGCCACTCATCAGCCAATATCCGTGATGAGAACATCCCAGTAGACATTGACATTCCCGATAACTACGTCCACCACGTTATCACCAACCAAAAGGAGCTTCCCCCTATTACCTGGAAAACCTTGTACCACGAGACTCAGTGGATTTCCCTCATTGCCCTCACCTTTACTCCTATCGCCTCTATTTACGGCTGGTTCACTACTCCTCTCGAGTTCAAGACTGCCCTCTTCTCCATTTTTTACTACTTTTTCACCGGTGTGGGTATTACTGCGGGTTATCACCGCCTCTGGGCCCATCGTTCCTACAACGCTTCTCGTCCTCTCGAATACCTCCTCGCGCTTGCTGGCGCGGGTGCAATTGAGGGTTCTATCAAGTGGTGGTCGCGCGGTCACCGTGCTCATCATCGTTACACTGACACCGACCTCGACCCCTATGGCGCCCATCATGGGCTCCTCTGGTCGCACATCGGTTGGATGATCTTCAAGCCCCGTCGCAAGCCTGGTGTCGCTGATGTCTCTGATCTCACCCGCAACCCTGTCGTCCGTTGGCAGCATACCTGGTTCATTTGGCTCATCCTCCTGATGGGCATTGTCATTCCTACCGTCATTCCCGGTTACTTCTGGGGCGATTGGCGTGGCGGTTATTTCTATGCGGCGCTTACTCGTTTACTCTTTGTCCACCACGTGAGTCCCCTTTGCCGACAAATAGGAGCAGTCAGACTCATCGGTTGTACTACTTAGTCGACCTTCTGTGTCAACTCGCTCGCTCACTACCTTGGTGAGACTCCCTTCGACGATAAGCATACTCCTCGCGATCACATTTTCACCGCGTTTGTCACCTTCGGAGAGGGTTACCATAACTTCCATCACCAATTCCCCATGGACTATCGCAATGCCATCAAGTGGTATCAATATGATCCCACCAAGTGGTTCATCGCAGCCATGAAGTTCGTCGGCCTTGCTTCGCACCTCAAGGTCTTCCCTGATAACGAAATCAAAAAAGGTCAGCTCACAATGGAACTCAAGAAGCTCAACCAAAAGTCTGTGGGTCTCAATTGGCCGACCAGTTCGGACCATCTCCCTGTTATCACCTGGGAGAGCTGTAAGTCGACCCGCTCATTTTCCACTTTATGGACGCTTTTTAATTTTACCTTCCTTTAGTTCAAGAGCAAGCCAAGACTCGCCCGCTCGTTGTTGTCGGTGGCTTCATCCATGACGTCTCTTCCTTCCTCGACGAACACCCTGGTGGTCGCCACCTACTCGCGAAGAATATCGGCAAAGATGCGTCCACTGCTTTCTTCGGTGGTGTTTACGACCACTCGAACGCTGCACATAACCTGCTCGCGATGATGCGCGTCGGTGTGCTCCTTGGCGGTCTCGAACTTGAATCCGAGAAAATCATCCCGCCGAGCCAGCGTCTGCAGATTATCCGTGGCCAGACTCTTGCTGAGCTCAAGCACACCGCCCTGCATCTTGAGCCTTCTGCATCTACCACCAGCGTAGACTGCCTGCATGCAGACAACCTGAGGCAGCGGCATGGCGCCGTTGAGATTCCACCGAGCCCGCCGTTGAGTGATGGTGCTGTTTCGAGTGAGGATGAGGGTGAGTTGGTAGGCTTAGCGCTGAAGCAATAAAACCTCCACCCCAATATCTCGTTCTTCTCAATTTTGGTGATCGTTGGTGCAGAGTAACGGCTGGATTACGTTAGCTAGGCTCACTGTTAGGACATGATGATGTGATAGATTGGATGGTCGAGATCGGACCACGCTTTCTTTTTTGATACATGATTTGGGCTTGCAATAGAAAGAAACCTGCAAACAGCTGATTTTGCTTGTGACCATTGAGGAAAGGAGGAACCTCATGAGAGATGGTACCGCCACGAAGAACAATTGACAATGGTTGGAGTTTGGTAGCAATTCTGGGTAATCCGAGGATGTATATTACAACACCCAAAACCTTCTATAGTTAGATAGAGCATATTTAGAGGATCAAAACAGCAACTGCCACGTTCTATCCGCAGCGACCAGCAGTCTAGAAGTCAGAAGGTGAGGACTTCCTCCTCTAAATCGGTCATCCAGTCCCCACTTGCTCTTCGTTCGAGTACGTATAGCCTCTTCAAAAACTCGGGCGAACACCTATGAGACAGCGAAGCCAGCTCAGCTCTGCCCGGCATTGGAAACACGAAGGTGGGGAGATACTCACGCCTTGGACATCTACTTCTGAAACAACCGACCCCTCCACGAAGTCCCAGAACGTCCCCGGTTGGAAGTCGGCGTCGTTGAATTGCTTCGAGCCGTAGCGCTCTTCTAAGGGTTGGTAGACGTCTCGAATGCGAGGGAGGAACGAGGCAGGTGGCTAGATAGCAGTACGTTGTAGTCAGTTGTAGGTTTCTACCATCCAGAAATATTTTGAACGTACTGCCCCGATGCCCATTATCTCATTGGGTTCGTCCGAGGGGAGACAGAGAGGGTAGAAACAATTGCTGATGCACCGTATACGTATGCATATGCTGCTAGGACGCTGATCATAAAAACGATGGTCAGTGTCTCGAAGGGGATTTCGCGAGAAAGAATAAATTAACTAACAATTCGTGCAGTATCGAGGCCATGAAGATCTCGTCGTTGGGCTTGCACATCCTTGTAGCTTTGTCCGGGTGTGATGGTAGGCCACACATCAGAGAGCCGAACGCGTTCCTCTGGTCGTCGTTTTCCCGCTATTGAGGATGCGACTTCGTCATCCTCGCCCTGCATCAAGTGCATCCACATTTCCTTCTCTTCAGGGAAGCCCCACCTATGGGCGGTCGATTCACTCCTGTACGCTGGCAGTACCGACGTCGCAATGGCCGTAGCCAGCGGCCATCCCATCACCATACAGACCAACGCGCAAAGGTGGGCTATCGAGTAGTTCTCCGGGACCATCATCCGTCGTAGTACTCCAGACTCGTAGTACTCCAACCGCGACTCGGTGGGGTGGCTCGTTCGTCGGACAACTGGTGCATTTTCCGGCGATTCATCCGAATCGCTGCTGGAACTCCCGCGACTGCTCCCCGAGTCTGAAGCTGACCCAACATATTCTCCGGTGTACATTTCAAATTCGAGCACACGTGCTCGAAGGGTTGTCCGCGTACGAGGGAGCTTGGGCGGGTTCTTAGACAAAGTGACATACTTTGGGACGAGCAACTTGGCCATGAGCTGATCGACTGACTTGCTGGATGGTGTGCGGTGTTGAATACCGTCTGTTGCAAGGAAACCGCGTCGATGGTTGCGATTGCCATCCTTGAGCGGTGAGAGGGACGGTGGCGTTGCCGAGGGGGAAGTGGCGGGACCATCGAAAAGAGGACGTGAAACGTCTATACTAGAGTTTCGTCGCTTCATCATTTGGTGGGCGGCGCAGAGCGGGGCAAAGGCGTGGAGGTGAAGAGGCGGAATGGCAAGACCCGTTCTAGCTGAGTCGTTTTTCAACGCGAGCGTGGTGAGATACTTTGTGACCGATGGAAGTCAGGTGCCGGGCCATCCCTCTCGTGTCCTTCTTGCGGGGGATGCACGGTGATCAGACTACCTCGCGGCTCGTGGGTGGCAACGGTTCACTCCGAAACGGGAGAAAAGGCTATCAAACGTATATAATTGCGGGCATCTCGACCTTCAATGTAGCCTTCGTACAACATCATCGTGATCGTGGAAGGACGAGAAGCCCAGGTGGAGTCGATCACCTAGGCTGAAAGAGGTTAGGGCACTCAACAAAGTTGATTGTACGGATAGTAAAGACTATTCGTCTGATCGATGGATGGGATAGACGGGTGGAGCTCGGCAGCTCACATGGGGGGAACGGGCAGACGCGACAAATCGATCGGAGGGAGCACAAGAAAACAGTAAAGACAAGACAAGGGGGATGTGACGGCAGAGTGAAAAACGACAGACAGGGAAATCACAGTAGGATACCGATGAATTGAGGCAGAGACTGGAAAACGCCAGGAACGAACGAAGGTGACACAGTGAGAAACCGGATGGGGTCGAGCATAAATACTATATCACGAGCCATTCAAAAATTTGTAGCAGAGCCCTTAGGTAGCCGCACACGTGGATTGCCGCTTCTGTGGTATAAGGGAGAGCCGGTGCTTGGCGAGCCGTGCGGACCGATACGGCTGTCCGCAGGCGCGAATTCTGCCGAGATGGTACGGGAATAGACGAGTCCCACCTCTTCGTCGAGCGTCTCTAGGTCATCTACGCGACACTGTGTTCTGAATGGACCGAGGGTGTGGAAGTCGTGTGCTGACTTGGTCGTAATGCGTGAGGGTTGTGATCGGCCTCTGCGATCACGATCTCGATATCGTCCTCTTCCGATGTGATCCCCTCCTCGTTCTCTCCGCTCCCCCTTGAGTCGTTGCCAGGTTGATCCCCCCCAACATCCTGCGACGGAGCGGGCATGTACGGTTGTGCGAGTGGATACCCTGCGTGCGGGGAGTAACCGGGTTGGGGATAGTACGGTGGAGGCATCATACCTCCTACAACATATCCAGGGTGTTGCAGCTGCTGCTGAGGGTACCAGACGCCGGGTTGAGACGTTGGCACACTATAAACTGCCGAAGGGTGGTAGCCGGTGTCTACTGCGGCTACCTTGCTTTCTTCCGCGTCCGGCATTACAAATGCCTTCCATCCATCGTTGACCATCCGCACGTAGTTCGCGCGAACTTCGAGGTACTGAGACAAGAGCAGGGTCTCCCGAATGACATCCGATGATACTTGGAGTTCCTTCAAGCGAGGGAAGGTCTGGAGAATGTCCAAACTGACCCATCCTTGCGAGTCCATCTATTTGCCACTGTCAGACATGGGCTATGCGACTGTGGGCCACTCACATGTTTTCGCAGGTATAAATCCCTTGCTAGGTTATCAGAGCTAAAGTAGTACTCGATCTAAGGGTGATATTAGTAGCCAGTCGGCGATAAAGCAAATATTCCAGCATACCTGACCAAGCAACTTATAGCGTATGGCGTCGAGAGGGAACTGGATGCTCGAAAGGGGTTTTGGTGATGGTCTCCTAACGAGAGCACTTGTAACGTTCGCATTGTTCGCGCCAGGGACAATGGGACTAATCGAAGGTTCAGGGCCGTAAATCCCACCATATCCGTTTGGCATAGTGGGCGTATATGGCGTAAATGGCGGCGGTATAATCGGCTCTGGGATGTAAATAACAGTTCCGTTTGGTGGCAGTGGAGGTGGGGGACCCTGCGCAACCCCAGGAGAACTGCCAAACTGTCTGTGGTACCCCCCGCCAAATCCTCGGAATCCACGACCTCTCGGAAACCCTCTCCCACGCCCGCGAACGAATCCTCTATATTCTCCATTCCCATACCCGCGGTCGCTCTTCCAGCCCAACCTCTCGCCGTCGTACCTTCCTCGTCCAGCACCGTAACCTCCCGCGTGCGTCTCCTGTCCAGCATCGCGCTGCGAAGGGGTCGGCTGGTATACATGTACACCGTAAGACCGATATTGCTGCTGGTATGGCGGCGGAACAACAACGAACGGATCGTCCCGAACCGCCCACTCCATATTAGGCGTCACAGCCGTGCTCGGCGACTGGTGGGATACCGGGTGTGAATGGGAAGGCGGAGGCATATTAAGCGAAAGCATCGGTGGTGCAGGGATTCCAAGAGGCGCCGCGTGAGGCATTACGCCCATCGCCATCCCAATATCCATTGCGGAAGGACCAGCTCCAGGGGCTGGCCATCCGGCCGCATACGGTGCTTGCACCATTGCACCATGCATCTTGGTCTCATTTGCCGGTGAGGCGGCGGACAAAATTGCGTTCCCTACTTTTAGATCTGCTGCTAGTGCCACGAGACTTGGCGGGGTAGCCGGCTCGCCTACATTTCCGAACGTCCATGTTCGTTCGTTCTCCATACTTCTGTTTCCCTCCGGGTTATCGTCCACAATATCTAAACTCCATGGCCACCGTTGCGCTCGTAACGAATCATCAACTCCAATTGACCATGGTGCTCGCTGCCGTGCCCTATAGCGTGGAGGCTTTTCCTCATCCAATACCATTAACGTCTCCTCATCTTCAACGACCACCCAGAACTTGGGACTACCCTCACTTTGTTCCAGGTCCACAATGAGGACCTCAGGATAATAACCTCGGTATCCAGCAACAGTAACAGCCTCGCTTGGGTGAGGTCGTCGCTTCCTCTTCTCCCTCGGCCTCGTCGGAGACTGCCCATTTTCAATAGAGTACGTGTTTATAGCGTCTTGAGTCGGACGCGGCGCCTGTGCGTGTGCGTGTGTGAGCGGATAAGTAGGATGGTGAGGGAAATATAACAATTGCGTATACGATGGGTAAGATTGAGGGTGTCCATGCACATGAGGGTGTTGAGCTGGAGGGATAGCAGAGGTATTCGACGAGGGTGTGTACGAAGAAACCCTGGACTGTGACACGACAACTTCGTTGTCGGCGTTGTTATATCGAGGTCTGTGATTTGATGAGTGACCTCCGTGCTGCGAATACGACGCATAATAGCCACGATTGTTGCGTCCACGCGATGGCCAAGCTGATCCATGGGGGTGGTGTTGATTGGGCTGACCAATATTGCTGGATTGGGAAGGGTGTCGCATTTCGACGGGGCTGCTTTGGCTTGATGGTACCCTCGGGAGGTTCGAGGATCCCCGCAGAGGGGACACCCGGGGCGCCGTCGCGCCTCTCTGATCCAAACCTGTGCTATGCTCATTCCGCGATCCCGAACCTCCGGTAATCACCGTTTCAGCCTTTTCAGGGGCCGCTCTATTTGTCTGTCTTTTCGTTGCAGGACTTCGCTCAGGATGAAAATCTTCCGAGGGCAATCGGCGCATCCCTCGTCCATTGACATGGGGAGAATGTTGTCTCGATGTCGTTCTACTCGAGTTTGAGTGCGAATATGACCGATTGGCAGCATCAGCGGCCGCTTGGAGCTCCTCAGGAGGGATGAGTTTCCATTTTGTTTTCTCGCCTGATGTGCACAACAAATATATGTCAGCATCAGGACCGTGTATGGATCCGACGAGTAAAAGTGGAGAGAGAGAGAGGAGTTCCCGCAGAAATGACCATTGTGGCAAATGCAATGAGCGCTCGTCCCATCGTCGCCATCGGAAAATGACAGAACAACCGACACAAAGTGGTCCGAATCCATAGGCTGGACCAGGAGGTATTTACGATTTGCGGCTCACCTTTGGGCTTCTTCACAGAAGCTAGTTCATCAGCTTGTACTGGGTTTTCCTGGACGGCGGAAGGGTCTATGATTGAATTCTGAGTACCAGAAACCATGGTGGTGGACGGGAGAGAGGTGACAGATTGCCGAGGGCGATGTGACGAGGTGGACGCAGCGACCTTGCCCATCTCCGGCCAGTTGTCTGGATCGTTGAGCGGCGGAAGAGGATTGTGATTAGTTGAACCGAAATCCGAGTCTGGATGCTTGTTTATCGAGGGAGAAAAGGAGGATGAGGGTGGAAGACGCGTGTGGTCAGCATGATGGGTGGAGGTTGCGCGAGTTATGGCTGGCTGCTGCACATAGCCATTAAGCAACTTTTGCGAAGAGATGACCGAAGCCATATGGGGCTGTTTTCTAGCCGTCCAGGCGTTAGGCTTTGGCTGGGAAAGAGGCGCGGGGGGACCTTGTGCGGAAGGGTGGTGGGGATGATTTGTATCGATCGAGTGGTTCGTGTCTACAGGGAACGAGGGACTAGAGAGCAGTGCTGGGATGTTTGGAGTGGGCAGCTGGGGGTGGGCGGACAGAGGCGGAGACGAAGTGAGAGTCCCGGTCGTTGACGTCGCTGAGGACCCAGGATTCGTCGAGGGCTGCGAGTGGATTTGATCCACGATGGT
>WNFL01414491.1_pt1 | contig 19725 bp, 13 predicted proteins | sample 5400361 | NCBI WGS metagenome assembly WNFL01 (sample SAMN13153351, study PRJNA577476) | soil metagenome | isolation source: 40 cm soil on Douglas fir-dominated hillslope | place: USA:California | collected 2013-09-17
ATGTATTGATCAAAATCTTATGCCTGTCTTTGAAAGGTTTGAAGGCGCTATGGCAATTATTAATGAAATGATAGAAGAGTTTAGCTTAACAGAATTCAAGTAGTAATACCATAGTCATTTAAAATATTCAACGTGATACTCCATGAACTGCACTCTTAGCCTAATCAGTCTGTCGTGCTTTCAAAGCTCCGAAGCCGAAGGTGACGAAATATATTTAGTATTTAGAGGAGAAAAAATTTGGCCACCTACCAGAAAATTTAAAGAGTTAAAGTCAAATGAAGGACTGCAAATAAGTTTCGAGATTAGTAATATTCAAATGGACAAACTTATTGCAGTTGAACTTTGGGAACATGACTTGTTTTTTGATGATCATCTTGGTTCATTTGAATTTCTAATTGACACTATTGGAAATGACTTTGTCTCTGACCTTAAAAGAACAAAATCCAACGCAGTGCATAAGTACAGCTTAACCTGGAGTTCGAGAGTCAATGCAAAGCAGAAATTGAGAGTTTTGTGACTTCTATTTGATTCTGCAAACTCCACTTGACAAGCCAACGCTTCGGTTGAGAGGCTCTGGTTTGGTTGAACGAACATTAGAAAGGTTCTCACCTGCTCAAAATAACTGCTGATAGATAAATAGCTCTACAATAAATTGCATTNNNNGCAGGCTTGAAGAAAGATGAAAAATGGCATGAAGTTGTGTCTTGGTTTGGTGGCGATGTTTATTGTTGGTGATTTACAAGCAGACTCAATCTGGAGCAGGTTGGGCCATAGTGTTTTTGTTGAAGAGATCCGGAACGACCAAGTAGTTTCGTTATCAGGAGAATGGGAATTTTATTGGCATGAACTCCTCACTCCCGAAGATTTCAAGAAAAAAAATGACCTGGCACCACGTTACCTTCAAGTTCCTGGTTCATGGCATCAGCAAGGGTATCCTGTCTTGGGATATGGAACATATAAGGCAAGAATTGTCTTTCAAAAAAAACTTGAAAACGGCTTGTTGATTTATATTCCTCTGATTAATTCGGCCGCGAAGATTTGGTTAAATGGCGTTTTGATTAAGGAAATCGGTCATGTAGGAACCAATGCCTCCTCTGCCAGCGGTCAATTGTCAAGTTTACTAATCCCTGTTAGTAGCGGAGATAATCAGATTGAATTGATCATGCAGGTATCCAATTTTACCTATTTCTTTTCTGGCATCACCGGTAAGATATTAATTGGTGATCCTTCTGTAGTTCTCCAGCGAGTCAATATTAATAGGAGCATGGAATGCCTTTTTGCAGGGAGTATTCTCGCCATGTTTATCTACCACATCATTTTATTTGCTTTATATAAAAAGGGAAGATCGTATTTATACTTGGCACTTATTTGTCTGATGATCGCCATACGCGGTTTGACCACAAATGGTGGCTCTCATTTGTTCCCCGATCTCTTCCCGAGCGTTGAAATGGAGTACTGGAAGAAGCTGGAGTTTTTTGCTGTCTATAGCTTGCTCGCATTTTTCCCTGCTTTCATTTCAAGTTTATTTCCCGATAAATTTCCGAAATTATTTCTTCGAACCGTTTCGTTTTTATCTGTACTGTTTTGTCTTTTGGTTCTTTTCAGTCCGCAATATATTTACGGAAGTGTATTGGATTTCTACCACGTAATTCTCCTGTCAGAGTTTTTACTTTGTGGCAAGGTAATTTATTCGGCTTACAAAAATGGAAATAAAGAAGCCCGCATAATTCTTTGGGGAGTAGCAGGATCATTTCCATTTACTTTAATCGAAATACTTAATAATTCTGGCTTAACAAGAGTTCCATTTGGGCATCTGATTGAACTGGGAGTTTTAATATTTCTATTATTCCAATCTTATTTGCTCGCGAACAGAAACGCAAGAGCTTTCACCGGTTTAGCTGAACTAAATCAAAATCTTGAAAAAATTGTAACAGACAAAACTTCGGAACTTTTAAACGCAAACAAGGTAAAGGATACTGTTTTAAGCATCCTTTCACACGATATAAAAAGCCCATTAAACTCATTAAAAGGAATTCTTAATCTATTTAACAGACAAGCAATAGATGGTATTGATATAAAAAAACTTACAAGTCAAGTTGAAAACCAGTTATTCAGAACAATCATGACCGTGGAGAATGTTCTCCAATGGACCACGCACCAACTGAAGGGGTTTCAGATTAACAAAGAACTTATAAGTTTAGATAAAGCTGTAAAAGACATTTTGACTCAATTCGAGTTGACTGCGCAACAAAAGGACATCAAGCTGGAAAATAAAATTGCATCTCAAACTGACTGTACTGCTGATAAAAATGTCCTGGACCTTGTCCTTCGTAACCTGGTGGCAAATGCAATTAAATTTTCTCATGAAGGAGGAGCCGTAGAGCTTAAATCGATAAGGTCTAACGAATCAACTATTTTGATTGTAAAAGATTCAGGTGTAGGGATTAATGAGAATGTCATTAACAATCTTTTTGAATTTGATTCCAACAAAAGTACAAGAGGAACTAAAAATGAAAAGGGCACCGGACTGGGGCTTTCCTTATGCAAAGATTTTATTAATAAAATGGGTGGTAATATTTGGGTGAAGAGCAAAGAGGGAGTTGGAACTGAGTTTTATATTGCCCTGCCTGCGGCATAAAATCAGGGGCTTAGCTTAAGTTTTGAAAAGTTGTGAAAGCACATGCATCAGCTTCTCAAGCTGAGAGTCGTGAGTTTGAGCCTCGTTTCGTGCTTGAAGATCAGAATCTGAAATAACTTTTTGCGTTATAGTAGCAAATGTTTTGAATCATCTGTCCAATATGCGCATTGTCATTTGGCAGTTCTCCCCGCTCCACATCCTTGCCGATCAGGTTACAAAGTATTCTTCGAAAATATTCGTGCCGAGAAAATGAAAGGAAGCTACGGGGAGTCTGTCACCATTCCTACAAAGCAGGACAACAGTGCCATATTTGATAAAGCATTAAGTTGTTTTTCAATTCCATCTTTTTGGTCTAAAAACCACCACCCCGATCCGAATTGCATTTTCCCACGTTCTGATCCATCACTAAAATTCCCAATCATCGTTGCAAATACATCATTGTGAATCGAATTAGAATTATAAATAACCGTTCTAGTCAATTGATCGGAGCTGTCGAGATGATCAAAAAATTTAGACATGTGGTGGGCTTGCGGAAATTCGCCGATGGAATCAAAGCCACTATCGGCTCCGACCAACTTCAGCATCCTGGAGTTGTTGCTTCGCAATGGCCCCAAATGAAACTGCTGCACCCAGCCCATGCTGTGATAAATTTTGCAAAGCTGAATGAGTACTGCACATCTCAATTGCAACTGCTCATCAGCTTCTATTTTTTTCCGGTTTCTGACCTTTTTAAAGATCGAAGGGGCGTTTGCTAATGAATCAGGATTAAAATATAAGGATTCGAGGCCGTGATCCGAACTTCGACAACCAAGTTCGTTGAAGGATTTTATCCTACTATGGAGTGAATCAATTAAGTCTTCGAACGAATTGATCGGTGTTTTAGAAATCGCTGAAAGGCGATCCAGATAATCATTGTAGACTAAAGTGTCATCTGATGCATAGCTCTTGTCAGGGCGAAAGGACGGATATATTTTTAACTCGCTTGAAGATTTTGAAAGGTGTTGATGATATTCAAGACCGTCAGCGGGATCGTCTGTGGTACAAACCACTTCAACTTTCATTTTGGTCAACAGTGGTCGAACTCTGAAGTTTTCATCTTGCATCTGCAATGAGCACTCCTCATAAATCTCCTTTGCTGTAGTTTCATTGAGTAGCTTCTTAATTCCGAAATAATTCTTCAACTCCATGTGAGTCCAATGATAGAGTGGATTGCGCATCGTTTGCGGAACCGTCTTCGCCCAAGCTTCGAATTTTTCAAAAGGTGGTGCGTTGCCTGTGCAATATTTTTCACTAATGCCATTGATGCGCATAGCTCGCCACTTGTAGTGATCACCCTCGAGCCATGCCTCAGTGATATTTTTGAATTTTCTATTTTCTGCGATGTCTTTTGGATTCAAATGATTGTGATAATCCAAAATAGGCATAGGTGAAGCATACTGATGGAAGAGTGCCCGGGCAGTATCGCATTCAAGAAGAAAATCCTCATCTAGAAATTTTCTTTCCATACTAATTTTTCTCTACTCTGCTTATCTCTGTCGCTAAAATTTTACACATTACAATATGGGTTAATAATGAAATCGATTTAAACAAATTTGGAAATACCAAGTTCAAGTCCACGAAGCTCAGCAAGTCCCTTTAATCGGCCTATAGCAGAATATCCCGGATATGTTTTTTTCTTCAGATCATCAAGCATCTGATGACCGTGGTCCGGCCGCATGGGGATTGATTTTTTTCTACGATTCATAAGTAGCAAAATTTCTTTTACTACTTGGGGCATATCCGTATCGCCATCGAGATGATTGGCTTCAAAAAAATTCCCTTCGGCATCGCGCTTGGTGTTGCGCAAATGCAAGAAGTGAATTCGGTCTCCAAATCGCGTGATTATTCTTATCAAGTCATTTTCAGGTCTCACACCGAGGGAGCCTGTGCAAAAACAAAATCCGTTGGCGATTGAAGGTACTGCACTGGCAATTTCTGAGAGGTCGTTTTCTGTGCTCACTACTCTTGGCAAACCTAAAATCGAATAAGGCGGATCGTCCGGGTGGATAGCCAATTTTAGACTCAGCTCTTCTGCAACCGGAACAATATGCTTTAAAAAAAAGAAGAGATGCTTTTTCAGTCTAGCAGAATCTATATCGTGATAAGTTTTTAAGGCTGACAAAATTTGCTCGGGGGTAAAAGGCTCATCACTACCAGGAAGTCCGAGCAATGCATGCCGATAAAGTTTTTCTTTTTCGGTTGAAGTCATATTTTCAAAGCAAACTTTTGCTTTTGAGATATCATCGGCCGAGTAATCTTTCTCAGCGCCAGGTCTCTTCAACAAAAACAAATCGAAAGCAACGAATGCCGCCTTCTCAAAACGCAGGGCTTTGCTTCCATTGGGCAAAACGAATTCGGGATCGGTGCGCATCCAATCTAAAATCGGCATGAAGTTGTAAGTGATTACTTGAAGTCCCTGCGCTGCCACATTTCTTAAACTTTGACAGTAGTTCTTAATGAACGCCTCAAAATTTCCCGATTGCTTTTTGATGTCTTCGTGAACCGGAAGGCTTTCAATTACGGCCCATGTTAATCCTGCTGCTTCAATTACATTTTTTCTTTTTCTGATTTCATCCATTGGCCAAACATCGCCTACGGGAATGTGATGAAGCGCAGTGACCACGCCTGTGCACCCTGACTGTTTAATATCCTGGAGGCTAACGGGATCATGTGGTCCGAACCACCGCATCGTTTGTTCCATCAAAATCATCGGCAGTATAAAATCGGTTGGAAAGTCATTTTACTTTTTTCTTAAGGATGATTGCCTGACCATGAGTTCGTGATTGATTATTACTTTGTTCAAGTTGCTTGTAGACAAATGCTTATGACTGTTTACCAATGTCGTAGCAGCCACATCCCCCATCTCTTCGGCAATAAAAGTCGCTTTAAAAAATTATTTTTTGAATTTTTGTGCAGTCAGTTACATTAAAAATCAGATATAAAATTAAATTATGCAATTGATATATAAAAAACCCTCATAACTGACTCAATCTTGATCACAAGTCCATGAAAAAGCGCGTTCAACAGAAAATAGCATTGATCACCGGAGGCGCCTCCGGCATAGGCCTTGCCATTGCACAAAAATTTATTTCTCAGGGAATCCGCACCATCATCACAGGCCGGGATACTAAAAAATTGAAAAGCCGCTAAATCAGAATTAGGTGACCTGTGCATTCCTTTGAAAATGGATATCAGCAAACTGGATAACACACCTAAGCTTATAAAAAAAATAATTTCTAACTACGGAAGAATTGACATTCTAGTCAATAATGCAGGCATCAATTTGAAAAAGGATTTGACACATGTCTCTAATGAAGAGTTTCAACAAATCTTATTGACCAACGTAACGGGTGCATTTGTTATTTCTCGCGAAGTGGCAAAAGAAATGATCCATCAAAAAAAAGGCATGATCTTAAATATTAGTTCGATGGCAGCACACTATGGTTTGCCTAAGGTAATTGCATATCCCGCATCGAAGACTGCCATTGAAGGGATGACCCGCGGAATGGCTGTGGAACTTTCACCGTTCGGCATTCTCGTCAATTGCATTGCTCCCGGGTTCATTCAAACAAATATGTCTTCTACTGCACTGAACAATGATCCTGAAAGAAAACAGCGTGTACTCAAACGTACGCCCCTGGGCAAACTAGGTCTGCCCGAAGATGTAGCGAACACCGCCTATTTTCTTGTCTCCGATCAAAACACGTACATTACAGGTGCAGTTATTCCTGTAGACGGAGGAAATTCAATTGGTTTTTAATGAATCACTCGGATGGTTATTTATTAGGTCTCGACATTGGTAGTTCGTCTGTTAAAGCTTCACTGATTTCGGTAGGAACGGGCGCAACTATTGTTTCGGCTCAATCACCTCAAGATGAAATGCAGATAGTAGCGCTTCAACCAGGTTGGGCCGAACAAGATCCCAATCTCTGGTGGGAGCATGTCGTAAAAGGCGTTAGAGCTTGCTTGAAAAAATCAGAGGTAAAACCTGAAGCTGTTCTGGCAATAGGAATTGCTTATCAAATGCACGGGTTAGTCATAGTTGATCGCGACCTGCTTCCGCTACGCGACTCTATAATATGGTGTGACAGCCGTGCCGTGGAAATTGGTGAGAAAGCTTTCTCAGAGTTAGGCAAACATTACTGCCTACAGCATTATTTAAATTCTCCCGGAAATTTCACCGCCTCAAAATTGCGTTGGGTAAAAATCAACGAGCCAAAAACCTACGATCGGATTTATAAAATAATGTTACCTGGTGATTTCATCGCACTGAAAATGACAGATGAAGTTACCACCACAGAGACAGGATTGTCGGAAGGAATCTTTTGGGACTTTGACAAGAAAGAGATTTCCAAAAAGCTATTGGACTACTACGAAATTGATCCTTCGGTCTTGGCGAAAGTAGCGCCTGTGTTTTCGAAACAAGGCCTGCTCAGTAAAACAGCTGCATTAGAATTGGGCCTCACTGCCAAAACACCGATGGCCTATCGGGCGGGCGATCAACCTAACAATGCTTTCGCGTTGAATGTTTTAAATCCGGGAGAGACTGCAGCAACTGCAGGCACCTCGGGCGTTGTTTATGGCATTACCGACAAAAATGTTTTCGACACTGAATCGAGAGTCAATTCGTTTCTCCATGTCAACAACGATTATCATTCAACGAGAAATGGGGTCTTGCTTTGCGTGAATGGCACCGGCATACAAAACAATTGGCTTCGGAAAAATATGAAAGGATCCAATTCATCTCACGATTATATAGAGATGAACAAAATCGCATCGCAGTCACCCATCGGCTCGGAGGGAGTGACGGTGCTACCGTTTGGTAATGGTGCAGAACGAATTTTTGGCAATAGAGGAATCAGCGGCTCCATTCATGGAGTAAATTTTAATACGCACAATCAGTCGCATCTTTTTAGAGCTGCACAGGAAGGAATTGTTTTCGCGCAGCGGTTTGGTTTTGAAATCTTATTTGAAATGGGCATAAAAACAAAAGTGATCAAAGCAGGGAATGCCAATATGTTCTTGAGTCCCGTGTTTCGCGAAGCGTTTGTAAACTCGCTCGATGCGCGTCTTGAACTTTACGATACAGATGGATCAAAAGGAGCAGCGTTGGGCGCAGGTGTAGGCTCAGGAATTTATTCTTCCTATGCAGAAGCATTTCGCGGGCTAAAACTTATCGATGCTGAAGAACCGAATCCTGAAAAGAAAGAATTGTATTCAAAAGCCTATAGCCGTTGGCGAAAAATCCTGAATGAGGCACTGGAAAGTAATTTAAATCAGCACATAAAATCAGCAAGACAATGAAACTATTGATCGGTGACAAGGAATACTTTAAAGGCGTAAGAAAAATTAAGTTTGAAGGCAGGCAGTCGAATAACCCACTCGCCTTTAAGTTTTACGATGCGCAAAAAAAAGTGGGCAAGAAAACGATGGAAGAGCATTTCCGTTTTGCAGTTGCTTATTGGCATACATTCTGCGGCACGGGAGCCGATCCTTTTGGTTTGCCTTCAAAAAAATTTCCATGGCTGCAAAGCAACGACCCAATAGAGCGCGCTAAAGAAAAAATGGACGCGGCTTTTGAGTTCATCTCCAAAATCGGAATACCGTTTTATTGTTTCCACGATTATGATATTGTCGATGAAGCGCCAACGTTAAAAGAATCTGAAAAGAGATTAAATGAGATAGTAGCCTATGCGAAGAGCAAGCAAAGAGCATCCGGAGTAAAGTTACTTTGGGGAACAGCTAATTTGTTTTCACATCCGCGATATATGAACGGGGCCGCCACCAATCCCGATTTCAATGTGGTGTGCCATGCAGGAGCACAAGTCCAAAATGCAATTGATGCTACCATCGAACTTAGTGGATCGAATTATGTTTTTTGGGGTGGACGCGAAGGGTACCTCTCTCTGCTGAACACGAACATGAAACGCGAAATCGATCATCTTGCCCAATTTCTTCACGCGGCCAAAGATTACGGAAGAAAGAATGGGTTTAAGGGAACATTCCTCATTGAACCTAAACCAATGGAGCCTTCGAAACACCAGTACGATTTTGATGCTGCCACTGTAATTGCATTCTTGAGAGAATATGATTTGATGGATGATTTTAAATTGAACATCGAAGTGAATCATGCCACGCTTGCTCAACACTCATTTCAACATGAATTGCAAGTTGCTGCAAATGCCAAAGTGCTTGGCAGCATGGATGCCAATCGTGGTGACTATCAAAATGGATGGGACACCGACCAATTTCCCAATAATGTGTACGAGTTGACAGAAGCAATGCTTATCATTCTCGAAGCAGGCGGTTTCAAAACCGGGGGAATCAACTTTGATGCAAAGACACGAAGAAACTCAACTGACTTAAAAGATATTTTTTATGCTCACATTGGCGGCATGGATGCTTTCGCGAGAGCGTTGCTCATTGCAAATGAAGTGCTTGAGAAATCAGAGTACAAGCAATTGCTAAAGAACAGATATGCTTCGTTCGATTCAGGAAAAGGCAAGCAGTTTGAAAACGGAAAACTAACACTCGAGAATCTCCGCAAACTTGCTCACACCTTAGGTGAACCTGAACAAATCAGCGGACAGCAGGAATATTTTGAAAACATCATCAACAAGTATTTGTGACGATACAAATGAGCAATAGAAAGTCGCCTGGCCACTGTTTGCGATTGAATTAAGTGGCCTGGCGACTGAACTTTCAAAGAAAAACCAGATGAAGTCGCTCCTATTTTTTCTTTGTCTCTTAGCTGGCATCGAATCTCATTCGCAAATCAAATTGCCGCGGCTAATCAGCGATGGCATGGTTTTGCAAAGAGGAGTAAAAATTAAATTGTGGGGTTGGGCTACGCCCAATGAAAAAATTACACTTCAATTTTCCGGAAAAGAATTCAATGCAGTTGCGGATGCTAATGGCCGGTGGATTATCCATTTGCCCAGACAAAGCGCTGGCGGACCATACGAAATGAATTTTATCGCCTCGAATAAAATTCAGGTAAAAAATATTTTGTTTGGCGATGTCTGGCTTTGCAGCGGCCAATCAAACATGGAGCTCACCATGGAACGATTGCAAGACAAATATCCTGATGTCATTGCCAATGCAAACAATAGCGAGATAAGACAATTTCTCGTTCCGGATAAGTACGATTTCGAAAAACCAAACCTAGATGTTGAGAAGGGTGAATGGCTCGCTGTCAACGGTCAAACTATTTTTTCATTTTCCGCAGTGGCTTACTCCTTTGCCAATGAAATATATTCCAAATACAAAGTGCCCATCGGGTTAATCAATTCTGCTCTTGGCGGATCTCCTGCCGAATCGTGGATCAGTGAAGAGGCCATCAAAAAATTTCCGGACTATTATGAAGAGCTGACTATTATGAAGAGCTTCAGCGATTCAAAGACAAAAAGTTGATCGAGCAGATTGAATCCTCAGCTAGAAAAAGGAACTCGGAGTGGCATGCACTTTTGAATCAGACGGACGCAGGATTAAAAGAACATTGGGCTTCACCAGGTTTAAATGATCTTGATTGGCAAACTATGAATGTGCCTGGATATTGGGCAGAAGGCACGTATGGAAAGGTAAATGGATCGGTTTGGTTTAGAAAGGAAATAGAAGTTCCTCTGTCTATGGTGCAAAAGCCTGCTAAACTTTTGCTGGGAAGAATTGTTGATGCCGATTCGGTTTTCATTAATGGAAACTTTGTCGGGACAACAAGTTATTTATATCCACCCAGGCGCTATTTGCTAAAACCCGATTTACTGAAAGAAGGTAAAAATCTGATTGCCATCAGAGTGATTAACAGTTCAGGCAGAGGAGGTTTTGTATTGGACAAACCTTATTCGCTGATTGTCGGAACAGATTCAATCGACTTAAAAGGCAAATGGAAATTAAAATTGGGTGTGAAGATGAATGAATTGCCAAGCTCGACTACAGTTCGCTGGAAACCGGTAGGATTGTATAATGCAATGATTGCACCTTTAACCAATTACGCGATCAAAGGTGTAATCTGGTATCAAGGGGAAGCCAGCACCAAAAATCCTTCTCAATATTTTCCTCTGATGCAGACGCTGATCTCTGACTGGCGCACAAAGTGGGACGAGGGTAATTTTCCTTTTTTATATGTACAACTTGCCAATTTCATGGAAGAGAAGAATCAACCGGCCGAAAGCAATTGGGCTGAACTGCGACAAGCGCAACTAAAAACTCTTCAAGTAACAAACACGGGCATGGCTGTAGCTATCGATCTTGGAGAATGGAATGATGTCCATCCTCTAAACAAAAAGGAAGTGGGCATGCGTTTGGCTCTGCTCGCTATGCACAATGCTTACAACGACAAAAAAAATATTGTGTCAGGGCCGCTTTATAAATCAATTAAGAAAATAGGAAACAAGCTTGTCGTCTCTTTTGATGACGATGAAGGATTAGCATCCAATGGTAATCAGAAATTAAACTATTTCTCAATTGCCGGACGCGATAAGAAATTTGTTTGGGCTCACGCTAAAATAGAAAACAATAAAGTAGTAGTGTGGAGTGATGAAGTGGCTGACCCCTTCATTGTTCGCTATGCGTGGGCCGATAACCCCAAAGGGGCAAACTTGTGCAACAAAAAACTACCTGCCTCTCCATTCGAAGCAATAGTGGACAACTCTAAAAAATGACAGCTCAACTCAGGGAAACTGAATTATCACATCAGCAAGAAACAAGTAGGTTGTAAATTCTGAGTCAGGGTAAGTGTTGGTGTAACCGGCAACTCCTTTTGTGAACACTACTTTTGCATCTGAAGGAAGCGGCAATGGCAGTGAGTAATTACTTCCATTCGGAAATGCTAAATAGTCATACGCTGAAAAATCTCCATTCAAAGCCACCCGGTAATAGTTGCCCTTCGTAATCGCGACCTTAGATGGAAGATTTACATATTTAAATTTAAAGTTTGCTGTGTCACTTGCCGTTATACCGATTGACGAGCTGGCAATTAATGACCCAATTTTATTTACAGTGTCTACTTTAAACAGGGTGAGCTTGTAATTTCCAATAGCCCGAGAAGCGCAGCCCAGGCCGGCAACATACCCATTTGCTTTCACCTTGAACTCATAACCAATAGCAGCACCATTGTAGGCAATGTTGTACTTATAAATTGAGATTTGTTTTGAGGCCACCAAAGCAGAGGCGGGCATCTCATTTGGCGCTGTAGGAACAGTACTATCGTTATGACAGGCCGTGATGCCTGAGATCAAAAGTGCGAAGAGGATATTTTTTTTCATTGAGGTATTCAAAATTGTTTTGCAAAGTGCGAATTACAAAAAAGTAATTATTCTGATCAACAGCTCATTTCTTTTTGGCAGTGGTAGCGTCTAACTAACTGTGTTTAAAGTTAAAATTATTAACCCAACCGATTCGGCTGAAGACGTTGTGTTTCAATCAACATCACCTCGGCCGAATCGGGCCTTTACATAGTTAGTTAGGCGCTTCCTAGCTTGTACGACTATTTTAACGACTCTCCAAAAAGAAAAAATATCTGATAAGGTCTTAATTGCCATTAAAAGGCAAATTAATTTTCAAAGTTCTGCGTCCTAAGAACTTTAACAAGAATTTCAGCTATTAACATATCTTTCAGCTACCATGAGAACATCCTCTTTAAGCTGTTCAAAATTTATATCAAGTTTCTTTTGAGATAATTTCTCTTTAACAAGGTCAATCGCATTTGTCACAGCACTTACAATAAATTTTTTCCTCTCTTTATCTCCTTTGTTATGAAAAAAGCTTGGCCGAACTGTCANNNNCTCACAACGGGTTGCTCCGGTCCATTAATTGGAAATTTGCCTTCTACATAAAATTTAATTAAGAGAAGAGACAAATCGCTGCCATAATTTTTCTCACCGACTAAATTCTTAAACAAAGTCTCAAAGCCAGACTCCCTCCAAACGTAAGGGGTAAAAAGGTCGGAAACTTCCTCATCACCTGATTTAATAAAATAACCAATCATATTCTATTTAATCTTGACCAACTCATTCTCCACAGAGTCACTCGTTTCGGAGACTCTCTGGTCTCTAAATCAATTAAACAATATTGCAGGCGATTGAATTTTACTATTGCGTTACTTAAATAAGTATGAAACATCAAAATTCGAAATTGTCTCGGCAAGCTCTTTAGGACTAACATCGTAATTGTTTTTTAAATTTGGATCGGCTCCTTTCTCTTTCAATAATAAAATTATATCAATTAAACCTTGAGAATAAAACACCGCATCAGACAAGGGGGTATTTCCATTTTCATCCTTTATATCAACAATGGCCCCAAATTGAATTAGCACTTTTGCGATTTCTAATTTGCCGTGAATGGCGGCAAAATGAAGTGGCGATTTCCCTTCTTTATCGCGAATATTAATATTTGCATTATTTGAGCATAATAATCTGACAATATCTATATACCCCTTTACTATTGCATCATAAATAATTGTTCGACCATACTTATCTTTAGTTTCCAAATCAACACCTTGTTTTATCAAGGCATCAGTAAGGATTACATCTCCAAGAAGTACTGCTTTTTCTAATTCGTTGCTCTGCTTCATTTGAAAATTCAATTTTGCTTTTGTTCAAATTTATGTGAAGCATTAGACTTTCTATCCTCAATCTTTCATACTTTCCATCAGCTTTTCTGTAGCACGAAAGACAGGATCAATGCGTTACACCCTATTTAACCCATCAAATAAAGCAGGATGAGCTTTTACCCATCCTGTTTTTTTACTATCTCCGCTATTTTATAAGTCCGTCCTAGTCTGATTATCAACTTGTTAATCTACCATCAGCTTTTCTGTATCACTACCTGCGAAGCTCCCGTTGGAAAACGAACGCACTATGAAGTCTTAAGCTGCATATTTCTCTTAAGTTAACGACTATGGTGATAACACCGACCTCAGGCAAGATCATGGCTTGTGCCAGTTTTGGTGATGTCAAATCCATACATCCATTCGTTAAGAATTCCTCCCGAGCTCTCTAAACCAACAGCATCCATTATTTCCTCAAAGTATCCACAAACTCGCTCTCTGTCTTCAGTATCCAAATTATATCCTAATGTTTCGAAATAGCTCAATCCCCTACTTATAGCTTGCTGAAAATCTTTCTTAGCACTACTCCTTTGCACGAGGATAATAAAATCATCTATACACCGATTTATTAAATCATTTACTTTATCCTTTATTTTTTCATTCTCAAGTCCTGGATAAAGTACTAACTCATCGACTCCAAATTTTGATATGGATCGCAATTCCATAAGTTCTCTGATTGCTTTACCTTTCTGTTTCATCGTTTACATCAAACCCTTTAATTTAAAGAAACTTTCCAAATCAGATTTAAAATATTCTTTATCAAAACCTTTAACCTTCTTAGGAAAACTATCCAAATGGCTTAACGAAATTACAATTTCACGAACAAGCATCTTTAAACTATCTTCATCAGAAACGCTTACGAAAGCTTCATAAGCTATCTTTATATCATAACCAAAGTGTTTAATAATTTCAACTGTAACCCCATCCCTAACTTCAGTTTTCTTGTCCACATATCGAGGTTTTCTAATCTTAAAGAAAAAATCAAATTCAGGCTTCACACAAATTAAATGTATGATAAAGCTTTTGATACTCTCTCCATAATTCCTTTGCTTGAAGTAAGCATGCAAATCATCACTTAAATCTTGAACAATCTTATTTTTCGCTCCCTCAAGATTTGATTCCCTTGTGATTGCAAATTCCATAATCATCTAAATATTTTATTCCCAGGAGGCAAATGACCATTCATAAAGAAGTAACCATAAATTTTTGTCTTTTCCATAACTTTTATTTCAACTTGGTTACCAACAAATTCAGGAAAAAAAGTAACTCGATTAGCATTAAGATAGCTTTGCGAATATCTCTCGTTTGGATTAGTAGTTTCTCCATACTTCCAGACATCCCCAGCATTTAAATTTGTCATCCCACCAGGACAAGTATAACAAGGATAAACTCCAGGTTGTGTAGCTCTTAAGGAATACTGAACTCCAGGAGGCCCTCCGACTTTTTCTCTGATTCTTGCAATCTCTCGATCCATTTTACCAACTAAATCAGAACTATAGAGAATTGCAGCCGCCGCAGTTCCAGCAACGGCATATCCAACCCACTTCGGAATCACCAAGTCCGTTGGTTCTGGAACGGCTATATCAGTAGTTATGAAAGCAAGTGTAAAGACAGCAGCAGCTTTTAATCCACCTGTTTCATTTGGCTCAGGTATCTTTAGATCGCTACCTGCATATATTTTGTCAGGATCTTCAATCTTATTCAGCTCCTGTAGCTTCCCAACGGATGTTCCATACTTTTTGGCAATGCTTGTTAATGTCTCCCCGCTCTGTACCTTATGTGCTGGAGGATCTTCCCCCTCCATTCCTGTTGGGTCAGTATAATTGATCGGATTATTAAACGTATAACTGTATGGATTTAGGCCAGTATATTTTTCAGCCAAAGGATCCATGCTCTGGAATATACTCGTTCTGGGATCATAGTAGCGAGCCCCATAATAATACAATTCAGTCTCCTCATCCAATTCTTTTCCGTTAAACAGATACGGAGTTCTATTTGTATTGCTATGCTCTTCTACAAAAGTTTCTCCAAAGGCAAAATATTCAAGATGCTGATACACCTCTCCAGAAGCATCCGTTATGTAGGAAGTACTTCCAAGATGATCGGGGTGATAAAAGTACCTGAACTGCTCCGCAATATTCCCAGTACCCTTTACTTGGCCAGGAGGAACCTTTCCACTCTTGCCTGCAGTCAGTATCTGTCCGTCAGCGCCAAGGAATTTTAGATTTTTCACAATGCCATCAGAGAGCTGCTGAGCTTTCGCATTAAAATCAACCTTGCCATTACCCGCGGTCTTCAGCGGCCCCTGTCCGTTGTTATCCCAGCCACCTCCTAGCTTGCTCACTATTCTTTGGCCCCCGATATAGAAATGCTTGGTGTAACCGCCACTCTTCAGCACTATATATGAATTCACATACACAGTGTAATTTCCCATTTGCCCGGAACCTGCTTTCCATTGTCCATTAACAAATATTCTTTGACCTGAACTTTGCCCCTTCAAAACTCTTTCACCCTCTGCATCATATACATAGTGATGAAATGATCCATTGTCCGCTATTGCCCTTATCCTATTCTCCTCATCCCAGAATATATTTCTTCGTTGTCCGCTCACATCGTCTTTCCAGCCAAGCTGGTTTCCATTAGCATCGTAAGTGAAAGTCTGTTTACCAATGTGAATCGGTACATGAGGCTGCGCATCGCCATATGTATATGAATTATTATAAGTAGTTTTCTTTTCCGTATTGCCTTTCTTAAAGTGATTTTGATTCTTGGTAAGAATCCCGCCTATCGAGTTATAGCTCATAGCAAGCGTATAATTCTCCTCATCATTCGCTCCCTTGTAATTTCCACTGGCATTCGTTAAACGATACAAATCATCATAGCTGTATTTGTATTCACTTGATCCGCCCATCAAATTAGGCGATGGCACTGGTGCATTATTTTTAAGTTCAAGAATATTGTTCACCTTATCGTAGGTGTACGTGTTATCCATGAATGCTCGTTGCCCGGTCGTTTGTGCATTCATGTTTTTCAGTCTTCTTCTGTCTTCCTCGTAATTGTAAGTTGTTTTAGTGCCGTTTCCGTAAGCAAGGAAAACACGCTGCTCAAATTTGTCATAGCCAAGTTGGTTCACGTAAGCAAAGTTCGCGCTTTTCTTTGAGCCACTCATGTCGTGAAGTAGTCCACCCAAATTATAATTGTAGGTGACTGTTTCCCCATCGGGATATACCATGCTGGTCAAGCGGTTCCATGTATCGTACTTCCATTCGGTAATAAACGTCTGCTCATCATGTTGTGGTATTATTACAGTACGAACATTCTTTACCACTTCGCCAAGAGGCCCATAGAAAAACTCCTGTGCGCCAGTGGCATCCTCTTGCAGCACAATCCTTCCCACGCGGTTGTCTTTTTCTCCAGTGGACCCGTAAGTGTATTTCACGTTGTTCTCAGGATTCTGAGGATACGTGATCTGAGTCAACCGTTCAAAGTCATAAGTATAATTAATTGACATGCCTGCAGCCGCAAGATTTGCAGTCACCAGTTGCTGCAGGTTGCCAGCAAGATCATAACTGTAAGTTGTTGTTCCTGCATCAGGGTGTTTGCGCACTGTCCTTCTTCCAAAATTGTCATAAGTGCTAAATGTGGTGTGTTTCAAATCATCTGTGGCTTCCACTTGTTCGTTGATGGCGTTGTACTTAAAGCTTGTCCACACAGGGCTGCTGCTCGTGAAATTTTTCACGGAAGTAACACGACCTCGCACATCGGTGAACTGCTCGGTTTGCTTTCCGTTGGCGTCAGTAGTTTTCGTGCTGAACTGAGATTTACCTTCGCGGTCGTTGTCAAAACCGTAATCAGTTTTTGTGAGCGCACCATCCGGCAATACTACCGTAAGTGTTCTGTTCATCACATCATAGGTCGTTGTTGTCGGTGTGACGGTGTCAAAGGTTTTGTTGAGTACTCCCTGTGACCCGATTGCTTCCGTAGTTGGGTAGTAGGCTTTTGTGGTCCGTCCAAAAGCATCGAACAATACCCTGCCGCTTACGCTCATCATCTCCGTGTCGGCCTTGCCATCACCCTGATAAATTGCCACATCTTTTTTAGTTTGAAGCACTCGACCTAAACCGTCTACGAATATTGAAGTCTGCAAATCATTTTTCGGATTTTGCGGATCGAAGTGATTGGTGAGTGCCCAGGCGGGAGCTCCTGCGGAATCTAAGTGATACCTGAACTTGATCGTATAGTTGCTTGTACTTCCTCCTCCATTTTCATACGGTCCGATGATTTGAGCCACACGGCCTACGTTATCGAGTGTATAAATTATTTTGTTTCCATTCAAATCAGTGCTGCTCAGTTTTGCTCCAAAACTGAAATCATACGTTGCCGAACTGGAGTAGCCGTAGCTGTTACTCACCTTCACGGGATACATGCTCACGGTTCCATCGTAAACATAATCGATGGCAAGCCTCTGGCCGGTGCTGTTGGCAGGGCGTGTCATCTTGATCAAGTTGCCGTAGCTGTCGTACTGCATGTCGTGCACAACTATGTTTTTGTCATCGAGGTATTGTTTGATCTGTGTGACTTCGCCAGTGTTTTGGTCAATGACAGATTCGCGTTTGCGGACCCACGCCCCTGATCCAGCGGATGAACCTCCACCTGCGTATACTGTGATTGATTTTGGTGTGCCTTTGATATAATTGTTATCCACATCGTGATACGTGATCACCGCTTTGAGATCATCTTCCGTGCCCTCATCGCCAGTATCTTTATAAGTGACAACATTGCCATTAGGGCTGTATTCATATTGAGTAGAAGTAGTTTTGCCTGCGTTGGGTTGGCCTTCAAAAAACTGTTGTATAGTATTTACCAGTGCGGGGAAAGCATTGCCGCTATCGGTCAAATCCTTCGGTAGCAGGTTATCGCTTGTAACAATGTCTTTGAGGTTATACTGGTTTGTTTTCACCACATACTTCCTGCCTAGGCCATCCGTCATCGTCTCTGTCAACAGCAATCCTTTGTTGTAGTAATTATTGTTTGCGAATGTCTGTGTGACTGTAGTGTAGACCAGATTGTTGTTTTGAGTATCATGTGTTTGCGTGGTCACTTTTGCAAAGCCATAGCTGTCGCGCTCATGGCGATCATAAATGCCATTCTCATAATTGTAGGTGGTGAGCATCTCGTCAGCGCCATCATTTTTGAAGCCGTCAAAAACCCTTACACTATCGAGTACCCAAACATTGTGTGGCAGATCATAGGTATTGCCCATGCGGTGGTAGTTCACAGTGAATGATGCACCAAGAGGTCGCTGTACGCTCTTCAACATGTTGGTACGGCCAATAGTGGAACGTAACACGGTCAATTCACCATCGTTGCTTGATTGCAAATAATCGGGGTAGCCGTCACCGTCAACATCGTTCATCTGCACCTGATCTTTGCTCATGCTCTCCCCTGCATTGCCGCTTGGGTTGAAACAGATTTTAATCGGGATGATCGCAAACGTGATACACCCGGTAAACGACACGTTGGCCGACTCACCTGTGGTTGAGCTGAAGTTAATGTGGCTCGCGTCTGTCCAGTCTTGCCACTGCGAATTTTTAAAACCATTTCCCGTGTTCAGTCTCACCTTCACTCCACTATTAAGCGACACTTCATCGATCAGTCCATCGCCATTCACGTCCTGAAGTGTATGATCTATCTCATTGTTTGATCGCGAAAGGCCAATACCACCCCCGATACTTGCAGACTCACTGCCAGCGCCTACAGAGAAGCCGAGGCCTGCGCCTTCACTTTTGCTGTGCGATACCTGGAGCGCCTGTTGGAACCATGGCTCAGCATCTGCGAGCTTGTACCCAAGATTTAATCGTGCCGTTCCATTAGACAATACGGCATCGGGCAATCCGTCACCGTTGATGTCTTGCCAGGAGTAGTTTCCGGTATTGGTGCCTTCGCCATAATTAACGCTGATCGTTCCGCTTACTTTTGCGCTACCCACATCTGACTTCGTGCTTTTTGCATTGGTGGTGCTTCCTTTAGGTACAATCTTCACGAAGCCACCGGCCGAAGCTCCAAACGAATTCGTAGTTGTAGATGTGATATCACCGGAAATGAAACTCTGGTAGTTGCCCTGCAATTCTCCTGTTGGATTGGTGTACTGTACACCTCTATCAGTAACGATGTCCGGATAGCGGTCGCCATTCAAGTCCATGAAGTCGCTCACCAAACGCGAGCTTCCATTACTGCTGTTGGCGCTTCCATTGGCAATACCAACTCCGCCTCCTCCGGAAACCGAGCTTGTATTGCTTTTACTGATTTTGCTAATACCTCTTGCACCTCCTTGCGCACCGACCAAAACAAGATCGTCTGCACCCATACGCGAACTGCTGACTTGTGTCGCGTTCAGATAAGTGAGGTTGTCGTAGCCCTGCCAAGACTGCTCCTTACCTTT
>WNFL01435220.1_pt1 | contig 19700 bp, 20 predicted proteins | sample 5400361 | NCBI WGS metagenome assembly WNFL01 (sample SAMN13153351, study PRJNA577476) | soil metagenome | isolation source: 40 cm soil on Douglas fir-dominated hillslope | place: USA:California | collected 2013-09-17
CTGGACCTCCAGGGCACCGGGACCGCACGCCTCGTAGGCCGCGGCGAAGAGCAGATTGACGATGAAGTAGGCCGTGATGACGAGGCCGAAGTACTTCCGCCAGGGCATCGTGAGCAGCGCGTGGTACGGGCTGATCGAGGCCAGGAATCCGCGGCCGCGCCGGTCCACGTTGAAGGTGCCGTCCTTGTTGAGGAGGCGCTCGCGGCTCTCCCCCGCGACGACCGAGCCGAAACCCAGGTCGTGGAACTCGTCCTCGGCGCGACGGGCACTCACCTGGGTTCCCGATTCCTGATATTGTCTCGCACGCTCTCCTCCTTGGCGTCTTTCGGAGACCCCATGCTATGCGCGGTCGAACGAACCCAACAAGGGCAATCGAGGAGCCGAGCCCGGGCCTGAAGCTCCGACCGGGCGCAACCGCTCCCGCGCGGATCCCGGTCGAGGACTTCCTTCTGCGCCCGTGGCGCAAGGGGGATGAGCCGGCCCTGGTGCGGCACGCCGACAACATCAAGATCTGGCGGAATCTTCACGACGCCTTCCCGCACCCGTACACGCGCGAGGACGCCGTGACGTGGATCGAGCAGACCACGAAGCTCCAGCCCGGGCTGATCTACGCGATCGAGGTCCAGGGCGAAGCCGCGGGCGGGATCGGCATCACCCCGATGAAGTTCGAGCATCGGCGCACAGCGGCCATCGGGTACTGGCTGAGCGAGCTCTACTGGGGACGCGGCATCACGACGAAGGCGATGCGCGCGATGACCGACCATGCGTTCGCCACCTTCGATCTGGTGCGGCTCGAGGCGCTCGTCTTCGAATGGAACATCCCGTCGACGCGGGTGCTGGAGAAGGTCGGCTACACGCAGGAAGCGCGCATGAAGAAGCGGGTTACCAAGGACGGCCGCACGGTCGACTGCTTCCTGTACGCCCTCGTCCGCGAGGGATGTCCGCCACAGGGATCCGCCCTCCCATCTCCCTCGGAGCCGCGCGCGTTCGCGTGCTCGCCGCGGCGCTGCTGTTCTCCATCGGCGGCGCGGGGATCAAGGCCTGCCACCTCACCAGCTGGCAGGTGACTTCGTTCCGTTCGGGAATCGCCGCGATCACTCTGCTTCTGCTGCTGCCCGAGGGCCGGCGCGGATGGAACTGGCGCTCGGCGCTGGTGGGCGTGGCGTACGCCGCGACGGTGACTCTGTTCGTGCTCGCGAACAAGCTCACCACGTCCGCGAATACGATCTTTCTCCAGTCCACGGCGCCACTCTACATCCTGCTTCTCTCACCCTGGCTCTTGAAAGAGCGCACCGGGGCGCGCGACGTGCTGGTCATGGCGATCGTGGTGCTCGGGATGTCCCTGCTCTTCGTAGGGACCGAGCGCCGTTACGCCACGGCGCCGGATCCCGTGCAGGGGAACATTCTGGCGCTTCTCGCCGGTATCTGCTGGGCGATGACCCTGATGGGACTTCGATGGGTGGGTCGCCGGGAGGGCAGCTCCGCGGTGCCGGCGGCCGTGATTGGAAATATCATGGGCTGTCTGGTCGCGCTGCCGTTTGCTTTGCCAGTTCAGTCGGGAAGCGCTTTGGACTGGACGATCCTGGTCGGGCTGGGCGCCATCCAGGTGGGGCTGGCGTACGTCTTCCTCACGGAGGGGATGCGCTATGTGCCGGCGCTCGAGGCCTCGATGCTGCTCCTCCTCGAGCCGGTGTTGAATCCCATCTGGTCGTGGCTGATCCACGGCGAGAAGCCCCGCGCGTGGTCGCTGGTGGGGGGCGTGATCATCCTGGGAGGAACGATTCTCAAGACCTGGTTCGATTCACGCCGACGGGCCTGACCTCACTCCACCCGCTCTGCGAGATGGCGGGCCTTCGCCTCCTCGAAGATCTCGTGAATCTCGTGCTTCAATCGCTTGCCCGGGGCCTTCCTCTCCTTCTTGGTCCGCGGGGCGTCGCCCATGTCGTGTCTCGCCGACTTCATGGCGTCAAGCGCGAGATGCGCGCTCTCCACCATGGAGTGCTCGCGAATCACGTACCCCAGGTCGTCCTGCCAGATGTAGAGGAAGTCGTCTCCGTAGCTCCGCTTCGCGCGATCCAGGCCATCCAGCACATCCGTGTCGTAGTTGCTGACGTTCCCATGCCAGACGATGGCCCACCGTAGGAAATGCGGCTCGACGGAGTCGACCGCACGGCCGTAAGCGGTTGGCGCCAAGACGGCGAGGAAAGCGCATGCGATCAAGAGGAGCTTCGAAGGGCGCATGATGTCTTAGATGGGGGCTCGTGGCTCGGAGTTGAAAGATATCTGGAGAGGAGTGCGGAACCAACTTGCCCCCGGGGCAAGTTGAAAGCAGGCACCTAGTTCGTGGAGGGACTCGCGGTACCGTCTTCGGGGGCGTCCATCACCCACCGCACGGACTTCGAGCAGGGGCACATCCCGCCGACGCGCTTCAGCGCGGGCATCTTCTTCATCGCCTGCTCGCGGGTCATCGTTCCTGCCGCGATGCCACGCAGCGATTCCACGTACGTCTTCATGTCGCGGCTGTGGAGGTACGGCTCGGGCAAATGCGCCGCGAGATGCCGCACGTACTCCTCGACCTCCGTGAACGTCTCGCCCGAGAACCCGATCATCGTGAACGCGGCATCCCCCTTCCGACGGAAGAACCCGCGATCTGGCAAAACGATCATGTCTTCGTATGAAATGCCCTCGTGCTTGCCTCGGTCGGCGATCAATCGCGCCGCCAGCGTCTCGGCTTCATCGGGCGACAGCTTGGGCAGACGCGCCCGGATGAAGCGCTGATTCAGGTCCGAGACCATGCGCTTGCACTCTTCGTAGTACTGAGACTGCGCCTCGGCGTTCTTCATGTTCTTGAACCCGAACCGAATATTCGAATCCCCGCCCTTCTCGTGCCCGAACATCTCGAGCCCGCGCGGCATCCACTTGTTGAAGGCCTTCTGGATCGCGGACACCGTGACCAGCACGTTCCCCTGGGCGGCGCGCTGAACCCACCGGCGCATCGGAATCACGCCGGCGGCGAGATGGAAGGCCTCCTCGCGCAACATCGGCGGCATGGAGGCCGCAAATGGTTTGTAAGAGCAAACCTTCTGCATGGAGAGCTGATACTTCCCCACGCGATCGATCACCGCGGCAAACACCACGTTGTCCACGAACGAGTCGTATTCGAGATTGAAGGCGTCCAGGACATGGGATCCGGTCTGCATCGACAGGATCTCCTCGACCATCTCCTCGGCCTTCTGCCCCGAAACAGCGCTCCAGTCCTGGGACACCAGCAAATGAAACATCTGATAGCCGTGGCGAAGCTCCTCGGCCATGACGCGCAGCACCCAGAACCGGTCCTCGTCGTCCTGCGCGCGCGCCAGCGTTCCCTCGTGCTGCTGGATGGACCCGAACTCCGTCGAGGCCTGTGCCCGGATGATGGCCAGCAGGTGCTTGGCCGGCTCCTCGCCCATCTCGTCCGGCTTCTCGCGGCGCTTCTGTCCCTTCAGATCCCCGACTTCCACCGTGTCCCCCATCCCAACCTCCATCTTGGCGCAGAGGCAGAACTCGGGATCGTTGGGGAAATACTTCTCCCAGGCCTCGGGCAGGAGCCCGTAGTCGGGGAAGTTGTGCCGCTGCCAGTGGAGGACGGCGTCGTGGAATTTCTTGGGGAGTGTGGTCTGTTCGACGTTCATCTGTTCTTTGGATTCTCCGGCGCGATCAGCCGATGCGCATTTCGAGCGCCATGAGCGGCGCGTCCTGGAACCCTACCGCGCGAAGGAACGACGCGAGCTCGGAGTCGCTTTTCTCCACCAAGGTGCGTATGGTCGTGGCGCCGTGGCCTTTCAGCTGCGCCGCCACGGCATCGAACAGCTTCCGGCCCAGCGAGCGGCCCTGGAAGTCCGGATCCACGCCGAAACGCTCGATCCAGCCGCTCGTTTCCTCCAGTCCGAATTCGCCGCCGCGGATGTCGCCGAGCATGAACCCGACGACCTTGCCGCCCAGCTCGGCCACCTGGCTCAGGTCCGGATTCCGCCGGATGTAGTACATCAGCCGGCGCTCCCAGACCTCGGGGCGATAGACCCCGGTCAGGCGCTCATCGATGGTGACGATGCGCGCGATGTCGAGCTCGCTCAGGGAACGGATCCGGATCTGCTCGGCAACCGCGCTCATGGAGTGAGGTTACCACATCCCGGGATCACCATCGGGAACGCCGGGAGCCCGTGGAAACCCCGAGAACACCGAAGAGGCCGCGGATCAGCTCCTTCCCCACCTCGCGCGCGACGGGGGATTTCAAGATCGTCCCCACGGCATCCGGCGCGGCCGGAGCACGCCCACCGTGCGCGACCGGCGCCAGGGAAGGTTTCGTCCCTTCGACCCGCGCCTGCAGCACCTCGCGGGCGCTCTCGCGATCGATCGCGGTCCCGTACTTGGCATGCCAGGAGGAAGCGGCCGCGCGCTTCACGACTTCGTCCGGAGGGATCGGGCCCATCAAGCTCTTCGGCGGCGCGAGCAGCGTCGCGACCACCGGGGTCGGCGTGCCGCGCGGGCTCAGCACCGTGACCAGCGCCTCGCCGATTCCAAGCGACGTCAGCGTCTTCGGGATGTCGTAGAACGGGGTCCGCGGAAACGTGTTCGCCGTCGCGTTCAGAGCCTTCTCGTCGTCCGGCGTGAATGCGCGCAGCGCGTGCTGCACCCGATTTCCCAGCTGCGCCAGGACGTCGCCCGGAACGTCCTTCGGCGTCTGCGTCACGAAGAACACCCCCACGCCCTTCGAGCGGACCAGGCGCACCACCTGCTCGATCTGCGAGAGGAACGCCTTGCTCGCCTCCTCGAACAGGAGGTGCGCCTCGTCGAAGAAGAACACGAGCTTCGGCTTGTCGATGTCCCCCACTTCCGGAAGCTCGCGATAGAGCGAGGCCAGGAGCCACATCATGAAGGTGCTGAAGAGCGCGGGACGATCCTGGATGTCCGTGAGCTCCAGCACCGTCATGACGCCCTTCCCGCCCTCGACCCGCAACAAGTCCTGAACGTCGAATTCGGGCTCGCCGAAGAAGACGTCCGCGCCCTGTTGCTCCAGCTCCACGATCTTCCGGAGCAACACCCCCGCGGTCGCCTTGGAGATCCCGCCGAATTCCACGAGATCGGCCGACCCGGGCCCGGTCAGGTATTGGAGCACCTCGCGCAAATCGGGCAAATCCAGCAACAAGAGCTTCCGCTCGTCGCAGTATTTGAAGACCAGCGCCAGCACGCTCTGCTGCGTGTCGTTCAGCCCCATCGCGCGCGCCAGGAGCAGCGGGCCGAAGGAGGACACCGTGGCCCGGAGCTGATTCCCCGACTTCCCCGTCAGGCTCACGAACTCCACCGGACCGGCTTCGGGCTGAAACGCGATCCCGCACGCCTTGGCGCGCTCCTCGATCTTGGGATTGGAGACGCCCGGGGCGCAGAGGCCGCTCAGGTCGCCTTTGAGATCCGCCAGGAACGCGGGCACGCCGATCGCGGAGAGCTGGCCCGCCAGGGACTGGAGGGTCTTGGTCTTGCCGGTCCCGGTGGCGCCCGCGATCAAACCGTGCCGGTTCATCATCGCGACCGGAATGCCGATAGGAATCGTAGCCACCACCTTGCCGTCCCGCATCGGAGCGCCCAGGAGCAGCACGGGGCCCTGGAAGGTATAGCCGTCGGTGATGGTTTTCGAGAAATCGTCCGCCATGTCGGGATGAATCTGTCATGGAGCGCGGTGCCCGGTCAACGTATTGGAAAGCCGCTTGCGGCTCCCCTGGGGGTCGCGTAGGCTCCCGCCGGGGTCTGTGAAAGGGATTGTGGGGGATCTTGGATTGACGTTCTTCCGATTCGCTCGCTTCGCGCCGGTCGTCCTCTACCTCTCGCTCCTCCATCCTGTCGTGGCCGCGGCCGAAAAAGCTCCGTACTGGCTCATGCCGGGCGGCGGGTATGCCTGGCTTCCGAACGAGCTCCTGGTGAAGCCCAGCCGGCCCATCGTCGGCGCGCTGATCGGCGCTCGCGTCTCCCCCAGCTGGGCGGTCGAGGCGCAGGGCACCTACTTCAAATCCAAGAGCACGCAGCCGCTGCAGCCCTCGCTCAGCGTGCTCAACGTGGCGGGTAACCTGACCTGGTTCCTCTTCGGCGACAGGAAATTCACGCCCTACCTCACGGGCGGCGCCGGCACGGCCTATCTCCACTACCAGGGCACCGGATCCAGCCTCCACCAGCTCCTCTACGGCGGCGGCGCCGGATTCCGCATCGCGATCGCCGAGAACGCCTCGCTCCGGATCCAGGGTCGGGACCTCCGCTACAAGGTTCTGATCCCGCCGAGCAATGTCCAGGAGTACCGGGACCAGCCCGAGGTTTTCGCCGGGCTCTCCTTCGGGATCGGCGGGCCCGCGCGTGACCGCGACAAGGACGGCGTGCCCGACGACGACGACCGCTGCCCCGGGACGCCGCCGGGCGCGAAGGTGGATCAGGTGGGATGCGCGCTGGACAGCGACGACGACGGCGTCTTCGACGGCCTGGATCAGTGCCCGAATTCGCGGCCGGGCGCGAAGGTGGATATCCACGGCTGCGAATTCGACTCCGACGGGGACGGCGTTCCGGACGGCATCGACAATTGCCCGGGCACGCCCAGGGGTGTGATCGTGGACGCCTCGGGATGCCCGCACGATGCGGACGCGGACAGCGTGTACGACGGGCTGGATCAGTGTCCGGCCACGCCGGTGGGATGCGTGGTGAACGCGAACGGATGTCCGGTGGACTCGGACCAGGACGGCGTGTGCGACGGCATGGATCAGTGCCCGGATAGCCCGACGAACGCGAAGGTCGACCGGAACGGGTGTCCGATCGTGGTCAGCGACAAGGAAACGCAGCTTCTCGAGACCGGGATGATCCGGCTCCAGAACGTTAATTTCGACACGGGCCGCTCCTCCATCCTGCCGGAGTCGGAGCCGATCCTGGACGAGGTGGGCAACATCCTCGCGCGCTGGCCGGATCTCAAGATCGAGATCGGCGGGCACACGGATTCGCAGGGATCGGCGGCGAAGAACATCCAGCTCAGCAAGGAGCGCGCGCGCGCGGTGCTGGGCTACCTGCTCTCCAAGTTCCCGGAGCTCGAGCCGAGCCAGTTCACGACGGCGGGCTTCGGCGCGACGCGTCCGATCTCGACCAACGCGACGGAGCTGGGCCGCTCGAAGAACCGCCGCGTGGAGTTCAAGGTCCTGAACAAGGAAGCCCTGAAGCGGGAGAAGACGCAGCAGCGAGTGCTGCCGCGCGACGAGGCAAAGTAACCACGTAGTTGTACGCAGAAGGGTCGGCCCGTCACGATGGCGGGAGACCGGCCGATGAATTACGCCAGGACACACCTCGCGCGATGAGCGCGAGTGAATACCTGCCACGGAAGGCGGGAACACGAACGGGGATCGCGGCGACGCGATCCCCGTTTTTCGTTCGGGTGTGCCGCAGCCCTTCCTTGACCCCCCCGATGGGCGACTGCTAGGTTGTCGGCGCTGCGCCATTCACATCCTCCTACCCCCGACCACGGAGGCTCCATGAATCGCAGTACCCCCGCTGCTCTATCCGCCGTCGTTGTCCTCTCGCTCGTGGGAATGGGAATCGCCTCGGCCGGTGAACCGGACGTGGGCCAAGGAGGACGCACGTTCTCGCTGGTCCCGGCCGCCAAGGTCATCGAGCGGTGCGGCACCGTGGACAAGGGAGCCCCCAAGAACGCGCCGCTCGAGGAAGAGATCCAGAGATTGATGGCCGCGGGCCGCGTGGCCGCGGGCGGTGTGATCCCGGTGCACGTGCACGTCCTCTACAGCGGCAACAGCGGCAACATCCCGCAATCCTGGATCGACGCGCAGATTCTGGTCTTGAACCGAAACTATGCCGGTCGCGACTACAACGGAAACCTCGTTCCGGGCGCCAGCAACACGGGCTACACGTTCGTCCTCGCGAGCGTGGACCGCACGAGCAACAGGAAGTGGTTCGGGATGGGCCCCGGCACGGGGAACGAGCGGAACGCCAAGAACGCGCTCTCGATCGATCCCACCGGCTCGCTCAATCTCTACACGGCGAATCCGGGCGGCGGGCTCCTGGGATGGTCGACCTTCCCGTGGGACCTGTCCCAGAACGGGAAACTGGACGGCGTGGTGGTGCACTACAACTCGCTCCCCGGCGGGAGCCTCGCGCCCTACAACCTCGGCGGCACCGCGTCGCACGAAGTCGGCCATTGGGTGGGTCTCTACCACACGTTTCAGGGCGGGTGTGGCAGCGACTGCACCACCACGGGCGATCTGGTGTGCGACACGCCGGCCGAGCAGACCGCGACCTCCGGATGCCCATCGGGCAAGGACACATGCCCCGCGGCGGGACTGGATCCGATTCACAACTACATGGATTACAGCACGGACCTTTGCTACGACCAGTTCACCACCGGCCAGGACGCGCGCGCCGACTTCATGATGTCGACGTACCGTCCGATCATCGGCTCCGCGGCGCGCATCGGCACGATCGTGGCCATGGCCGCCAAGGCCGCGGCGCCCACCGCCTTCGGGCTCCGCGTGTCGCCCAACCCGTTCAATCCCCGTACCAAGGTCGAGTTCTCGATGGCGCGCGAGGGCAACGTGACGCTACGGGTGTTCGACATCCAGGGCCGCACGGTCGCGACGATCGTGAACGGGCGGATCTCGCAGGGCCCGCACTCCTATGAGATGAACGGCGATCATCTCGCGAGCGGCATCTATCACATGCAGCTTCGCGTCGACGGGAACGTGATCGCCAAGCAGCGCATCACGCTCCTGAAATAGCGGACGACACGGCGGGAACACGAACGGGGACCGCGACGATGCGGTCCCCGTTCTTTTTGCAGGCGATTGGGTCTACCAGCCTCCGCCCTTCGCGGTGGAATCGGATTGCGCCGCGCCGGGGGTTCCCTTCTCGAATGCCTCGATCTTCGTGGCCAGCTCCCCCGCCTGATCCGACTTCCGCGAGACGAGCCACAGCAATTGCTCCTTGGCCTTGGCCAGGTCGTTCGTCATGAGATAGGCCTCGCCCAGGTACTCGTGCGCCTGCGCGTACTCCGGCTCGATCTCCAGGCACTTGTGATACGCCTCGAAGGAACCCTTGAGGTCCCCCGATTTCCGGGAGCAGAACCCCACCATGTTCCAGGCCTCGAAGTATTTCGGATCGTAGTCCGTGGCCTCGCGGAATTTCTTGAGCGCCTTCCCGAACTTCTTCTTCGCGTCGTCCGCCTTCCCGGCCACGAGCTGCTTCTTCGCGTCCTCGGAGATCTCCCAGCCCTTCTTGTAGGACTTCTCGGCGTCGGCGCGTCCTGGAATCATCGTGGAGTCGGTCTGGCCGGCGTTCGCGTTCGCGGACGGCATCTCGCGCGGCGGCGGAGGCGGTGCGGGTGAGCTGCCCGCCGCGCGGGAGATGGACGGGGTGCAGAGGAATGCAAGCGAGAGCAGGGCGACGAACCGCATGAATGCGCCTCCTTCTTGACCGGGCACTTGGGGTTTGGATTCGGGTCCAGCCTACCAGATGCCACCTGATCCAGGTATCCTCCTCCGCCATGCACGATCCGGTGGCACCTCTTCTCATCCGGCTCGCCATCTTGCTCGGCGCGGCCAAAGGCGCGGGCTGGCTGGCCGTGCGCGCCCGGCAACCCGCCGTGCTGGGCGAGATCCTGATCGGTATCGTGCTGGGAAACCTCGGCCTCCTGGGGTTCCACGCTTTCGAGCCGATCGCGACGGACCCGGCCATTCAGATTCTCGCTTCCCTCGGAATCATCGTGCTGATGTTCGAGGTCGGCCTCCAGTCGACCGTGAAGGAGATGCTTCGCGTGGGGCGCTCCTCCGCGCTGGTCGCGGTGCTCGGCGTCGTGACGCCGTTCTTCCTGGGCTGGGCGGTGGGCGCGTGGCTCCTCCCGCAAGAGCCCACGATGGCCCACGTGTTCCTCGGAGCCGTCCTGACCGCGACCAGCGTCGGGATCACCGCGCGCGTTCTACGAGATTTGGGCCACGGGCATACCCTCGAGGCGCGGATCATCCTCGGCGCGGCCGTGCTGGACGACGTGCTGGGTCTCGTGATCCTGGCGGCGCTGACCGGGGTCATCGCCGCCGTGGATCAGGGAACGCCCTTTTCCAGCGGCGAAATCCTGTATGTCTCCGCGAAGGCCCTGGTTTTTCTCACGGTGTCGATCGTGGCGGGGGTCTGGATGACGCCGCGTCTCCTGGGCGCGGCTTCGCGCGTGCGCGTGCCCGGAATGCTCCTCACCACCGGGCTCATCCTGTGCTTCGTTCTCGCGTGGCTCGCGTCGCGCGCCGGTCTCTCGCCGATCGTGGGGGCCTTCGCGGCCGGGCTGGTCCTCGAATCGCATCACTTCTACTCCTTCGAGGAGAGCCGCGACCAGAGCATCGAATCCCTGCTCCATCCCCTCTCGACGTTCCTCGTGCCGATCTTCTTCGTGCTCACCGGATTTCGCGTACGCCTGGAATCCTTCGCGGATCCCGGGATCGCGCTCCTCGCGCTGGCCCTGACGGCTGCGGCGTGGGTCGGGAAGCAGGCGTGCTCGCTGGGCGTGCTGGAGCGAGGAACGAACCGCCTGGCGATCGGGCTCGGGATGGTGCCGCGGGGCGAGGTGGGGTTGATCTTCGCGAACGTGGGCTTGGCGCTCACGATCCGCGGCGTCCCCGTCATCACGCCGGGGATCTACGGCGCCGTGGTCCTCATGATCCTGATCACCACGGTCGTGACGCCGCCGCTGCTCTCCGCGAGCCTCAAGCGGAGCTCTTCGGCTTCGCTCCCGCCAGGGCCTCGCGCACGCGGGAGCGGAGCGGACGCTGGAGCACCGAGGACAAGAGGTCCGAGGCGGCGCGCACGCCCTCGAGGTCCGTCTTCACCGTAGCGCCACTCCGCGTCAGCGCCCAGATCACGTCCTCGGTGGCCACGTTTCCGGAGGCGCCCGGCGCGAAGGGACATCCGCCGAGGCCGCCGGCGGAGGAATCGAAGGACGTGATGCCCCGCTCGTAAGACGCGAGCACGTTCGCGATCCCGGTGCCGTACGTGTCGTGGAAATGCATCACCAGGCGGTCCTGGTCCACGAAGTCGAGCAGCCGGTCGAGGAGCGTCATGACCTCGGCCGGCACGGCCTTCCCGATCGTGTCCCCGATCGAGATCTCTTCGATCCCGATATCGCGAAGCCGCTTCACCACCGCGACAACAGCGTCGGGCGCGATCTTCCCCTCGTAGGGACACCAGAACGCGGTGGAGACATAGCCGCGCACGGGGATCGAGGCCCGGGCCGCGCCCTCCGCCACCGGCTTGAAGCGCTCGATGGATTCCTGGATCGAGGCGTTCACGTTCTTGCGGTTGAACGTCTCGGACGCCGCCGTGAAGACCGAGACCTTCCCCGCCTTCGCGCGGAGCGCGCGCTCCAAGCCCTTCTCGTTCGGGACCAGGGCCGAATAGATCGTGCCCGCGCGGCGCCGGATGCCCTCGAAGACCTGCTCGGCGTCCTTGAGCTGCGGCACGCGATCGGGCGAGACGAAGGCGCTGACCTCGATCTCCTCGAAGCCGGCCTCCGAGAGCGCGTCGACAAACCGGATCTTGGTCTCGGTGGGAATCGTGGCGCTCTCGTTTTGGAGGCCGTCGCGCGGCCCTACTTCCGTGATGCGGACGTTCATGGCTTGGGCTCAAGCATGACGAGAAGATCCCCCAGCTCCACCCGGTCGCCCGCCGCGCAGCGGATTTCCTCCACCCTCCCGTCCTCCGGCGCCACGACCTTGAACTCCATCTTCATGGCCTCGATGGTCACGAGGAGGTCGCCCTCCTTCACGGTGGCGCCCGACTCGGCCGCGACCTGGACGACGCGGCCCGTCATGGGCGCGCGGAGCTCGTCGGCCGTGGCGGATCCCGACACCTTGGCCTCGGCGCGCTCCTCCTCGAGGAGCCAGCTTCGGCCCTCGCAGGAGACCCAGAGCCCTCGTCGCCCCCGCGCCACGGCGCAGCGCGTCGCGATACCGCCCGCGCGCACGTCGAACCAGAAGCCTTCGCGGCTCACCTCGGCCTCGACCGTTCGTCCGTCGACCGTAAGGAGGAGCGTGTCGCCGCGGCGCTGAAAGGAAAGCGCGATGGCCTGGGTCCCATGGCGAAGACGCAGCGTGCGGCTCACCGGCGTCCCCAGGCGCCGAGGCGCTGCCACGGGTTGTAGCGGTCCAGGTCTTCCTCGCCGTCGCGCGCCGTCTTGGGCGTGGACGTGAACGCCGCCGCCGCCAGGAGCGCCGGATCCGGAATCCCGTCCGGAGCGGGCCACGTCCGCGATTCCACCGTGTCGGTGAAGGTCTTCCCGCGACGGAACGCTTCGCTCTCCAGAAGATCGAGAAGGAAGGGCTGGTTGGTCGTGACGCCCAGGATGGCTGTGCCGCGAAGCGCGCGCGTGAGCCTTTCCCGCGCCTCCTCGCGGTCGTTCCCGAACGCGATGACCTTGGCGAGAAGCGAGTCGTAATGCGGCTCCAGCGTCTGCCCCTCCGCGATTCCAGAATCGACGCGCAGCGAATCCTCCTCGTGCCAGGCGAGCACGAGGATCTTCCCGGTCTGCGGGAGGTAGCCGTGATACGGATCTTCGGCGCAGAGCCGGGCCTCGATGGCGTGCCCGCGCATCGGCGGCACGTCACGGGAGCCCAGCGTTTCCTGAATGGAGCGTCCCGCCGCGATCAGGAGCTGGGCGCGCACGAGATCCAGCCCGCATCGCATCTCGGTCACGGGATGCTCCACTTGCAACCGCGTGTTCACCTCCAGGAAATAGAACGAGCCGTCCTGGCCGAGCAGAAACTCAGCGGTCATCGCGCCGGCGTAGCCCGCGCGGACCGCGAGGCCCGTGGCCGCCTGCTCCATCGCGGAGCGGGTGGAGGAGGTCAACGCCACCGAGGGGGATTCCTCGATCAGCTTCTGATGCCGCCGCTGCAGGCTGCACTCCCGCTCCCCCAGCGCCACGGCGAGGTTCCCGTCGGAGAGGATCTGGATCTCCACGTGCCGGGCCGGGTGCACGTACTTCTCGAGAAGGATCCGGTCGTCGCCGAACGCCGATTGGGCCTCCCGGCGCGCCGCTTCGACCGCCGCCGCCATCTCGGAGGGAGCGGAGACCAAGCGCATCCCGCGTCCGCCTCCGCCGCCGGCCGCCTTGAGCATCACCGGGAATCCCACGCGCCCGGCTTCCGCCACCGCCTGCTCGGCGGAATCGATCCGGTCGGCGCCGGGCACGAGCGGCACGTTCGCCAAGGCGGCCACGCGCCGCGCCGCGGACTTGTCGCCCAGGCTGGCCATGGCTTCGGGCGAGGGACCGATGAAGGTGATGCCCTGGTCGCGGCACGCGGCGGCGAAGGCCGCGTTCTCGGAGAGGAATCCGTATCCGGGGTGGATGGCCTTCGCACCCGTCTTCCGCGCCGCGTCCAGGATCGCCCCGGCGTTGAGGTAGCTCTGCGCGGGGGGTGCTAAGCCGATGGCCACGGATTCGTCGCCGGCGCGAACATGGGGGGCGCCGCGGTCGGCGTCCGAGTAGACGGTGACGGAGGGAATGCCCATCGCGCGCAGCGTGCGGCAGACGCGCACAGCGATCTCGCCGCGGTTCGCGACGAGGACCTTGGAAAACACGCCTGGGACCAGATCCGCGCGGCTCACTTCTTCCAGGTCGGGGCGCGCTTCTCGAGGAAAGCCCCCAGGCCCTCCTGCCCTTCGGGCGAAGCGCGGAGCCCCGCGATCACGCGGACCGCGTTCTCGATCACGTCCTTCCGCGGCTTTCCGATCCAGTCGCGGATCAGCTGCTTGGCCGCGGTGACCGCCTTCGGACCGTTGCCGCGCAGCGCTGTGACCAGGCGATCCACGGTCGCGTCCAGCTCGGCCCGGGGCACGATCTCGTGGACGAGACCGATCCCCTTCGCCACCTCCGCGCCGAAGATCTCTGCCGTGAGGAAATAGCGGCGCGCGGCGGAAACGCCGGTCTTGTGGAGCACGAAGTCCGAGATCACCGCGGGCGCGATGCCCAGCCGGCACTCCGTGAACCCGAACTGCGCGGCCTCCACCGCGACCACGATGTCGCAGCAGGCGATCAGTCCCATGCCGCCGCCCAGCGCCGCGCCGTTGACGCGCGCGATGGTGGGAATGGGAAGCTCGTCCAGCGCGCGGAGCATCGAAGCCATGCGCTTCGCGTCCGCCTCGTTCTCGTCGCGCGTGTCGGTCACGCTCCGGCGCATCCAGTTCATGTCGGCGCCCGCGCAGAAGGTCTCCCCTCCTCCCGTGAGCACCAGGGCCCGCGGCATGTCCTCGCCCTGGGCCTCATGGATCGCGTGCAGCTCGGCCAGGGCGTCCAGGAGCTCGGTGATGAGCCGGTCGTCGAAGGCGTTCCGGACCTCGGGACGGTCCAGCGTGATCCGCGCGACGGGAGCGGAGAGATCCACTTTGAGGCGCGTGTAGCCTTTCACGGTCGGCTCGCTCACATGCGGTAGACCGGCGCCGGGCCGCGGAGGACCGGCGCGTTCAAGGCAGCGGAGAGGGCGAGGCCCACGACCTCGCGGGTCCGCGCGGGATCGATCACGCCGTCGTCCCAGAGATGGCCGGTGGCGTAGTAAGGGGATCCCTCGACCTCGTATTTCGCGAGGACGGGATCGGCGATCGCCTTCGCGTCGGCCTCGGACAGCGTCTTTCCCTCGCGCTGCAGCTGCTCGCGCTTCACCTGCACCAGCACCTCGGCCGCCTGCGGCCCGCCCATGACCGAGATCCGCGAGTTGGGCCAAGCGAAGAGGAAGCGAGGCCGGTATCCGCGCCCGCACATCGCGTAGTTCCCCGCGCCGTGCGAGGCGCCGATCAGCACCGTGAGCCGCGGCACCGCAGCGGTGGCGACCGCCTGGACCATCTTCGCGCCGTCCTTCGCGATCCCGCCCGACTCGTACTTCTTCCCCACCATGAACCCGGTGATGTTCTGGAGGAAGACCAGCGGGATGCGCCGCTGCGCGCAGAGCTCGACGAAGTGGGTGCCCTTGAGCGCGCTCTCCGAGAAGAGCACGCCGTTGTTGGCCACGATCCCGACCGGATAGCCCATCCAGCGGCCGAAGCCGCAGACCAGCGTGGTGCCGTAGCTCTCCTTGAACTCGTGGAACCGGCTTCCGTCCAGAAGGCGCGCCAGCACCTCGCGCACGTCGTAAGGCTGCCGCGCGTCCGTGGGCAGAACGCCGTAGATCTCTTCCGGCGGGTAGAGCGGGTCTTCGGGTTCGGCCAGATCGAGATCCACGCGCTTCACGCGGTTCAGGTTCGCCACGATGCTCCGCACCATGGCGAGCGCTTCTTCCTCGTTGGCCGCCATGTGATCCGTGACGCCGCTCACGCGCGAATGCACCTCGGCGCCGCCCAGATCCTCGGGCGTGACCTCTTCTCCCGTCGCGGCCTTGACGAGGGGCGGGCCGCCCAGGTAGATCGTGCCCGTGCCCTTCACGATCACGTTCTCGTCGGACATCGCGGGCACGTAGGCGCCGCCCGCGGTGCACATTCCCAGCACCGCGGCCACCTGCGCGATGCCCTCCGCGGACATCACCGCCTGGTTGTAGAAAATCCGCCCGAAGTGCTCCTTGTCGGGAAAGACCTCGGCCTGGAGCGGGAGGAACACCCCGCCCGAGTCGACCAGGTAGATCGCGGGCAACCGGTTCTCGAGCGCGATCTCCTGCGCGCGGATGTGTTTCTTGATGGTGATCGGGTAGTAGGTGCCGCCCTTCACGGTGGAGTCGTTCGCGACGATGACGCACTCGATCCCGGACACCGATCCGATGCCGGTCACGATGCCCGCGGAGGGGATTTCGTCGTTGTAGAGGCCGCCCGCCGCGAGGGCGGAGAGCTCGAGGAAGGGCGTGTCGGGGTCCAGGAGCCGCTCGATCCGGTCGCGCACCGGGAGTTTCCCGCGCTTTCGCTGGAGCTCGAGGGCCTGCGGCGAGGCCGCCTGAGACACCGCGTTCAGCTTCTCGGCCAGGTCTTTCGCCAGGGTCTCGTGGTGGGCGCGATTTCTCGAGAAATCGGGCGACGCCGTCTTGAGGTGACTTCGGAGGGTCTCCATGGACCCGGACACTCTAACCGCTGATGGGCCAAACGGAAAGAGGCGAGAATCCGGTCCGTTGGGGGCTACAGAAGGCGCTCCGGGGTGCCGATGACTTTGGGACTACACCCCCTATCGTGAAACGGAGGATTCGTGTCCCGGGACAAGAGCGCCTCAGTTCAGAAGCAGGCCGACCGGAGAACCACCGCGCTCCTCGGGCTCGTGATCCTGGTCCTCCTGGGATTCGCCTTCACCGTCCAGACCCTGTGGGTCTCGCTGGTGAAGTCGGGCTTCCTGGGCGACAACATCCCGGCCGGCGGCTGGATGATCCTCGTCGGCCTGGTCGGGCTGACGGTTCTCTTCTGCCTCTACATCCTTCACCAGCAGACCGAGATCAGCCGCTTCCGCGCCCGGCTCGTCTCGGAGCAGATGGAGCTGGAGCAATCCCGCGGCCGTCTGGCCGAGCTGACCTCGCTCTTCCAGCTGGGGAACAGCCTCCACATGGACCTCCCCCTGGACACCATTCTCGAGATCACGGTCCGCCGGCTCGCCAGCACGCTCCACGCGCACGACGTCACCCTGTTCCTCTACGACCCGCAGACGAAGACGCTGAAGAGCCGCGCGCGGTTCGGGCTCACGCCCCGGGATCCGAACGCCGAGATCAAGCTGGGCGAGGGCGCCGTGGGGTGGGTAGCCCGGCACCGCGAGCCGATTCTCATGCAGGCGACGGAGCGCGAGGCGCGTTTCGCGGAACACTTCATGAACCATCCGGACGCGGGATCGGTGCTGGTCCTGCCCGTGAACTTCGAGAACCGCTGCGTGGCCGTGGTCCTGGTGCACCGTGCCGTGAAGGCCGAGTCCTTCAAGCTGGAGCACCGGGACATCGGACAGCTCTTCGCGGACAACGTGGCGGGCGTGATCGAGCGGGCGCTCTTGGTCCAGCATCTCGAGGCGCGGGCCTCGCTCAATCCACCGAGGCGACGACGACGCAGGTCCAGACGCCGTTCCAGGACTCCTTCCTCTCCTCGGCCGAAAACGAGCTCAAGGCCCCGCTCACGACGATCCTCGCCTATTCCGAGGTGCTGGATCAGAACGACAAGCGGATGACGACCTCGATGCGGCGCGAGTTCACCGCGCGGGTCCGCGGGGAGGCCCAGCGGCTGCTGACCCTGGTGGACGACGTGCTAGATCTCGCGCGCCTCGAGACGGGCCGGTACCTCCTGGACCTCAGGATCGACAACGTGAACACCATCGCGCGCGCCGCCGTGGAGACGGTGCGCGGCGTGGCCGCCGGGAAGCAGATCGACCTCGAGCTCAAGCTGGACGAGAAGATTCCGGACCAGCATCTGGACTCAGGAAAAGTCCGCCAGGCCATCCTCCACCTCGTGCAGAACGGGATCCGGTTCTCCCCCGCCAAGGGCCGCGTCTCCGTGACGACGTGGATGGGGGACGATCACGTCCAGATCGAGGTGCGGGACTCGGGACCGATGGTCGAGCCGGAGGCGGCCCCGATGGTGTTCGACATCGAGGCGCAGGCGGAGGGGCTGAGCAAGCGCGTGAAGGACGGGCTGGGTTTCGGGCTCCATCTCACCAAGCGCTTCGTGGAGCTCCACGGCGGCACGGTGGGGGTGAGCGAGAGTCCCACCGGCGCGGGCGCGGGCTTCTGGATCCGTCTGCCGCGCGGCGAGGGCCTGGAAAGCGTGATCGGCAAGGACCCCTTCGCCGAGCAGGTCTGGCAGAAGTAGGGACCGTCTAGGCGTTTCGCGGCGCGCGATGGAGCGCCGCCTGTACCATCGCGAATTCCCCCACGTTCTCCACCGTCACCATCCCCACGATCCCCTTCCCAGGCTCCACGACGGGCACCGCCGGACATCCGTTCTGCTGCATCCGCCGGAAGACGTCCTCCAGCATCTCGTCCGGACGCACCGCCGTGCAGGTCCTCCGCGCCACGTCCCCCACGCGCACGTCGGTCTTCCCGCCCGCGATCGCTTTCAAGAGATCGGACCGCGCGAGGATTCCGATGGGCGCGCCTCCGTTCTGTCCGTCCAGAACAGGAAAATCTTGCTGGTGCCCTTCGAGCAGGAGCTGGATCGCGCGCGCGATGGGCTCGTCGGCACGGAGCGCGCGGAAGTCGGTGATCATCGCGCTCAGCACCGTGACGCCGTCGAACATAGAATGCATCTGCACGATCGCGGCTTCCTGGCCCGCTCCGATGAAGACGAAGAGGGCGATGAACACCAGCATCGGATTCCCGAAGAGCCCCAGGAGGCCGAAGAGGAACGCCATCCCCTGCCCCACATTGGCCGCGATGCGGGTGGCGCGGACGTAGTCGAGCCGCGTCGCGAGGAGCGCCCGGAGCACGCGCCCGCCGTCCATCGGGAAGGCCGGGATCAGGTTGAACCCCGTGACGACGACGTTGAAGACGAAGAGCCGCGCCGTGAAGCTCCGCTCGAGGAGCGCGGGATTCGAGAAGTCGTAGGTATCCGGGGAGAACCGCATGACGAGATAGAGAGCCGCGGCGATCACAACATTCACCGCGGGCCCCATCAGCGCGATGGCCACCTCCTGCGACGGCTTCCGCGGAAAGCGGTCCAGCCGCGCCACGCCGCCGATGGGAAGAAGCGTGATGTCCCGGGTCAGGACGCCGTAGCGCCGCGCGGTCAGCGCGTGGCCGAACTCGTGCAGGATGACGCACGCGAAGGCGGCCAGGATGAAGACCACGCTCCGTACCGCCTCGTCCAGGCTGCGCGTCGCGCCCGTCCAGAAGAACCACCCCAGGAGCAGGAAGAAGGTGGCATGGACGCGGACGGGGATGCCCGCGACGGTCGCGATTTTCCAGGACCAGCGCATGCCACTCATTCTATCCTCAATGCTTCGTTTCGTCCCGAGGAAGGACGTCGACCACCCCAAGCGAGGAGGAGCCCCATGTCTCGACGAATCCCCGCAGCCCTTGCGGTCCTGTCCCTCGTCTCACTCCTGCCCGTGTCGGCGCGCGCCGACGAGACGCCCGCCGAGCACAGGAACGGGAGCATCGGCTTCCATCAGGCCGTGGCTCCGCTGGGCGTGCGGTGGTGGCTGGCGAATCAGAAGGTGGGCATCGACATCGGGCTGGGATACCAGTCCGAGCCTTCGCTCCTCTATTCGAGCGAGAAGCTGAAGAGCTTCGCCATCGCGGCCGGCGTGCCGATCGTGCTGCAGAGCTGGCCGCGCGTGCACGTGCTCTTCCGTCCCGGAATCACGTACATCAGCCGGGAGGTTGATGCCGCGACCGGTCCCCCGGTGCCGTTCGCCACCGAGAAGGAGAAGACGCTCCGCATCGCGGGCGAGATCGAGGGTGAGGCCTTCATCGTCGACAACTTCAGCGTCTCGGCGAGCACCGGGATCCAGTACGAGAGCTTCGATCCCGGCTTCGGGGCGGGCAAGGAGAACAGCATCCAGACGGTGGGCGGGAACTTCACCGCCGTCGGGTTCCACGTGTATCTATTCCACTAGAAGGGAGCTAGCTCTTGAGGTACCGCGCGAGCCAGGCGTGTACTTCCCGGTTCCAGACCAGGGAGTTCCTGGGCTTCAGAACCCAGTGGTTCTCGTCCGGGAAGTACACCAGCCGCGCGTCGAGGCCCTTCGCCTTGTAGATGTTGTAGAC